>Ga0325411_1007676_pt1 | contig 11746 bp, 4 predicted proteins | sample PopdelMetagenome_13_FD_206181 | JGI IMG/M metagenome (GOLD analysis project Ga0325411, IMG submission 206181) | Populus deltoides microbial communities from Bellville, Georgia, United States - Xylem-PdIQD-R4 | ecosystem: Host-associated > Plants > Phyllosphere > Stem > Wood/Secondary xylem...
GTTTTCTTTTCCAGGATCAAATTCTTATAGCATTGCACACACGATTACAGGAAACTGGAGCCCCTTTTATTAGAAAGAAGGATGGATTATTTTAATGGATACCAAGTTGATCATTTTATTTTTATTTACGTGGATTCTAAGTTGATGCTTTAAATTCATTCTTTTTATATTAAATGGATCCCATATTGATTATTTTATTTTCATGGTTTTTAAGTTGATCTTTTTATTTTCATAAAATAGATTCCAAGTTAATCCTTTCATTTTCATTTGTTGATCTCAAGTTAATCTTTTTTATTTTTATTTGTGTGGATCACAGGTTGGTCCTTTTATTTGCATGGATCTTGTTATAATCTAATTTTTAACCCGTTTATTTTAAAAATATTTTTCAAGAAAAGAAGTATATATATTTTCAAGCTTTTCAAAATTTCTCAGTTTCAAATTTGTCAAGACAAATTTTTAAAACTATTTGAGTAGTCTAAAGGCTGCAATTCAAGAAATATTTGTTATAATTAAAAGAATTAAAGGATGAAGGATTGAAGTGTCAAATTGGCATGCCTTTGGAGGTTCTATTAATTCAATCAAGAGCCTAATTGAATAAATTTTCAATTTTATAACTAATTTTAATTATAATTGAAGAGACTTGAAGATTGAGGGACCATATTAAAAAAACAAAGAACTTAAAAGACCAATTTAATTTTGACTATGGACCCAATTGATAGAATTTATTGGTTTGTTCTTAATTTTATCTCTAATTGCTTAATTGAAAGTTCAAGAGGATTAACAATGAAAAGGCGCTGAAATTTGAGAATGATTATGAATTTTAACCTCACTAAATATTGTTGTTTTAAGCCCACTCACATAACCTTTCATTGTTTTTTTTTATTTGGGTATCATTCAATCCAAGTGAGGTGTTAATTTAACAAATTTTAGGATCATTTAGAATTTGGTTGTGTTTTTTTAGGTTATGATAAGCTAACAACATGCACACTACACTCGCCCTTAATGATTTTCTTACTGTGTATCTTGTAAGATTTTGTTTATGCTCTTTATACAACATCATTTATTGTCCTTTGTTTATCTTCGATCTTAGATGATGGAGATTTTTTTTATAAATCCTAAGGCATGTAGTTCCCAAGTTGTCTAGTCTAGATTATCTCTTCTCCCCTATGGTTAGTTAAGGTTTGAGGGACATACATATGTATATAAAGAGGGAAAATGTGAAAAGTTACTATGAGAAACAATAACTAGAGTAAGAGAAAAACCATAAAAAGTTTAAAAAGAAAGTTAGGGTTTCTATTTTTTAATTCAGGATAATAAAAAAGAGTAAAAGAAAAATAAGATTTTGAGAGAATAATAGTAAGAGGTAACAATATTGACACCACTAAAAGTCCAATCCTATAGCTCTATCCAATAGAATCTTTACCTTAACCATCTAGGTATACCTTTCCTTGTTATGATTATATTCATATTATATTCAAGAATATATCTTTTATTTGATGTATATAACGTGGCTTTATCAATATGCTTGAGTTGTTTATGTTTATGTGTGTAATTTGTATGTTTCTTACCTTATTGGTTTATGATTTTACTTTTTCGTGTAGATTTTCTAGGTAAACTCTTTGTTATGTGTTTGTGAAATCATGTTTATGGGAATTTGTTACCATCCTACACCTATATGCCTATATTTGGAAAATTTATGTCTACTTATTTTGATGAGTTTGAGATTGGTTTGGTTCTCGTGTTCACTACTATTTTCATCTAAAATTTGTAACTTTACATTTTTTGGTGTTAAATTCTTTGTTTGAATAATTTGGCTTCTTCCACTTGATGCAATTTAAGTATAATATGAAAGTTTGTGCATTGTTTAGCTTAATCTTGTCTTGAGAGATTTACTATAACTTTAAAAATCATAATTTCAGCCCTAAAATACATATAGGTAATTAGATTTTAGTTGCAGGGGTAGAATCATAATTCTACCCTTTAAAAAACCCTAAAAATATTACACGGATAAAATCATAAATTATGCCCCTTTCTTTTTGTTGCACCAGGTCAAGCACAACATCACAAGGTTGCTAGCACTATGTTTGGTGGTAGGCTGCTGCCTCTCATGCTAGTAGTGAGTGCCAACAAATTTGGTGTCGTTACTGGTGGCGCAGCAACACCCCAAGTGTTGCACCTTCCATCCAAATCTGGAAAAATTCTGGCTAAATTTGACCCAAATAGCAGCCAAACTCTTTTGAGAAAATAATTTTACACATAAAATTTATTCAAAATATTCCAATAACAATTAAAACATGCAATCAACAACCCTAATTGATTAATAATAGCTTTAATACCACTGTTGAATTTCTTGAATATCATACACATAGTCGAAACTATGAAACAAAATTATTCGGGAGTTCCTATGATCCTGTTAGATAGATCTAGAGTTGTTTAGGGATTTATTACCTGAAGATCTGATCTTTTTCAACTTTGAATAATTCCTTAAATGTTGGGTTATCGCAAACCACAAGCCCAACATGGGGTTGGGCGAGGACGCGTCCAGCCCAACGTGGGGATGGGCGTGGAGGCGTCAAGGTCCACTATGGGGCTGGTCGGGGACGCGTCCAGGTCCAACATGGGCCTGGGAGGGGACGAGTCCAAGTCCAACATGGGATTTGGCGTGGACGCGACTAGGTCTAACGTGGGGTTGGGCATGGACGCATCCAGGTCTAACATGGGGTGTACGCGGTCGCGTCCAGCCCAACGTGGGGTTGAGCAGGGACGCGCCCAGGTCCAACATGGGGTTGGGCGTGGACGCGTCCAAGTCCAACATAGGATGATCAACGACACGTCCAGACCTAACGTGGGGTTCGGCGTGGAGGCGTCAAGGTCCACCATGGGGCTGGGAGGGGACGCGTCTAGGTCCAACATAGGGCTGAGAGGGGACCCGTCCAGGTCCAACATGGGATTTGGCGTGGATGCGACCAGGTCTAATGTGGGGTTGGGTGTGGACATGTCCAGGTCCAACATGGGGTGTACGCGATCGCGTCCAGCCCAACGTGGGGTTGAGTGGGGACGCGCTTAAGTCCAACATGGGGTTGGGTGTGGACGCGTCCACGTCCAATATAGGGTGGCCAGGGACACGTCCAGACCCAACGTGGGGTAGGTCGTGGACGCGTCCAGGTCCAACATGGGGTGTACGTTGTCGTGTCCATCCTAACACGGGGTTGGGCGTGGAGGCGCCGAGGTCCAACATGGGGATGGGCTTGGACGCGTCCAAGTCTAACATGAGGTGGACGCGGTCGCATCCAGGTCCAACATGGGGTTGGGCGTGGACGCGTCCAGGTCCAACATGAAGTTGACATGGTCGTGTCCAATCCAACGTGGGGTTGGGCGTGGACGCAGCCATGGCAACATGTGGCTAGGCGCGCTCGCGTCCAAACCTAATATGTTATTACCACTAAAGAAAAACCATGTAGTTGATTTGAAGGATAAAATTAAATATTATTATTATTTGTGGCATAACTATTATCATTTTTATTATAATTGATGTTATTAATATTAAAAATAATATTATTTGTGTTATAAATATTACTCTTTCTATTATAGTTCAAAGCATTAATGTCAAAAATATTATTATTTGCGTTACAAATATTTTTATTTTTATTATAATTGAAAGTAATAATATTTATTTTCATTGTAGTTCAAAGTATTAATATTAAAAATATTATTATTTATGGTACAAAGACTATTATTTTTATTATCATTGAAAGTATTAATACTAAAAAATATTTTTATTTGTGGCCCCAACGCATAGGCAGGCATCCTAAGCACCAAGTCTCACCACGTGGTGCGCGGGTCCGACTGTGCACTCTGGGCAAGGCAACCCATGCGCCAGGTGTACCCATGTAGGAGCGTGGGTCTGGCTTACGCCCAAGGTAAGGGCAAGCCAGCCCCAGCACCACGTGGTGCTCGGGCTTGACCCAGCGCAAGGGCAGGTTAGCCCGAGCGCCAGGTGTCCTCACTGGAGGCGCGGGCCTGGCTGACACTTAGGGCAGCCCCACTAAAACTTGAAGTGACCATTTTCTCCCCAACCATCCATTCAATGTCAATTGCATCCCAATGAAAAGACAACCCCACCCCTCCCCCGCTGCCCTTGCAACTCTTTGTGACAAGGGCTGGGCTGCCATTACACTACTCTAATCCACAGTGCTTTGAGTCTAGGTAAACAGTAAGAGGGGCACTAAGCCCTTTTAGTATATTGTATAATTTATAGGGAATCCTAAAAACCCTATAAATAGTAAAGTATCTATTTGATCCTTAAATAATATTCATATATTATTTAAGGATAATTTTATAAATTTAATCAATCAAGTCCTTGATTTTTCTAAGTTTAGAATTACCCTGTATTAATTATATTCTAGTCCCTAATTTCTAAAATATATTTTAATCAAGTCATACTTAATTAGTTATAAGCATCATTTATATCTCATCTTATGAGAACAGTTGGTTCTTTTCATAAATAAAAGAATGTAATATGTACCAGTCTTTACGACTATAATCATTTGATATAATTATGAGATTCTTATTGCATCAAAACATTGCTCTTAAAATGTTCTTAGTCGATGCTCTCTTAAATATTAGACATTCATTAGAGCTATAAAGACTAATACATATTATACTTTTTTTTTATGAAATGAAGCAATTGTTCTTATAAGCTGAGGTATAAGGGATACCTAGAACTAATATGTAGATTCTTGTTATAAAACATGTACATTGAACTGCCTGTATGAGAATTCCATATGGATCACTTATGTATATGGAAAGGCTCACGTGATAATTATGTAAGTGATCCTTAAACTTAATACCACTAAATTATTTTATATAGAGAATATTATGCTTTGATCCTGCTACATGTTATCTTAATTAAGGTAACGAAAGCGTGGATATTAGGTGTAGCATGAACTATATGAAAGTATTTAAGTAATCAAGAGAAAATTCATCATCCTAGGTGAATTGAAAAAAATATTTCATATATTGTCAAATAGTATTGACTGAGAAATCATTGGCCAAGGTGGAATGAGATTTGAAAAGAGTTTAAAATCTTTTTCAAATGATCAATGACTATTATATGGAGAACAAACATGATTTAACATGACAAGCATACTTCATGCTTTAATGTTAAATCGAAACATTATTGATGAAAGGATATTAATTATACTAAAAAACTGGTCACTAAAAGATTAAGTCAAACCATTAATGAATTTTCTAATATTTGGGAGATCGTGAAACGTTCTAGACGATACACCTGATCTTCAAATATAAATTAATCAATTGATGAATTGATAACAAATTAAATTGTTTAATTTATTTAATTCTATTTAATTAGAATTATATTTTTTATTTGGACCAACATATTAGGAACCTAATAGGGCATACACATTAAAAACTATTAGTCAGAAATTAAACTGGAATGATTTAATTAAGTATGACTTAATTAAAATATATTTTAAAAATTAAGGTCTAGAATATAATTAATACAAAGATTATATTTCTAGACCTAGAAAAATCAAGTAAGGACTTAATTGAATTAATTTCTAAAAATTTTATGAATTAATATATGAATATTGTTCAAGAAGGAAATTGATATTTTGTTAATTTCTAGACCTAGAAAAATCAAGTAAGGACTTGATTGAGTTAATTTATAAAATTATCCTGAATTAATATATGAATATTGTTCAAGAGACAAATTGATATTTGCTAATTTATAAGGTCTTTCAAATTTTTCTATAAATAGTAAGGTATGCCTTTTACTTTTGTATGGTTATTTGTTTGATAAAAAAAAACTACGCAAGTCACATAATAAAACAATCCATCTCTCTTAAATTGGGATTTAGAAGATTTATCACTGGTGGTTCATATAGATTACCGCTAGAGGCCAAATAATTGGACGACTTATTGTTTGCGACAATTCAACTTTTAAAGAATTATTCAAAGCCGAAAATTCAGATAATAAATTCTTAAACAACTCTAAATTTTTCTAACAGGATTCTAGAGAGTCCCAAAAAATTTTATTTTATTATTTTTATTGTGTGTATGATATTTAAAAACCCAAGAACTCCTGCATTTGACTTCATTCCATCTTTTTCTGTGGAAGTGGCATCATGTTTCTTTTGGTGTCATTATTGTTGCAACAATATCATGGTTCATATTTGAGCGATCTGGATTACCATTCATAACAATTGTATGCTTTAATTTCTTCTCCCATTTTTTGAGCCTGACGACATTCCTTGAAATTTGTTATTGTGCATGTGGACAGAAGTTCCAAACTCTGCCAAATTTCACAGAATGACAGGCTGCTGAGCATAAGATTCTTTTGAAATCATCTCCTTCACTGCTTCAATTACTGAGACCATTTCTTGTCGCTGAAATTTAGCAGCCACACTGCTGTTCTCGCTGCTGTGAACAGAGCAAGCACATTACTTTTTGCTTGTACTAGTATATTAGCCGCTGCATTGTTAATATTAATTTTTTAAATATATTAAAAATATAGAAATCTTTTTTAAATAACTTGAATATAATGTTAATATAAAACTGAAGAGTCTTGGGTTTGGTGTTCATATCAAGAATATATTTTACCCTTGAATAACCCAATATTTATTATTGAATCTAATATCCAAGCTACACTTAAGAGATTTAAGTCTACCAGCCAAGCAGACCTAAGAATATTAGGTCTACTGGCCATACTTAATTGATTTTTTTTTTATAAATTTAATTTTACTTTTATTAAAAAAATATTTAAACTACCATTAAAATATCCTAAACAGAAATTTTAATTAAGTTTTTTATTTAAAAAAAACATTTAAATTACCCTTGAAGTATTATAAACAGAAATGCTAACTAATTTTTTTATAATGATTTTTATTTTGTCTATAAAAAAAAACTTAAAACTATCCATGAAGTATCATAAACATAAATCCTAATTAATTTTATTTTATCTTTATAAGAAAACATTTAAACTACCCTTGAAGCATCATGAACAGAAATACTAAGTAATTTTTTATAATTTTTTTTATTTTTCTATAAAAAAACATTAAAACTATCATTGAAATATCCTAAATAATTTTTATACAAATTGTTTTATTTTTATAAAAAAATCATTTAAACTACTCTTGAAATATCCTAAACAGAAATACAAATTAATTTTTTTATAATTTTTTTTATTGTTATAAGAAAATATTTAAAATACCCTTGAAGTATCCTAAATAATTTTTTTAATAATTTTTTTCTATTTCAAAAAAATATTAAACTATCCTTGAAGTATCTTAAACAGAAATATTAATTAAATTTTTTTTATTGTTTATAAAAAAACAAACATTTAAATTACTCTTGAAGTATCTTAAATAATTTTTTTATAAATGTTTTCTATTTTTTATAAGAAATTTTTTTTAACTATCCTTAAAATATCCTAAATAGAAATTCTAATTAATTTTATTTATAAATTATTTTTATTTAAAAAACATTTAAAATATCCTAAATAGAAATCCTAATTAATATTTTTTTTAAGAAATTATTTTATATAGGCTTTCGGTATGGCAGTCATGCCAAACCCAAAAGCATTGAGAATGACGGCCAAACTTTTTTTATAAAAAAACATTTAAACTACCTTTAAAATATCTTAAACAAGAATGTTAATTATTTTTTTATAATGTTTTTATTTTTCTATAAAAAAAACATTAAAATCATCCTTGAAGTATCCTAGATATGTTTTTTTTATAAAGTATTTCTATTTTTTATAAAAATAAACATTCAAACTACCCTTAAAGTATCTTAAACAGAAATGCTAATGAATTTTTCTTATAATTGTTTTTCTATTTTTTATTAAAAAACATTTAAACTACCCTTAAAATACCATAAACAAAAATGCTAATTAATTGTTTTATATTTTTTTTAAAACAAACATTTAAACTACCTTTAAAGTATCCTAAATAAATTTTTTTATAAAATTTTTCTATTTTTTATTAAAAAAAATTAAATTATCCTTGAAGTATTCTAAACAAAAATCCTAATTAATTTTTTTATAATTTTTTTTATTAAAAAAATTTAAATTATCTTTTAAATATCCTAAATAGAAATCATGATTGTTTTTTTATTTATTTTTATTTTTTATAGGCTCTTAGGTCTGGCGGCCAAGCCAGACCCACGAGCATTGGGTCTAGCGGTCATGCCAGACCCAATGCTTGACCCACTTTTTTTTAGACTGGAATCATGCATGGCCCATGTTTTTTTTAAGGGGCAACATGATTTTCTAGGAGGAGAGAGAGCAAAGAGGGAGGGAGGGAAAACCCCCCTCTCATAGCTCCTTACTGGGCCTCTTCGGCACTAGCGCCTTGCCACTATGCCTGGGTGGCTAAGCGCATCGAAAAACGCCCTGTAAGGCAACTCTCGATTTTATTCTGGGGCCGCACGCGTCACCCGAATGGCGTGGGCAGCGCCCAACCGCTAGCGTGAGCCCAGTACGCTTCTTATACTGCTCCAATTGCTTTAGCACGTATTTGAATTGTTTCAAAGAAAATGAAAAGACAGAGAGAAGCCCTCAACTGCATGCTTAACAAGTTTCTTTGGCAATAACAATTTCATCATTATGTTATTCAAATTCACAGTGATTTGTGACTAGATGAACAATAAAAGGGTGAACAGTAAAACCACGGGGAGTTTTAGTTTTCACTAGTTACATGACCCGCGCGATGTCGCGAGTCAATGGTTTTTGCATAAAAAATATTAAAAAAAAGTTAAGATTTAAAAGTATTAGGTTTTTTTTTTTTTTTGCAAAGCTATACCCAATAGTTTTGGGTGTGGCTGCAACGCCTGATCCAAGAATAATATTTATAATATTAATAATAACATTAAACTTGCATGACCCAAGTTTAAGTGAATCTGACTGCAATACCAGACCTAATAGTTTTGGATGTGGGTCTGGCTGCAAGGTCGTGTCCTAAAAGTGTGTTAATTAAATAGATTAATTAAAAAGAAAAAAAAACCAAAAGGAAGAAAAAAATTAATGAAGAAAAAGAAAAAAAATCTGAATTAATTGGGTTAACCCTTCAAACCAGGTTAACCCGTCAAACCTTGGATTCGTGTCGTGAAAGTTTGATAACTATATAGAAAAAAAAAATTGACAGGTTAACACAAAATTAACTGGGCTAACCTGTCAAACCAGGTTAACCCGTCAAATCCGGGATCCATGTCTGAAAGTTTGATAACTAAATTAAACAAAAAAAATTAATTAAAAAAAAAAACAAACAAAAGGCATCAACCTTTTCACTATGAACTTAGTATATAGTCTACAGTTAAAGACATAAAAACAACAAAAAAACTAAAAGCATCAATCGATAACTAAATAGAAAAAAATTTAATATTGATGAACTAAAATAAATATAAAAAAATATTAAATAAAAAGAAACAATAAATGAAAAAAAAACTTATAAGAAGAAAAAAACTAATGAAGAAAAAGAAAAAAAAATCTAAATTAACTGAGTTAACCCGTCAAACCTGAGATCCGTGTTATGAAAGTCTAATAACTAAATAGAAAAAAATTTAATATCAACAAACTAAATAAAAAAATTAATTAAAAAGAAAAAAAAAACATCAGCCTTTTCACCGTGAACTACACTGTGCAGTCCATAGTGAAAGGCATAAAAAAAAAAAGCAAAAAACAAAAACTAAAGGCTTCAGCTTTTTCATTGTGGACTGCATATAATATTAAAAGATGAAATCGGAAGAACAAAACTAACGAGGAAAAAGAAAAAAAATTTGAATCAACCGGGTTAACCCGTCAAATTAGGTTAACCTGTCAAACCTAAAATTCATATCATGAAAGTGTGATAACTAAATAGAAAAAATATTTATTATTAATGAAATAAATTAAAAAAATTAATTAAAAAGGAAAAAGCAAAGAGAAAAAAAAACTTACAGGAAAAAAAAACTAATAAAAAAAAATATCTGAATAAACTGGGTTAACCCATCAAACCTGGGATCCATGTCATGAAAGTCTGATAATTAAATAGAAAAAATTTAACATTAAGAAACTAAATTAAAAAAATAATTAAAAAAAAAAAAACTAAAGGCATAAAAAAAAGAAAAAGAGCGTTAAGGACTATATTGTGCAATCCACAGTAAAATGCTTAAAAAGAAAAAGAGAAAAAAAAAAACAAAGGCACGCGCCATGGGTTAAATTTTTTTTCTTGCATAAAAAATATCAAAAAATACTAAGATCTAAGAGTGTTAAGTTTTTCTGCAAAGATATGCCCAAAAGCCTTTAGTTTAGTTGCAACGCTTGACCCAAGAGTAATATTTATAATATTAATAATAATATTAAACTTTCATAACTCAAGTTTAAGTGAGTCTGGCTGCAACACCAGACCCAAGAGCCTTGAATGTGAGTCTGGCTGCAAGGTCGTGTCATAAAAATGTGATAATTAAATAGATTAATTAAATAAAACAAAGAAAAAAACCAACAGGAAGAAAAAAACTAATGAAGAAAAAGAAAAGAATCTGAATTAACTGGGTTAACCCTTCAAACCGGGTTAACCCTTCAAACCTGTCAAATCTGGGATTCGCGTCATGAAAATTGGATAACTAAATATAAAAACAAATTGACAGGTTAACCCGTCAAACCCGGAATACGTGTCATGAAAGTCTGATAATTAAATAGAAATAAATTTAACATTAAAAAACTAAACTAAACGAAAAAAAAATTAATTAAAAAGAAAAAAAACAAAAAACAAATTCCGAGTTAACTCGTCAAATTTAAAAAAAAACAAAAAAAAATTCTAAGTTAACTCGTCAAATCAGGTTAACCTGTCAAACCCGGGATTCGTGTCATAAAAGTTTGATAACTAAAAAAAAATTAACATTAACAAACTAAATTAAACAAAAAAATTCATTAAAAAAACACAAAGAAAAAAAACAAAAAAAAAACCCAAAAAGGCATAAAAAGCACAAAAAAAATTAAAAAAAAAAAAATAGCTTAGCGTTTCACGTGGACTGCACAATGAAACACTGAATAATTTTAGTATATGTTATTAATTAAAAAGAAAAAATGCAAAAAAAAAAATTCGAGTTAACTCATCAAACTAGGTTAACCCATCAAACCCGGGATCCGTATCATAAAAATCTGATAACTATATAAAAAAATTAACATTAACAAACTAAATTAAACAAAAAAAATTCATTAAAAGAAAAAAAAACACAAAGAAAAAAGCAAAAAAAAAAAACCATAAAGGCATAGAAAAAGAAAAAAAATAAAATAAAACAGAAAAAAATAAAACAGAAAAAAATGAAAAAAAAAGAAAAAATAAATAAATAAAAACCAAAAAAAAAACTGTTCAGCGTTGGACTTGCATAATAAATAATAAAAACACTGAAGAGTTTTAGTTTATTGTTAATTGTAATGAAAAGATGAAGTTTTGAAGCTCAGTTAGTCAGGTTATCTTCTGTCGTCAATTCTAAAGACATCTCTAGCGGTAAAGTGCATGCCACTTGATTTGTTAACCTTGATTAAATGTACAGAAGAACTTTAGAACAAAGGCTGGGCCTGAGCTTAATTAGCTGACAAGAGTCGAATACATTCGCATTAGACCTAGCAGAGGGGTTCCAGATCTAAAATTCCAAAACAGCTTCAAGAGTGTCCACACTGTATAGCTTGCATATAAATTCACTATGGCGGCCAGCATTCATCTAATCTCATACAAGGTCACGGTAT
>Ga0325411_1007677_pt1 | contig 11745 bp, 13 predicted proteins | sample PopdelMetagenome_13_FD_206181 | JGI IMG/M metagenome (GOLD analysis project Ga0325411, IMG submission 206181) | Populus deltoides microbial communities from Bellville, Georgia, United States - Xylem-PdIQD-R4 | ecosystem: Host-associated > Plants > Phyllosphere > Stem > Wood/Secondary xylem...
GAGAGAGAGAGAGAGAGACCCTTCAAATGAAATCCAAAAGAGAAACAGAAATCGAAATCGAAGACACAGACGACGATGATTTCCTTTCTCAAGTTGCTCAAGCTGAGTCCGAAGCTCTCTCCGCTTCCAGCATCAAACGCCACAAAATCACCACCGTAGGTTTCAACGAAAACCAAGAGAACACCAAAACCACGACGACGACGATCAAAGTGAAGGACGAATACAAAAATGAAGGGGACTACATGGCAGCTTTAAAAGGAAGTAAAAGTACTTTATGGCAACAGCGAATCAAAGCCGTTGGTTCTTCCAAACTCCCTCCTCCTGATTACAATGCTCGCGGTGTCGGTGGGGCGGTGGCTCCCGAGAAGGTGTGTCCTTGTGGGTTGGGTGTTTGTAATGTTTTTACTGCTAATACTGAAAGGAATCGCGGGCGGGATTTCTACAAATGCCCTCAAAGACAGGTAAAGATTCGTATCCTGACCGTGCGTGTATTACATTCGTGCGCGTTAAAACTGAGGAGTTTTCTTTGTTTTTGCTTTTGTGTAGGAAAGTGGGGGTTGTGGATTTTTTCAATGGTGTGATGAATCTCCAGCGGAAAATAATGGTGGTGGGTTCGGTGGGGGTGGGAGCCATGGTTCTGTGTCTAATTCTGTGTTTCCTGAGCTTCAATGTTCATGTGGAGCTGGGTCTTGCTTGATTTTGACATGTAGAAAAGGGGACAATAATGGGAAGCAATTCTATAAATGTCCTGAAAATCAGGTAGGTACCTACTTTTCTGCATATGGAAGATTTTTGGGTGTTTTTAAATTATCCAGTTGTATTCTGGAATTGGGATTTTATTTAATTATTTTGACCGTTCATTTATAAAACCTGATCTGACTTAAAATTCAAACTGGTGATCCTGTTGTCTTGGAGTCTGGCAACCGGATTTTTTTTTTTTACCAAAACAACATAGTTACCTGTTTTTGTTGTTTAATTTTTTTTAAACCTTCTGTCCGTGGTTTGACCTGGCCAACTAATGACTCAAGCCCTAGATTGGGTTGGACCCTGGGCGGGTCTTATAACCATGGTCCATGCTTCATGGTTGTTTCATAATGGAAAGAAGGTAATTGTTGGTGCAAAAGTGGATTTTGTTCGAACAGCTTATAATTTTAATTGTCTACCAATGTGAACTGCTTCGTGTCTTGGATTTCTACTTTACTGTTGTGAGCCTTAACAGAGAGAGTTGAAGGACAAGGAGGGTTTGAATGTTAAAAGAGTGTATGGTGGAAAAGATGTAGGTGAAAGATAATAAAATAAACATTTGTTAGTGGTAGATATGAGTACATATATTAGGTTTAGTGGTTGATGTGGCTGTGATTCAGTAGATGGGGGTAACAGATGCATTGCTCTGAATGTGCATAATAAGCAATGGAGGCATTGTAGTTGTTGTAGGCAGTGAACTTGTGGTTGTGGCTTGTTGAGAATGATAAATATCGAAGGGATTTTGAAGCGAGTGTTTATAGTTATTGTGGAATAAGATTTCTTTTGTGAATTTTCACGGTTGTTTCGTAGTGAATAGTTAAGTATTTGCAGTGCAAAATGTGACCATTGTTTGTATATCATATGCTATATGTGCAGGCATTATAAGTTTATAACCGCTTCATGTCTCAGCTTTCCCCTTTTACTGCAAAGAAATCTCAAAGCACCCTTTAATTGTCCTTCATGCTCTTTATTTTTTCTGTTCTAATTCAATGGAAAGCCATAGTTCTATATCTTTTTCCCCTGTGAGGTCATTATGATGAAGTGCATTTCAGTGCCTGTGGATAAGAAGAAAAGTATACATTAAAATTGGAGTCAGTGAACTTGTGATTGTGACCTGTTGGAAATGGTTAATTTGATGTCAATTTCAAAGTAGTTTACAGGTCAGATAACCATTATATGGCACGAACTGTTAGCTGACAATTCTAAGAGCTCAATGGCATATTTCATAAATGCGATTAACATAAATGAAAGCAGTGGAATTTCTTTGGCTATGGATTGTTGACTATGTAAGTTTTCTATTGTTGGGTTCATGTGTGAAATATTTGACAGGGATGGTTGTTGGTGAAAAAGGCACCCCGAGAAACAGATCCTCTCTGTTTCATTATAATTTTTTGCTGAATTGTTTATGCATGCTTGAGATAGACTATACATGCTGTAAATTATAGTCAATGTTTCTCATTTTGCCATTCGGTGGTTCAATGACATGATCTGATCCCCCCCCCCCCTCCCTACTGGAACAATTGGTGAATTGGAATGCTGTAGACAGAGCAGCTTTATCTGATAGTCATGTGCTTTTGGTTGCTTTGCAGGGAGGTTGTGGTTTCTTCAAATGGTGCGATGATAATACTGCATCAGCTGGTCTTCAAGCTAGTGCTCCCAAGGTCTACTTCAACATGAATGACTCCAGCAACAAAAGCTTTGGTGCAAGAACCGGATCTTCCTGTTTCAAATGTGGCAAGGAAGGCCATTGGGCAAAAGATTGTGGCATGTCTACGTCTGATTCTCCTGCTACATTTGGAGCAGGTTCTGGTTCATCTGGTACTTGTTACAAATGTGGTAAGCCAGGACATTGGGCAAGGGACTGCACTTCTAGTCAATATAAGAATGTTCCCCAGCAATACTAATCGTTTTATGCTTCTTGTATTTCTTGGATCACTTTGCTGTAGCTTAACTAGTTACTACGAATCAGGGTACTTTGCTTTTGGGTAAAGCCAAATATCCCACCCTCTACATGGCTGCAGACCTTACATGAGACTGGTTGTTTGGAACTTTCATTTTGCTATGCAAAGATTTCCTAACCTCATGGATCCAATTTTTGAAAGTTCCCTGTCTATGAATTGAGTAGATTTGTAATTACTTATGCCTCTTAATTCTGATTACATGTCAAATCTAACTTGTTTAGGAAAATATTACCACTTTCGAATCTGGAGAGGAAAATTCTTTATAGTCTTGTTTTCGCTATGAATGTTGGTCTACGAGTCATTACACCTGCCTTGGTAGCACTGTGAGTGACATTTTCCTTCAAGCTTCAAGCTATCTTCTTGGTGTCTGTTAGTAGACAACTAGACATTGCAATTAAGTAGCACATGCTCTAGCCAAAACCTCTAATTACATGTAGGTAGCCTCATCTTCTATAAAGGCAATGGCCTCTTGTAGCATCACCTAATTTTCATATATAATGTTGAGAAGAGGATCCCAGATCCCTCTGTTCTTTCCATTATAGCCATTGTACATGATGGCATTAGACAACTATTTTTTTCCACCACCAAACGAAGAACAAAACTTTCCAAAAAAAAACTAAAAGTAAAACCTTTGAGCATCATATAAGTTCCTCAAATAGCAATTAAAAAATCGAAATCAATTTGAAAAGCCATGTTGAAACTCCCTCATGGTATCATTGTTGATATACTCGCCTACGAACCAGTTGCTAAGTTAAGTCTCGAAAGGGCAAATGAAAACTACAACATTAACTGCCGAAGGCTCCTCGTTGCAACCAAACCTCTTCATTCTGTAGGCTTCGAAGTGGCTAGTAGTGGAGCTTCGTTGTCTTAATTTACGAAGTCATAATAACTCCTTCGCCGTCGGGTTGTTTCTGGGATCTTGTAATGGCTTAGTGTTCAAACTTGACGAGGTGGACAATATGGTCTTATGGAATCCAGCTACTATAGAGTCCCAATTATGCTTGAAATCTTTACACTAAAAACCACTACATGGAGAATAATTCAAGGCATCTATTCTGGTATTCGCATGGGAGGACACCGTCAAGGTATATTTTTGGATGAGCCTTGCATTGATTGGGGATGCGAGAAAGTGGCCATGCTGGAGTGGATATGATTGTTTCTTTTGATATAGCAGAAGAGAAATTCATGAAGGTTTTGCCACTTCCAATTCCTCCGAATTATTTTTTATCAGCGGTTTTGGTTTTGGGAATCTCAGGATTCTACCTGTGCTTATTTGGCAATCGACGACAGCATGGAAAGCTATTTTGTAGCATGGAAAAATAAAAATTGAATAGTTTAATTATTAAATAATTTAATATTGAAGTGTAAAACTGAAAAAATATATGTATATAAAAGATTTGAATCAATCCTGATTAACCTGTAAATCTCATGACCTTATGCACAAAAAAAGTGAAAATAAAAAATATGAAGACCAATTTTTAATAAATTAAATGTTAAAGGAAAAAATTAATTTTTTTTAAAAGGATCTAAAAATGATCAAAGTCAACTCGTGTTAACTTTTAAAACTTATAATCTTTGTCATGAACCTGAGACCAACATTATAGAAAGCAAGCCCTAAACAATAACGCAGTAAAATTCTATATCAACAAAATACTGAAGGATAAAATTGAGAAAAAATAAAATATAAAACAAAAAAATAGTAATAAAAAGAATGGGGACTAAATTTGATGTAAAAATAATTTGAAATAAAATATTGAGGGATAAAATTGAAAACAAAAATCATTAGAAAAAAAATAAAAGAATAAGAACCAAATTTGATATAAATATTAAATGAAACCAAATGATGAAGGGGTGAAACTAAAGAAAAAAAATCAATTAAAAAATTAAAAAAATCAAAACAAATAGTAACAATAAAAATGAAGACCAAGTTTGATACAGATAAAAATAAAATGATACTTTTATATTTTGAAAAGGAAAAAGGATAAAAGAGAGAAGGAAAAAAAAATTCAATAGAGTCCAACCATTGCCTTTTCATGTACATGCACAACACCAGCAGAAAAATCATAATGAGACACTTCAAAACTGCCTAGGAATGCAACATTTTGGCATAGGACAACACGTGCACCAGCAACTTTTTTTTAAAAAATAATATTTATAATTATTAAAAGATCAAATCGTACCTAAGTCAACATGTTAGGCATTAAAAAACCAATTTTAAAATACAAAAAAGCCCCTGGATATAAGCTTGATAAATTTTGTTTTAAAGAGTAATATAGTATTTACACTGTGTTTCTAAAATGTAAGAAAATAGAATAGTCGAGTATCAGTCTTTTAACAATTTTGCTTGAAATGAAAATATATTCTTTACACTGTGCATATAAAAGAATAAAAATACCTAATTTCCCATGATCAACATTTTAAAATATCTTGCTTTAAAAGATAATATAATCTTTACATTGTCCATTTTAAAAATAAAATGACCTAATTGTCCCCAATCAATCTCACAATGACTATTAAGCTTATTGTTTTTTTTTTTTGTTGTTAGGAGAGCAAAATAATAATTACACTATTTATGTCCATGATACATTATGTCTAGGAGTACAGTTAATTAACTATCACAATCATTGTTTTTTGTAATTAGTTCAGATACAACATATAAGTGATCCATGTTTTGAGCATAGTTACAAGACCCAACTTGGAGATCGACATAGCCCAAAGCCCATGTTGTGTTAGTTGACATGTGGATTGACAATGTTAGCCCAATCTATGATTTTAGAAAAAAAAGAAAAAGAAAAACCCTTGAAACAATGTCAATTTTGGCATAAAAAAGAAGACTATTTCAAAATAAAACTTGGTTCGGGTCAAGTTTTGAGTCGGTGAATTATCAAATTGACCCTCCAGGTTAGACCTGATTTTATAACATTGCTTTTGAGTTAAGAATTTACATCGAAAACCTAGTTTCATTACTTGATGACGAACAATGTACAAGGGATAAGTTATGAAGTCGTGCAAATTTAAACCCTTAAAATTAATGATTTGTAGTATAAAAAAGTAAGGGTATCGTCTTACAAAGATACTAGTATTAAAATTTAAGTACTCAATAAAAAAAAACTATTTAAGTTTAGATTAAAACAAATCAAGTAAAGATGTACTAATTATACTAATATGATAGAATAACTAATATGCAATTTAAATTATAAGTAATTCAAAGTATATTTTTGTTTATGATATAAACTAACAACTTAGTAAGATAAGAAAATAAAAGAAATCAATTATGAAAAAATAAGAGGTGGATTCGACAAATATAAAATATAGAGTTTTGTTTGTTTTATTTTATAAGAAGTATTTCTTAAGGATAATTAAACATCAATCATTGAATTAAGCTATGTTTTCTAATCTGATTTGTGATAATAAATAAATCAACCATGAAAAACAACAAGTTTTTACTTTTTAGTTAACCTAGCATCCATGCATGAATTAGCCATAATCAAATAATAACCTTCATTAAACATCCAAGATTTAATTATGTCACAACATGAAGATCAAAATATATGCAATTGATTCATGATAATTAAACATGCATAAGGAGTTAATTTAATCAAGACTTAAGTAACAAAAATCAAACATGGCTTTAAAAATTAGATATTTTTGCTGCTTAATTTAATTAGTCATGCATCTGACATAAATTAATCAATAGCAATGGATTTAAAACAAAAAACATATGTTGCACATCATATAGAATTTCAGTCATCAATCATCAAATTTAATCATTAAAAAACACAAGATATTCATGTATCACATTCAAATATAGAATAATTTTAAGCAAAAATCATCATGATAATTAAAATCAAAGAGCACTAACCTCTTAAGGTCGCAACTAAACTTGTATGAAATTTATGATTAACGTAACTTTGGACAAGGAAAAAGAAAAATAATTTTTTTCAACCATAAAATTCCTCTCCCTCTCCTCTCCTATGTTCTTTACATAATATCCCTTTTATTTTTTTTTATTTTAGAATTAGGGTTGGTTTTATATGGAATTGAGGAGGTGAAAAAGCTTCCAAGTTAAAAACTAATCTCTAATCAGATTACTTTAAGGTTTTCTTACATTAATATGACTCTAATGACTTATGCATTGACTTTGACCTTCTAGAGAGGCTTCCTGGTCATGTGGGACCTTTGTCACATTATTAATGAGATACCATGTCATTATCCCAACATGAAAAGATAGGCTAGACTCGTATTAGTTTGCCGGTAGACCTAACTTCAAATATGTCCCTCTTTTTTGTCCAGACGATTACTAGGCTAACTATATATGGATGGAAAAATATCTAGTCTTCATCCCAACTTGAATCATAATAAAATTCTACCTGTAGCTTCAGATATAGTCCAAAGAGTATACAAAGATCCTATTAAGATTCATTCTTTGATTTGGATTCCTAATGCAATAAGAATTTGCACTCCTTAGCTTCATTTAACTCATCTTCACACCGTATATCTCCATAGCACTAAGCTATTATAAGATTTAAAAAATGTATAAGAATAAGATAATAAAAAGATAGAATAATATAAGTATATCAACAAGCTGATTAATTTATATTAAAAAAAAAGAGTAAAATCTAGAATGTTTCTTTAGTTTTATTTTTGTCTCCCTTCCAATTTATCCCTTTGTTCTGTAATATATAGTTAAATTATAGTAGTATCATTCTTATTTTCTAATTGCAGCATATTATAACAAAACTAAATGGTGTGAGGAAATCACTGTAGACTAAGAGACATTTCATTATAGATTGCAATAGTTGTTTCACTTTCAATTTCTAATCTTTTCACAAGTGGATAAATGTTACTTTGCCTTTTTTCCACAAGGGCAATCAGGTTTTCCCAATTTCCAAGTACAAGTAAATAACGTTTTTAGCCTTAGAAAAGATAAAAAAAAAAAAAACATTGTCTTTACGGATATTTTGGTATTTTTACATAGGTATTTTTTGTAATTAAAAGGATCATGGGAGGCGTCTTAGTATTTTTCACGTTGTATTTTTTTTTAACAAAAAGCTACAGGAGTGTGTTCCATTCGGCCTAACATATGGGCAGCGCCAACGCCATTAGAAGGCATCTGTGACACTTCCTAGTGGCCAAATTTGTCCATCTGTCATATCACTAGATGTGCATATGTGCCCTCTTCTATATGGAGTGTTGCATGTAGACATATCGTGGTTGGATTGCCACTAATGATTGATTGTTTGAGTTTTTTCTCTTTTTCTCTCTCTCCTGACAACTAAAGTGTATTATTGTCCTCTCTTTGTTTGTTGTTTGCTTAGGTATGCAACCATGTGTGATGTTAGACCTAGATGTGCAGGTTTGCCAGATTGACCAAGACGTTTAGGTCTGACATGGCTGTCAGACCAAGGCGTCTGGGTCTGGCATGACTGCTAGACCTATACGCCAGGGTCTCGCATGGCCCAACTACCGTGGGACCTAACTAAACTTGGGTCAGGCATGGTTACCAAACCCAAACACTTCGGATTTGGCATGGTTGTTGTTGTTGTTATTGGTATTGTTGTTGTTGTTATTATTATTATTATTATTTTATTTTGTTGTTGTTGTTGTTATTCATTATTATTACTATTATTTTTATTATTATGATTATTCAAGTAAAATTGGGTCAGACATGTTTATCAAACACAAGTAACGTGAGTTTAAAAATTATTTATAAACGACAAATTATCACAAAAATCCAATTCAACATTTTAGATCTAAAAATTCAAATCTTATCTTCCCATTAAAATAATTCATGTTTTATGTTTATAAATTTGTTATTCCTTCAATAGAAATTCTATCTCCTATTATTAGTATGATTATTGTTGTTGTTGTTGTTGTTAGAATGATTATTATTGTTGTTGTTATGATTATTCAAGTAAACTTGGGCCAGACATGTTTGCTAGATCCAAGTAAGGTGGGTCAAAAAATTATTTATAAAAGAAGTATAAATAATTTATAAACAACAAACCATCACAAAAATATAATTTAACGTTTTAGATCTAAAAATTCAAATCATATTTTCCCATTGAAATAATTTGGTTTGTATGTTTATGAATTTGTTATTCCTTCAATAGAAATCTATTTTATGGTTGTTACCGATATAATTTTTTTTCAAAAGTATTTTATATTTAAAAATATATTAAAATAATTTTTTTATTTTTTAAATTTATTTTTAGTATTAATACATTAAAATAATTTGAAAATATTAAAAAATAATTTAAAGCAAAGAAAAAAATAAACAAAAAATTATTTTTTTTCAAAAATATTTTTGAAATGTAAAAACAAACATGCTATAGTAATCATGTTTTTTTTCTTATAAATATATAATTAATAAAAATAATTTATAAGCTATCATAATTAACAAAATCAAGGAAATAACACAACTTGATGCTGCAACCAAGTTATGCTACTTCGATTGAAGCCTTTTAAAATTTTAAAAAGGCTATGAGAACATCACATCCCTTAACATTTAAAATTTTTAGAATTAAGTTATTTCCAATCACATAAGCTAGGCCGATATACCCAAGTTGTGCTACTCCGATTGATGTTATAGTGTCTTGGATCTGCCATGGGCCGTCAGACTCAAGGCTCTTGGGTCTAACATGGTTGCCAGACCTAAGTGTTTTTGGTCTGGCGTTTGGCGGCCATGTAAGACCCAATTATCTTGGGTCTGGTGTTTGGTGACCATGCGAGACCTAAGAACCTTGGATCTGGCTTGGCTCTAGACCCAACTGTCTTGGTTCTGGCATGGCCGTCAAACCCAAGTCTTTTTTAATAATATTTTTTAAAAATATATATATATTTTTTACATTAAAAAAAATTGTTATCGACCCACTGTAGAGTACAGGCCAATACACTAGTGCAATGCATATTGTGAAAAGATCAATGAAACCCTTTTGTTTTACGGCTTTGCTTTTAGTATAAATTTTGTATTTTCTTGTCTATAGGTAGAGGAAATTCATTTACTGGGCTGAGTTTGTGAAAAAGATCAAGAAGAGAGAATAAAGAGGTAGAGCCTTGTAGCACAGTGCTAATATCCTGGCTTGTCTTCTTTACATCACTGTGTGACTAAAGCTGCAACCCAAAACTAAATGTAGATGTCGGTGTTGTGACGTTAACTTTCCTAATTATAAAACGTAAGGTGCCACTACAACAATTCATAATATTACCGACAGAATTTTTTCATCAGCGTGTGATTACCAATCCGTCGGTGATAATTTTACTGACTAATTCACCTACATAAATAGTCCTTTGATATACAGTTTGTCGGTAATTCCAACATATGTTGCTAATTTTATCAGTAAAAAAAAATAATGGTTTTACAGATGGAAAATTGGCGCAAAAAAAATTCCCACTGGAATTATATCGACGGAAATTTCCATCGTTGATAGTGGCATATGTAGTAAATTTGTTCCAACTCTTTGTAAAATACCAACGGATAGATTCTGTCTATATTTTCATCGGTGAGTCACCAATGGAATTATTCCGTCGGTGATTGTGGCATATGCAATAAATTTGTTCCATCGCCTCTGGAAAATCCCGACGGATTTATATATAAAATTATACAGAATAATTAAACAAATAAAATTATATAAAATTGAAATATGTAAAAATAAAATTGAATAATATAATTAAAATCCAAATATTCATTACAATTTTATTTGTACAAATACAAATTAAACTAAAACAATGATGGCGCTGGAGGAGAAGGAGGAGGTTGGTCGTTCCCGGAACTAAATGGTAAAAAAGGAGGCACACACGTACCACCCATCTGTGATCTCATGTCCATGATTATTTGGCGGAGTTGTTCATAACCCGTCGAGAGTTACTCGTATTTTTCGGTGAGATAAGCCATGTGTTGATGCAATGCCACAAACTCCTGAGACTGGGTGCTCCATACCGATTGGGAGCTCCCAATGGTTGAGACACTATGGGTCGCCACAAGTTCTTGGCCATAGTGTTGGAGAGTCTATACACCCGATTTCTATCGGGTCCACCAGATAATTCTGTCTTCATCTATAAATCCGGATCGAAACCCGAGTGGGTCGAAGGATCGTCTATATATCTCTCTCTCAATCGGCTATTATATGTCTTCTAAAAATTAAAAAAAATATCATCGAATTCAATTCAATAAAATAATAACTTACAGAAAAAATGGTTGAACGAACATATCAATAAGTGTTGAGCGTTGTTGTCGCCGAACTATTGCATCTCTTTTTGACGGTCTTCACTCTACACATGCGTCTCCACAAAAAGCTCTATTAGACTCGGCTCACGTCTAAGAGATGTAGCCTATAAGAAAAAAAATGTTTCAAGTTATACATATTTATAAATAACAACAAATTAATTAATCCTAAATGTCATTAAAATTAATCTTACCATCCATTTCGCATGTGCAACAAACGGAACAAAGCCACCAGTGTGCATACCATCACAGACAATCCTTCATGAACCCTTTGTGTAGAAGATGCATCATTACAACATTTTAGTGAAGAAACTTTTTATTCTTATACCTCCTACATTGACACCTAATACCGCCTCCACTAAAATTTCTCGAAATAGATGTTGCGAAACTAATAAAACTCCGAACCCCATTACAATAATCCATCCTCCACAATCCTTGGGGTGAATCTCGATACATCCATGAACGATCATTCATGACTTCTATTAAACTTATATATATATATATATATATATATATATATATATATATATAATGATGACATCAATATGTATTAATTAACTATGTTAAATAAATAATCAACCTACTTTCATACTTCTCTTAGGCTCCGTTTGTTTGCTGGAAAGTAGTTTCTTTTTGGAAAGTGAATTCCGGGAAAGTATTTTTCGATGTTTGGTAGTGTAATGGAAAATAAGTTGGAAAACACTTTCCAGTGTTTGGTTATGTCATGGAAAATAAGTTGGAAAATAACTTATTAATGTTTTATTTTTCTCAAGTTTATTAAAATAATAAGGAACAAATCTTACAAATTAAAAGGTT
>Ga0325411_1007680_pt1 | contig 11742 bp, 9 predicted proteins | sample PopdelMetagenome_13_FD_206181 | JGI IMG/M metagenome (GOLD analysis project Ga0325411, IMG submission 206181) | Populus deltoides microbial communities from Bellville, Georgia, United States - Xylem-PdIQD-R4 | ecosystem: Host-associated > Plants > Phyllosphere > Stem > Wood/Secondary xylem...
TAACTATTAAAACCCAGGTTTAAACAAAGCATATCTTTAACTTGATGAAAACTTGTCGACACATTTTTTAACACATTTTAAAGTTTAAAACATTATAATGGGCCTATGCTAGTCCCTAAGAATAGGAGAGACATCGACCTAATTGTTAAAACCCAAGTTTTGATCAAACAATAACTTGACAAAAACTTGTTGACTCGTTATTCATTTTAAGATTAAAAGTGTTATGTTAGGTTTATGTTGGTCTTTAAAACTAAAAGACACATAGATCTAACCATTAAAAACCCAAGTTTAAATAATGATATGACACAAGATTGAGAAAAACTCGTCGAAGTTATTTCTTTTCTTTTTAAAAATTAATATTTACAACAAAATTATGTATTAAAGCCATTGACATGCAATATAATAGATTAAAAATGACCGCAACTCCTAACAAGAAAAAAATACACACCTAACATAATAATTAAAAAAAAATCCACACACAACTTAACAATTCAAAACAACATCAACATATACATTTTTCAATTAAAAAAGACCATTAACACATATCAAATGTCACACCAAGACCAAACCATTACACCTCAAATAAATTTGTTGCAACTCAATCCTCCCAACCACATCACAAAGCGTTGATTCAGAACTTATTCCACCTTAAAAACAAATCCCCTAAAGCTCCATACCCCCAGGGTTGCCACACAATGGTGTGGATCCAAAAATTCACAATCATTCACAATAATACATAATAAATTAAAAAAAAATCAACAATATGCAATATATTTTCACAAAAAAATCAATAATATGTTCAAAATTATTTATGAATTTTTTGAGTTAGAAACCGAACTTCGGGAGTGACTAGAGTCGAGCTAAAGCTGCTAAGAATGAATGGAGGAAACGATAACGCATAGACTACACACGTTAACAAATGATAGTCGTTATGTTGCGCATTGATCACCATGTCATATGTATGTCTCCTTCCTTTTACATCTATATGGGCAGTGTCGTTTATTGTCGCCTTTAGAGGGAGATCAAAGCCCTTAAATTTGTTGTTTTTTTTTTCCTTATTGACTAGATTGGTTTCTCTGTCTCTCTTTCTCTCTCTACTACAAGTTGGGTTGTTATTTCTATTTTTGTTGGTTGTACTGCTATGTAGAGGGTTATTTGGTGTAAAATAAAATTAAGATTTAGAATAGGTTGTCGGTGTTGGTTTTGATGGATGAAGAAAACAGTTGTTGTGCTTTTTTCAGAGGTTTGTGAGATGTTGGAAACATTGTTATTATAGTGAGAGATAAGTCAACGATGGTGATATGAAGTTGTTGGTGTTGTGGTGGCTGGTTCTTATTTTTTGGTAGGTAAAGTGACTTTTCTTTTTCCTTTTCCTTTTCTTCTTGGCGATATGGAAGTTGTTGGTGTTGTGGTGGCTGGTTGTTATTTTTAGGTAGGTAGAGTGACTTTTCTTTTTCCTTTTCCTTTTCTTCTTCTTTCTCTCTTTCTTGCACATTATTTTTCCTTTTCTCTTTCTTTTTTCTACAAACACATTCTCTTTTTTTAAAAAACTAAATATCACTCCTTGCAACAAAATTTTTCTCTCTAGATTTCCTTTAAAAACAACTCTCTTGACTTTATATAACACTCTATTTTTTCTTTCTTCTAAGATTTTTTTCTCTCCCCCTCTCTTTCCATTTGATTTTTTTATCTCCCCTTTTTTCTATATAATTTACATATCTTTATACCACTTTATTTAAAAATATTAATATTCTTTATTCCTTGTCATCTTATTGTACAAAATCTTCTACTAACCTTTTTTTAGTTCTTTTCTATTTTTCTTTGAATTTTTCTTTTTTGTCTCTATATCTTTAGTTGCTTGGTTAAAGGGTTGAAAAATTATGTTCATTTTAGTTCCTCATATGTTACTTGAATATTGTTTCTTTCTTTTTTTCTTATTAAAGTAATTTTTTAACCATTTTTTTTTCTAGCTGTGTGATTTGTTGCATAAAAACTTAATGCAATTAAAATAAATATATAAAAAAATAATTAATGGTTTGAAATAAAGAGAGAAAAATGTATCTTTTTAATTTAACAAAGAAGTGTTTTTTTTAAAAAAAAAACTATCATCCTATTAAATTTTTTATAAAAAAACTATAAATTGATAATTTTAGTGTGAATGTATTGAAAAATATAAAAATAGTAAATTTGAGAGAAAATTATATAAATATTTATAATAAAAAATTAAAAAAATAGATATTTCATTCAAATTAGCTCCGACTCCTCTTCTTCCTATTGAGTCGGGTGATTGAACTCCGAAATCATTGAATCATTCAGTTCCTTCGTTCCCTACATTCAATTGAAAATTCATGAGTAAATATTTTAAAAAATTATGCATACTAGGTTCACATATAATTATTTATTCAGTAATTATTAATATTACAATACAGAATGCTAATATAATTGAAAATAATGGCATAATTATTTTAATAAATTTATTTAATAAGAGCATTATTATAGAATAAAATAAAAACAATTAAATAAAAAGAAACAGGGATATTATATAAAAAATAAGGGTTAGGATTGCATGGGTTATGAAAATGACTTTTTAACCTAACAAATAAAAATAATAATCATATAAACCTTTAAAAACTCATTTATAATACCTAAAAACTCAAAATTAAATAAAATAAAAAATCATTTGGGCTCTGATCTAGATTTTCTAGTGTGTATCATTGAAGATAGAAATTATCTTCATAGATTTCCCTTTAAAAAACAAACCTATAAACATCAAAATTGTTTTTTATGACCAAAATTTCTCTCCACCTGAGAGCAAGTTCTTGCTCCCGTCTCAACTTTAAAATACCAAAATACAATAAAATATAAAATATAAAATCCTAAAATAATATAAACTAAATCATACATGAAAGTAAACTTTAAAGAAAGTTTTTTTTTACATGAAAATGAAAAACAATTATGGTTTATTTTATTTTATTTTGATCTTGTTCTTTTAACTATAATCTTAAATTATATATTTCATGAAATTAATGTTTAATCTAATTCAAAAGTTGATGTCCACATCCTAGCTATTCTGTTGCTACAGTTAATACAGTAAAACGACATCTTGTTTTAATTATTTAGGTGTAATAATGTATTATGATTAATATAGGCAATCAATACAAAATCAAAAGTAACAAAAGTAGAACGACGAATGTAAGCTTTCTATCGTCATAAAACTATGCTTATTTACCTTTATTTTAATTCACGCAGAAGACATTAGGAAACTAAGTAAGAAGCAATTCACACCAAATACAAGACGCCTCCCGGACTGGTTAAGGGGAGAAGAGGGAAGGGGCCGGGGGTTTCTTTAGACACCATTATAGAACTCACTTTGATACAGAGAGAGAGAGAGAAAAAACATTAATGGATATCAATCTCCTTGACATCCTTTTTAGGCTTTTCAGTTCTTGGAATGGTAATGTATAGCACACCATCCTTCAACTCAGCCTTAATTTCATCAGCTTTAGCATCATCAGGCAACATAATGCTAGTATTATAACATCCATAGCTCCTCATTGACCAGTGCTCGCCGTCTGATTCTTCTTCCTCCTCTTCCTTGAGCTCTCCCTTTATTGTCAAAACCCCATCATCGATGGTGATCTTTAAGTCCTCCTTGGATACACCCGGAACCTCGTATCGTAATTTATAGCATTCATCTTTCTCTTTAACGCGGCCTATGAGGTTCGAGGGTGACGGAATATGCAAGTTTTGGAACAGCTTGTTGATGTTATCAGTTGCTTGCACAAGTGCATTTCCAAGACCTGAAGGAAAAAACTCTGGTGGAGAGTGGGGGCAAATATAAAATGTATCAAAACATCTTTGAGAAGTTAAATTAACTTAGCTCAGAAATTTAAGTAGAGACCGAGTGTACCATAAAGTGCAGGAACAAAATCAATTCCATCACTCTTCCTCCAGAGACCTTTCTTGCCTTTCTTCCTGCGAAACAGCTTAGACTTGTCACTATCCTTGTCGATAGCTACTTCTTTGCCATCTGATGTCTCACGGCCTGCTATTTGATCGCTTGTTGTTGTCATAAACCGCTTCAACAACCCATCATGGTTCCACCTTTGCCTTCGAACCCCACCGAGAACACCATCAATGCTAACTCCATGATTCACCGAAGAAGAAGCGGAGAAGCTCGTCCTTTGGGGCAAATTCCTCAAGGCCAAACGTGCAAAACTCATTCTTGAAAGGGGAGTTACTCCGAGGGTTAGCAAGAGACTATCAAAGGAAGAGGCGGATTCTTGCGGCTACTTGAAATTTATTGTTGCTTAAGCTGGAGAAAAATGAAAGAGAATTTAAAGAGGGGGGTGGTGTGGCGGTGGAGCAGGGTTGTGACAGTCGGAGAAGGGTCTAAGAGGTTCTGGGAGGTGATGACATATCAACCAAAAGGATTCACATGTAAAGCACTAGAGACTTCTTCTGGGTGTTTCTAAAATTGTACTAATTTGCTGCATGGCAAGAGAGCTCGAGATGACAACGTGTCTGGTTTCTTCTGGGTGTTTCTAAAATTGTACTAATTCGCCGCATGGCAAGAGAGTTCGAGATGACACCGTGTCTGATTCCAAAGTCTTTTGCCTACTTCATTCTTAAGGGTGTTATGGTTTCGTTGGCTATTTACGAAACTAGGTGGAGATTTAGCACTTACCACTCTCTTTTCCAAGCCCATTTATCCGCCGGGGGTCATGTCACAAGAGCCACCTAGGCGCTCGTCATCATAAAAGTTCTCATTTGAGGGGGGAATCTTGGTAAATTCTTTATAAAGCCAGTTTGAGGACGAAAGGAATGGCAAAATTGGTTCAAAAGTCAAAGAACCAATATCAGTTGGTAAAAAAAAAAAGTACAAAAAAAACCAAGTCAAAGAACTGAAAACTACCACCACCATCAGTTGAACCAATATGCATGGCAATATTGGTTCAAAAGTCAGTCTCTTAGCTGGTACATGTGAGTAGCAAATTAGCCAGAGTAAGAAACTCATAAAACTAGCAAAATACTATGACCAGTTAAAGCAGCGGCAGCCAGTTTTGTTTCTCATTTTTTTTCAGTGCAATACAAAAGGCAGATCTAAAAATGCCTGTGGATAAATCAATTCTGGGGTGGGAATATGACAGACAATGTTACGGTTGATATACACACCACCTTTTGCTCGATGACATTTCAATGCTACAAGAATTGCGAGGGTATCTGATTCTAACCATCCTTCAAATCTCTTGAACTTCTACTTAATCATACATACCCTCCTGTTCCCAAATGTCCACAAGAAAATCCACCATTTCCTGTCAAATATGATACCAATATGCAATAAGTAAAGTATGGTTTTATGCCATCGGCTGGCTGGAGAGAGAAAACAAGATGCTCACAGTGAGTGGTATTGGCTGGGGAAACGGTTTGTTGCTCCCAAGCAAACTTTCATATGTCGCGTTCCAACTGCAGCAAAGCAAGAATTTTTTAACCATGCAGATGTTAAAAATGCAGAGGATAAAGATTAAAACTTGCAGGAAGAGATAGATATTTGATACTTAAGAGTTGAAGAAGAGCAGAATTAAATTTCACAAATGAGAATGCCTATTTATAGGCTTACAATCAAACTGAAAATACTAAAAAAAATCTCAACTACTATCCAATTTTATTGGCACTACTTCTACCAACTGAAAAACAGAAAAATCAGGAGCAATAATCTGATATAAAACAAAGACTAGGTCTTACTAAGATTGTTTCAAACTTCAGAGGCAAACTCTCATGAATTCTAACAGCAGAGACAATGAGTGCTGACAAAATAACCAGAAAACACATGAAAGATCGATGCTTGTTTTTAAGACAACAAAGTATGATTCCAAGAATGTTTCTCCACTTTTACATACAATGGTTAGACATTTGGAAGGCTAGACCACGGTTTTGTAAAAGTTTAGCATTTGGAGTACCAACAGTCTTGCTGTTTGAACCGAAAAATAACACTCCCAATTGTTTCCAGAACAAGAAATTATCTGGTACTAGACAAGAATCATTAGATTGAAGGCATCAAATCAATTCTTCTTTTCATCAGATCTCCAATAAGTGAGAAAAGCCCTACCATCCAAACAAGGACATAAATTTATTGCACTCTGGTTTGGATAAAAGATTGATTCCATAAAACTCTTCTTTTATGATGTTCTTGGTATATTGTTAGATTGAAGGCATCAATTCAATTCTTCTTTTCATCAGATCTCCAATAAGTAAGAAAAGCCCTATAACCCAAACGAGGACAGAAACTTATTGCACTCTGGTTTGGAAGATTGATTCCATTAAACTCTTCTTTTATGATGGTCTTGGTATTTTTGGACAATGGTCGTGATGGGCTAAGAGTAAGTCAACACAATAATCATGCCAAATTTCTAATTAGTTTTTCAGAGTTTTACACAATTTAAGGTGCTGCAAAACCAAACCCATTCCAAAGTCCTTATTTTAAAATGGTTAAAAGTTCCATATAGATTATTTCTCAACTCTCCTTTCTTCATTGAAAAAGAAGGTCAAATGAGGAACTCAGAGCAGAGAACGTTACATTTTAGTTAAATTGAAACCACATGGAAAAAGGTGTCAGGGTCACTTGTAACACAAACAAACAGGAATTTAGAATTTGATTGTAGCCATATTTTAGGTTCATATGAATTTGATCAATTTGGAAAATAGAAGAGCTGCTCACTTTAATTTGGGTTCTTGAGGCAGCTGTTCCTCGTTCCCAGACCTTTTATTTCCCACCCAACAGTGTCTTGTCTGATTCCAGAGAAGAAGACCTGTAATCAAAAGTTCGGGTTCATACTTTTAGCTGTGGAGCAACCACATATAGATGGGGAGATGCACATAAGCAGCGGGCACAGATTGCCATTAGCAAACACAGGATACTACTCTACCAACTTTACATGCAAATTGTTAAAAAGTAGCCTATTTAAATCAGGCCCTCTTATAGGAAAATGAAAGAGTGAAATGGATGGACAAATGAGAGCGGTATGGGGTGGGGATAGTGCAGCTAGATGGCAGCTACTACTGTTGATTTTATTTTTCCATATTGCAAGCCATACTACCTTCTGAAATATCTACTGATGTTGCTTGCTAGTTCTCATGTAGGTTGGGTATTAAAATGTAATGGAAGCTAGGTTCATTCTAAATAAGCATCAGCAGTCCAAATGCACAAAGCTGTCATGAGTTTGGAGATGCTAATATGATTAAATGCAAAAAAACTAATCAAAGAAGCCATGAGAACTTGCCATGATTTACAAATTCAGAAACGTTGTTAATACTGCCAGAGCCTCCATGTTGATCAAGAGTCTGGTTCGCTATGCTAATTGATGAGATGCTTCCTTGTGACTGCACTGCACTGTAATCCATGTCACATGTGCTAGTGGTCCAGAAATCCTCTGATATGCTATGTTTCTTCACAGTCTCACATTTAACTTTTGGTCCTTTTGATTGCTCACCCACGGAGGTAATTAGTGTGGGTTTATTATAGCAACCAAGACAACCACTGCTCTGTAACAAATGAGATGCAATCATATAACTGATCAAATCCCATATGGCAATACAATGCAGATCACAATGATACAGAGAATCATGAACCAATGATAATATTACAACATATAGGCAGACAGTACATGCATGTAAGCATGGAAAAATACACTTGAGAAACATTTTGTTTTCATTATCTTTTAGGAATCAAAGTTATAGCCTATGACATATCACCATGTAGACATCAAAGGATACTAGATGTACCAATATAACATATAACACTAAAAGGTAAGGTACAAAGTGCAAACCTTTCGTACATCTTTCCTTGAGATTACATTCCTATAGAACAATTAAAGCAGTGTACTAAAATTTGAAGTGATTGCATGTCATGAAAAAATTTAATAAAATACCACAACATAACAACCCGATGATCATATCATACCAGGAAAAAAAAACCATTTCAAGCGCTTCTCTCACAGCTAAAAATTTTTGGAATCAGAAAGGCAAGTGACAGCAGCTCATCAGTTTGTCAAACTAGTCCTTTTGTAGAGTGAATTTAAAATCAATAAAGAAACAAGAAGACACAGAACAATGATCACAGGGACATGATTGTTGTAGGGACAGTACTTAAAAAGATGAAAATGTGAAAATGGAGGAAAGCAAGAGAGGGAAGTTTTGAGGGCAGGAAGATTCCACAAGACCTTATGATTCAGCTTCATTTAACCACAAAATCATGGATACTGTTGTTGATAGTGTGGAATGGAACATATTTAATAGATAAAAAATCATGTGGTGTTCAAAACACAGAATTACCAGCCATGCTATGAGAGAACTAAACACCACACTTTCGACTTCCTAACATGCTTTCCTAGATTCATAAATGGCCACTCACTTATATTGTGGTTGGAGGATGCATCAAACAGAAAAATATGTACTGTGTGCCAGGAGTTGTGCATGTTGTTAATGCCAAACTACAAACAAGGCTTGTAAATCATCTTATCTATGCTAATTGCAGAGAGCTATCTCAATTTTAAGATGATAACACAAATGCTCACGCTCACTATCAAGATTACTAACAGACATTTAAAAAAAAAAAATCTATCAGGTCTCCACTATGGTTATCAGGAGATGCTCTTAAAATTAGTACCCATTTGAATATTAATCTTGATTTATCAATTTGCAGATGTTGAATGCAATTGCTCCCCTGAGGCAGATCAGATTAAAGCACATTTTTTTTCTCGGAGCATGTCCTGAGTCCTATCAATTATAGTATTTTTGTACAGCAACCCAGGAGTGGAATACCATGCCAGAATACAGACAAGTTGCATTGCTGTTCTGTTGTCCGAACCACAACAACAATATTTGACTACGTGCCTGAAGCTAGAATGATCAACTAGCAAAGGTTGGATTGACAGCAATAGAAAACTCGGCCAATCTTATCAGGTTTCAAACATTTGAAAGAAAAAAAATCATCATCTAAAACCTCAAGGAAGCAAATTTGTCAATTATCCTCGCTCAACCAAACTACCTGCTGCTAAATGGAAGCATATCACAGATACATTAAGAGATCATAGTCTAGGCAGCAGATGATCTCCTAGGCAAGACATGTAAGTTGTTCACCATGTTATATAAGTTGCTCCAGCAGATAAAGCATGCTATGTTAGCAAGGGTTGAGATATTTCAGTGTACTAACCAAAGAGTCGCATTGGTAAAAAGAGTAACAATAATTTGATGATCGTGGGCAGTCCAATTCACAGATATTCCAATTGCTCCAATAAAGTACATAAATTGTCAAGCAACCCAAAGGGGGCAAACTTGCACGGATTTCTTAAATAGTACACACTCACAATAAGAACTCAACTTATTCCTTCCCTTCACGATACTCGATAAAGTTTTGCGTAAACAAGTGGTATTTACAATTATGGAAACCCGTTGCAAGATTGATGAAAAGATAGCATGATTGATTCCTCGCATGTTTAAACCTAAAACTCTATGGAAGTAAAACGCGGTCACTAGGAACCTAAAACATCAAATCATGAATGTGAATCTACAACATTCAACTTCACTTCTATCTTTATCTAATTGCTACAGAGAATAATAAAATCTGATTATTGTAACTTGATCTTGATAATTTCCTCTCTCAAAAGGAAACGTAAAAACAATTGCATAATCATAAACTAAAATGCAAGAAAAATAAATCCATCAATACCCATTTCCTATTCTCTTCAACATATCTCTAGACAACAAAAAAAATCATTTTTCTTCCAAATTTATCAGCGACCAAAAAAAGCAGAATTCAAGTCACAACAAATCAATCGTTAAAACCCACAAGGGAAATTCAAGAAAAGAATCCAGAAAACATACCCCATGCATGCAGTATGATGAATAATCGCTGATGAGATCCTGCACAAGTATGTGCTTTAGCAGGGAAAAGCAAAAAAATAAAACTGCAAGAGACAAAGATCGGGAATCAATGTGACGGGCCTTCCACGGAGAGATAAAAGAAGAAAGAAAATAAAATAATGGAGAAGCGAGTTAATTATTAAAACGCGGTTAATTAATTAATCCAAACCATGCATTTCATCACTGCAAGCAAATATGGATATATGTGTGTGCGCTGTGGATACACATTTAATTAAGATATTACTTAAACGTGAAATTTAAGTTGCACCTCACAAAAATACTATATAATTAAAATTATTAATTTATCCAGAATATATTATATATGTATATTATAAAAAACACTAAAAGATATGTAAAAATTATTGTGCATGATTAGGCTTCGCTTGGAAACGCAGTTGAAATCGTATTTTTTTAAATTTTAAAAAAAATTATTTATTAAAATTTTTTTAATGTGCTGATTTCAAAAATAATTTTTTAAAAATAAAAAACATCATTTTAATATATTTTTAAATAAAATATATTTTGAACTGCAACTATTACTACAATCTCATCTCAAATATATCCTAAACTATAAACTAAGACACGGAACATACAATGCTTTTCTTTTTATCATTGAACTTTTTCCATTTTTATTTCACCCTTGTAATCCATTTAAGTTAATTTGTTGATGAAAGGGCAAAATTCAAAAAAAGATAATTAAAGTGAAAAGACTTAGTGCATGGGTGGCAACTTTAAAATTGACAAGAAAAATTTCCTTTGATTTTTCTACTTTCTTGTTGATATATTTTTTGTCCCTAATTTTTTTAAAATTTAATTTTGATATTCAAATTTATAATTTTAATTTTGTAATCTCTAGTTTAATAGAGAAGAGATAGACTTGTCAGATTCTGATAGTAGATAAAAAAAGTTTTATTTAATAATAATTTTGATTACTAAGAAGGTTAATCTGGATATCAAATGGTTTCATTTTATGGTAAAGATCCATTGAGTTTTTTTTTTCCCCTTAATATAGCTAAAAAAATTAAGCTTGAGAGTGGATTTTGTTTTCAGTTTGGATTCGGGTTGTTGGTTTATTAGTTTATTTGCATAATTGAGATTATTTTAGATGTGTTTGGTGTGAAAATTTGTTGAAAAAATCATTTTTCAGTAAAAAAAACCTTAATTTATTTTCTTAAACTAGGAAGGAAACAATATGTTTCTATCGCAACAAGTAACATATTATTTATTTTTATTTTTTTTCAAATAAAAAAACATAAAAGCCCATATGCCCATAGACTTTTCCTTGCAAGTCTGTAAGCATGGCTTTTTAAAAATAGATCAGGTGTGAAGACCTGACATCTTTTTTTTTTATCTTTAATTGATACCCATCTTTTTTATTTATGTGTTTTATTTGCATTAATTAATTTATCTATATTTAAATTAATACTCTTTCTCTTATTTTTAAAATTATTTATTTTATCATTTTTAAATAGCAGTTGTTTTTTTAATTATTTTTATGTATTTAATGTTTCAGGGAGATTATTCTAATTTATTTAAGAAATTTTTTTTATGTTTTATATAAATAAACTTTATTTTTATGATAAGTTTATAAAAATAAAAATTATTTGTTCTTTGTAGGAAAAGGTAACCATGATGATGATGATGATGATGATGTGTAAATTAAAGGAAACAACTTGGGTTAAATATCATATTTATCTATATTTTATTTTTATGAAAATAATTATCTTTTTATTTTAGCATTTGATTATCATTAGCAGCTTTTTCTTAGTTTACTGGTTCATACGTTTTAAAAGTATTTTATGTTTATTAGTTATTATTTAA
>Ga0325411_1007681_pt1 | contig 11742 bp, 4 predicted proteins | sample PopdelMetagenome_13_FD_206181 | JGI IMG/M metagenome (GOLD analysis project Ga0325411, IMG submission 206181) | Populus deltoides microbial communities from Bellville, Georgia, United States - Xylem-PdIQD-R4 | ecosystem: Host-associated > Plants > Phyllosphere > Stem > Wood/Secondary xylem...
GTACTAAATAAAAGGATACCCGTGTTTAATGCATGCTAGAAGCAATGATTTCTGGTTCCTGTGATTGCTGCTCCACTATTCCATTTTTCAGATGAGAAAGTAAACGTTTTTAGCAAGGCCTAAAATATTGACCATGTGTGGGAATGCTCCTTGTATTTCATGGATTAGGCATAGATGTCCTCGATCACCTAAAACAACATTGCTTTGTTCCTATCTTCGAGAAGTACATGCAGATGATCAGATAGCGAGAGCATCAATTCAATGGTGATTTTGGCTGCCTGTTGTTAATCACAAGCTTTCTTCAACCCACACGCTTGCTTTGTTAGACTGTTTTAATTTATTAATTCACAAGCACACGATAAAATGCTTCAGTTCTGATGAAATACTTGCCTTCTGACAGAAAATTTTATCTGATTCTAAAGGGCTTTTGGCTTATGAAATTACCATGAGGATCTTGGTTATATATATATATATATATATATAAAATTAAAATTATATATATATATATATAAATAAATTTTAATTTTAATTTTAATTTTTTCCTTCTCAAAAATTTTTCAATTTGGTTCTTAATTTTTTTTTCCACAATTGAGCTCTTTTGAAATTAAATTTGCATTCAGTTGCATATTTTTTTGAAAGAAAAGATTCTATTAAAAATTAGAGGTTCAAAATAAAAATGGCGAATAACATAAGTGGTGATTTTAAATTTTATGTAAAAATTTTATTTTAGTCCCTTGTTTTTTTCCGGTTTATAGGTAATTGGATCTTTTAGTTTTTAGAAATTTAATTTTACTACCAAAATTTATTTCTCTTATTTTTTTAGTTCTTTTCCATGAGAGAATAAAGAGGATTGTCAGATTTCAGCTTGCAGAGAAAAAATTAATGTTTACAACTATTCCGACTATCAAAATAGTTGAAATTGGTGTCAATAGATTTCATTAAGCGAGAAAATTTTTATAGTAATTGTTCCAAACCTTAATATTACTTAAAAAATAGATGCATGTTAAGGATGGAAAATAATCTATAGAATAAAAAATTATTTAATCTGATGGAGTGCATAAATTGCATCGAGTGTCTGATTAGTTGGCTCAAGTTTACTTATATTTTTTGAGAAAAAAACAAAAAAAATTTGCCAACTTTTTCCTACATTGAATTAATTCAAGATTTAGATTTTTAATTTATGTTTTTAAATATTATCCCTGTAATTTTCTCTTGTTAACCCAAAATAACCTAGGTTGATGCAAAGCCTTTCCTTCCTAGTGGTAGATAAAAATTTGGTCATATAGAACTGATTTTAAATTCATATATCTTTGAACTCTAATGTTTTGGATAAATAAATATCACCCCTGCTTTTTAAAATATATATATATATATATATTGAATAAAAATTGATTTAACTTAATTTTTTTTTTAATTTAAAATGATCACTTCATATAACCTGGATCTTTTAACTTGATAACGTACGGAGACAGGTTTTATACAAAAACTGAGGACGATAAATCACCTGCTAGACCCGATAATTCATGTACAAACGGAATTAGGTCTAAAACCTTCATAATTTCCATTAAAAAAGGAGTCTCAAGGAAATATATTTTCTTAATTTATGAACTTGATAAGATTAAACTGGATTTACGAACCCCAGGGAAATCAAAATAGAAATCTTAGAAATGCAAAATATATTTCCTTATTGGACAGGAAAGGAAACACAGGCTCGCCGCCTCGCACAAAAGTTATGATTTCCTCTGAAATACCATGACCAAGCCAAAGCTGAAAGTTCGACAGAAGCGATGCTTTGGTGGTGGTAGTACTGATATCCTCTGAGAATTTTATGTTTTGATTGAAAATTTTATTTTACTTGCGTTTTAATTTCTAAAGTGGAAAAATCATTAAAAAATAATAAACAAGAGTGAAAGTATTGACTGGTTGGATTTCTTTAGCATAACAATTTAAATTTCGCGTTGGTTGATGTGTGAGTGTGTCAAAGAACCATCTCAACCCAATAGCTTAAACTGTTAGTTAAGATTTTAGAATATGATTTATATTATTCTCTAGCATACCCCCTCAAGTGAAAGTCATTTGGGCTTTAAACTTGCACAAGCTTAATTTTTATCAAATAAATAAGGATGATGAGATTCAAACTCGTAATCGTTTGGTCATCAAGGCTTTGATACCATGTCAAAGAACCATCTCAACCCAATAGTTTAAGCTCTTAGGTAAGTTCTCATGATATTATTTATATTATTCTCTAACATAGTGTATGTCAATGAAATTTTTTTAGCTCTATATTATCCATAAAAGTATATTAGGGTTGATTTTTTTTTTCAATTTAATTTTATGTTTCTGATATTGAAAGATGACTCTCTGATTAGTAAATATACCTGAAACCTTGGATGGTGCTTCTATAAAATTACAAATCATCTTTTGATGATATGTGATTTTATAGTATTCAAAAAGTATCATTATTTATATAGCCTGGAGTTCAGTTCAGAAATATTGATTAGGATTGAATTTTAAATAAATAGATGAGAATTGACTCAAACAGGCTCTAGCTATCAATCAGGTAGATGAACTACTTAATCCAATCAAGATTTTATTCCTTTTTAAATGATATTATGTTGATTTTTTTAAAAAAAATTAAAAATAATAATAGCACTGAATTTAGTATCTTTGATCTCAATAATGAATAAATACACTGTGAAGCATATTATGTGACGAAGACCCTCTCTATTATATCTATAATTAATTAACTAAGAACATGAGCATTAATTCATGTAAAAGACATGTGGCATTAATATATGTTTATTAATTGATCTCCTTTATTTACTAAATTAAATTTCTTGCACTTACGGGAATGCCTGGCTGGTAGAGATGAGATGGATGATTCCTCTCTCAATAATATTGTTTCTTGGCTATTGTAATTAGGATCTTGGTTATTGTAATCTTGTTTTAAACTTGCATAATTACAAATTAAGAGAGGGACATTTTTATCATTATATTATAGTCAATAAAGACGTATCTGTAATAAAATAATAATAAATTCATCTTTTGTAATTATTAAAAGTGAAAAGCAGTTAAAATAAAAATAAAAATGTTTTTGTAAATAAGATAGCGTTTGGTTGTAGTTTAAAATAATATATTTTTTATGTTTTTAAAATTAATTTTTATATTAATAAAAAATATAAAAAAATTAATTTAAATTTAAAATTTTAAAAATATAATTTCAACCGCAATCATAATACTATATAAATATTAAATTAATAACTTCCAAGCACCCAATCAATTTCGTCATCTTCCAATCACAAGAACCGAACCACTCTTTTAATCAATAAAAAAAAAATTGAAATCCTTTTTCCTATGTATAAATAAATGTGTGGAAATGAGCTCCTTCCATAGTCCCATTCAGTTTCCCATCTTCTGTTGCTACACTTCTTATCCAAGAATCTTCGGTTGTCGCTCTCATTTTGCATTGGCATTGGGACAGCCAAGAAAAGATGCTAGATTACATGTTTTGTGATAATTGAAGTGAATTTTGTAGCTTTGTGGAAATTTATTTTATATCTTGTTTGTTTGCTAGAAAGTAATTTTTTTTAAAAAGTAAATTTAAAAAAAATAAATTATTTTCTGATGTTTAATAGTATAATAAAAAATAAGTTGGAAAACATTTTTAACGTTTGGTTATATCATAAAAAATATAAAGAATGTTTAACTATAAACTAAAAAGTTATCAATGTATGTGAAGAATGTTAATTATTAATTAAAAAAAACTTGTGAGGTTAAATATTCATGTACGTAGTGTTTTAACAAAAAAAAAAAAAAAAAGAAATGTTGAAGTATTTTCAACATATATTTTAGCGTCCACAAAATTTTTAATCGTTACTTTTTTCCTTTTCTCAACAAGGCTATAAAAGGTTTTTCCCTTTTAATGTAAAAAATACTTTTTTTATTGTAATTTTAATGAGCGATAAATAGACATGTACTGTTGTACACTGATTCGGCTACATAAATGGCACTGGGCTCTTTTGCGCCATCCATTGCTCGCCATACCATTTCTCCTTCGTTATCTTCATGGAGACGACCACAATCTCTTCAAACGGAGAAAGCGAGGTAAAAGATGAGATTCAAGGCTTGGTTGCAAGCTTTCCTAGTGAGAAAAACTGGGATGGAGCTCCCCTTTATTTCTATAAAGGGGTCTGGTATCCAGTTTTCGCCATTAGAGGGGCTCTTTCCTTTCAACAACATTTCATTGCACAGGACACAGATATAATACTAGCGAGCATGCCAAAATCAGGCACCACCTGGTTAAAAGCTCTCACGTTCTCTGTTGTAAACCGCAACATTTACAGTCCCAAAGAGAGTCCCTTACTCACTACCCCACCTCATGAACTCGTTCGTTTCTTTGAGATGGACCTTTACTCAAAAAACCAGCTCCCAGATCTGAAACAACTTCCTTCCCCAAGGATTTTCAGCTCTCACTCCCATTACGGAACCTTGCCACAGTCCATTAGAGATTCTGGTTGCAAGATTGTTTACATATGCAGGAATCCTTTGGATCAAGTTGTCTCTTATTTTCATTTTGCTCGCAAGTTCAAACGAGAGAATGTCAAGCCTTTATCATCGATTGATGAAGGTTTCGACAACGTTTGTCTTGGTATCCAGAGTTATGGACCCTTTTGGGATAGCGTGTTGGGGTACTGGAAAGCAAGTTTGGAAAGACCAGACAAGGTGCTGTTTTTGAAATATGAAGATTTGAAAGAGGATATAACTTTTAGCTTGAAGAAACTAGCAGAGTTCCTGGGATTGCCTTTCTCTGAGAAAGAAGAGAAAGAAGGGGTCATTGAAGAAATATCAAAGCTGTGCAGCTTTGACAATCTCAAGGATTTGGAAGTGAACAGAACTGGTTTCTTTGAAAGCGCTGGAGCTCCAAACAGTACCTTCTTTAGGAAAGCAAAGGTGGGAGATTGGTGCAATGATCTAAGTCCTTCCATGGCAGAATGTTTTTTGAAGATAGTGGAAGAAAAGTTGGCTGGCTCTGGCTTATCCTTCAAAGTATCTGAGTAATCTCGCAAACTGCTTAATTAGTGACCTCTCGCATCTTTTGCTGATTCTGCGCCTTGCTTCTTTGTCATTCATTATGTATTTTCCTTTTCTTTTTCTGCTCTGAAAATAATCCTTCTGGGGAAAATGGTGCGGTTAATTAGCTCACTTGTGGGGGATCGAATTGCTTTCTTTTTATAGCTTTCAATAAATTGGTTTTTGTTGGTCCTTGTTCAAGAAGGTGAGCGATAAACTCTGCTCTGTCTTCTTGAACAAAGTTGTTTTTGATTATTAAAAAATGACAGAATGCTTGTTTGGTTGTTGTTATTTTTAGTCTTTAATTTCTTCCTAGCCAAGTGGGGGCAAAAAGCAGAAAGAAACATTGCTTCTGTGATAGATGATGTGAATTTCGTGGCTTCGTTCAAACTTATTTAGAATAATAGAAATTATATTTAAAAATAATTTTTTAAAATAGTATTAAAATTTTAATTACTAAACGTGAAGCTTGATTCTTATCATTATATTTTAATTAACTGTGGTAAACTAATTTTTTACAATATAAATTCACCACAAGAAAAAATAAAATGAGTAAAGAAAAAATAAAATTTTAGTCAAAACAACACAAATTAAAAGTCTTGAAGATTTTATCCGGATGGAATTATAATTTTAGGGTTTAATTTTATTATAATTTAAAAGAATTGACAAGTTTGAGAACAACCATTTGTTCTGGCCCTATAAAAGGCCAGACCAGAAGGAGGAAAAAAAACCGCAGACAGAGAGAGATCAGAGAAAAAAAAAACAAAGGAAAGACAGAACAGAGACGGAGAAAACAAAGACACACAGGGCGGGCGACGAACAGACAACCAAAGAAAAAAAAACAAGACAAAGGCAGAGAAGAAAGTGCTCGTTCAGCCAGCAACCTCAAGGTCTCCATCACCATCATCTTCGTCTTCAAGCGACAACTCCAGGTACGCCTTCCTTTCTGCCCAGTTTCTGCATTTCTAAATTGTTAAACAGTGTGAAGGTAATATTAATTACCTTCGCCCTGTACAGTGCACGCGTGAATTAGTTCACGCGTGCCTGCTGCCTGGTCCAGTTACTAGAGAATGTTTGGGATTGTGTTTGTACCTGTGTTTCGTCCAAATTTAAATTTTTTTTTTTGCTAAAATTGAGTGCGGTTTGTACTTTTTGGATCATTTTGATGTGTTGATATCAAAAATGATTTTTAAAAAATAAAAAAAATCATTGGCATGCATTTCGGCACGAAAAGCTATTTGAAAAGCACCCGCAACCACACTGTCAAACACGCTCCTAGTTTGAATCAGTAACTGGATTGGACCGGGTGGATCAAGCCCATATGGCTGGGTTAGACCCCGCCCAACATAAAAAAATAGGCTGGGCTTGGGGCCGAGATAATTTTTTCTAAGGACATAATGTTTGGCAAAACACACCCTTATATCTTTATCATAATTTTTATATCATTTTTATTTTGATATTTGACTAAATAAGTCCCTTTCAATATTAGAAAATTCCAAAAATATTTGTAGATTTTTAAGGGTTATTTACGAATCCCTCGCACATTATTTTATTTTATTATTGTTTTATCTGATTTTGTTTTTCTTCTTTCCTCGTTGCATGCTCAATCTGTAAATCATACTAAATTACTAATAAATATAAATCTGTTGTGAAATATTTTTTTTATTATTGTCTAAGAAGAAAAAATAAAAAAAAGTTAGAAAAAATAGCATAGAAAAAATTCTTCTTCAAATTCAATTTTTTTGTGGAATTATTCATTTACACCAAAGTCATGAGTATCATATTTTTTTGGGCTTTTGCAATATATAACATCAAATTTGAAAATTTTCGCAAGAATTGTTCATTGATGTCAGAGTCATGAAAATAATAGAAAGAATAAAAAAGAAAAAGGAGAGCAAATTTTTATCAATTTTAGACAAAATTAACAATGCAGCTTGCCTCAAGTAGGACGCTTAAGAGGTAATAACATCTTTCCTTTCGCGTAACTAATTTTATACTATATAATCTTTGTTGATCAGTCAGAGTTTCTAATAATCATAATATTAGGTGACGACTCCTCGAACTAAAAAAATTTCACCAAAAAACAGATGTTAAATATCTATTTTTTTTTCGAAAAATTATTTTTAATTTGTCATCACGATATCCGGATGCGATATTAATAATAATGACAATAAAATACAAGTAGTATGAGTTTCCACGGGTTTTAAGTTTATATAACTTTTACTTGAAAAAAATAATTATAAAATGATATAAATAATATCTTAAAGTATAAAATCAAAGGGCATGGATTCTCTAACTTAAAAAAAGTAATTTTTATAATATAAATGTTGGAGAAAAAAATTAAATATATATGTCATGTTTGGAAGTGTGACAAAAATTATTTTTTAAAATAGTTTTTGTTTAAAAATATAATAAAATAATTTATTTTTATTTTTTAAATAAACACATTAAAAAAATTTAAAAACACAAAAAAATAATATTAAAAACTTTCAAAAATATGATTGTATGACACATGCCAAAAACATTAAGGGTGTATTCGGCATTGCATTTTGAAAGTGCTTTCGCACAAATTTATTTATTTTTGTTTTAAATTAATAATTTTTTATGTTTTCAGATTATTTTGATATACTAATATTAAAAATAATTTTTAAAAAATAAAAAATATATTATTTTAATATATTTTGAATTAAAAACTCACTCCTAAACACACAAATCATTGCTTGTCTACGTCCCAATCTTGTATAACTACTACAACTTGGTATATTCTTCTTCTTCTTTTTTTCTTTTGTGCTGGAAGGATTTTTCGGGATCAGATATGTCACACTAAAATTAATTTTTGAAAGCAAAATTTTTAAACTATGAAAACTTGAAGGAGGATATAATTAATCTCTAACTTGCTGAGTTATTGGGAATTCCTTTCACCGACAAATTTTTCCTCGGTGATGTGAGGTTTTTTCTAATAATAAATAATAATAAAAAAAACCACTTCGTTTTTTATTACTCCCAATCATAAATTTCCAATAATAAGATGATAAAAGAGCACTGGTGCCAGCAATCTTGGTGGCCAATTGTCATGGTAATTTTTCACCATGGCTTTTTATAGTAATTTTATTTTGTTTTGGTCATCAAAATTTTGTTATTTTCAAAATCATCCTTAAACAAGATTTCATTTAAATCTGTAGTTTCAAGACAAAATTGAAAACTAGAAAAAATTATTACATCGTTTTTCTAAAATTCACGTCAAAAAATACATTTTAGTGAAAAAAAATATTTTTTTTTTATTCATGTTGCATTCGCTCAAGCTTAATTTCATTAGGTAGATGCTTAATTACCTTGTTTTCAGGTTCTTTTATAATCCCATACGAGTATTCATGTTTAATTTATTGATATCTGTTGGTCAACAAAATGTGTATGTGAAAAAGTTTGCAAGGGAAAAATCATTGAGTCTATTTTTATTTATGGAATGCTAATGAACTTAAGGAAAGATTAATAGAAGAGCTGCTTGAATAAGGTCAATAATAAACAAAACAAATTATGTTTTATAAGTTTGATTTTTCAATAATGGCTGCCTTAATTTTATATATAAGTGTAGGATTTTCTATAAATTTTAATTCCATCATCACGCATGCGTGTAGCCTGTTTTTATTCACCCAAGTATTTTTTTTATCCTTCATCGGGAAGTAAAAAGTATATCAAGGCTTAAATTTTTTTATTTAGAATGATTTTTTAGTTTTTTTTTGACCGATCAATACATGTTTTGATGCTAGAAGTAAATTTATTTAGATTTCTAGAATATTTTTGATATGTTATCACGTTGAAAATAGGTTTTTAAGTTTAAAAATTCAAAGTTTAATTTTCCAGACATCTAAGATCTGACTTTCAACTAATAGATGACGAGTCATTTCTTATTGTAAATGATCTGACCTAGACACCTTGTTTATTTTTTTAAAGTACAACTCTAACATCCCAAATATATTCTTAATTAATTTAAGTATTTAGTAAAATAGCATCTCTAATGTATTTTTAAATTATGAATTTTAATAAAACTTAAAGAAATAGAGTAAAGAAAAAAATAAATTGTAAAAACAGGCTCAGTATATGGGCCTAAATGGCTCTACATGTCTGGCCCATTCAATAGAAGGATAGGCACGCGGGTTGACATGCCTAAACATTTATTTTTGTTAAGAAAAAAAAACGGACAAGACATCATTTGTTGTGGCAAATAACATGTACCTTTTAAATTTCATTTATAGGTAAGGAAGCTAGAAAATTGAGCTTAGGTGTTTTGCACTAAAAAAAATCATCTTTAAACTTGTTTTTACCTAAAAATATCTTATAAACACCTTGAAATATCAATAACATCAATTGAAAACACCCCTAGATTTTGAAAACATTAAATTAAATTGGAAAAAATAAATTGTCACCTCCGATGTACTTTTATTGACAATATAAAAGCTAAAAAAATCTCAATGACATACACTTTTTTTCTTAAAAGGAAGACATTGACACCAAGTTAAATAGTGTGTGTATTTAATGGGTGAAACTGAATCAATTTGATATGTTATTATTTTAATATTTTAAAAATAAAAATATATATATTTTAGTTGTGGTTTTAAAAAGTAGATTTTAAAAAAATATTTAATTAAAATTATTATGAGAAATTTTTTTGCATGCAAAGCAAATAAAAAAATAAGTTATTTTAACTTTTAATCAATATCAATTATTGTTAATCGAGCATATTTTAACTTAGTAGATACATTGATCATACAGAGGGTGTTAGTCACATATATTTGGAGTGGCCTACCCCACGATCCTCTCGTACCTCAACCTTGCCATGAGAGGGGGTGTGCTTTTATTGAAATGTGCTTTTATCAATTTTTTTCATTATATTTTATGCTCAACAATGCATTTCTTCTTATTAAAATATTAACCCCGAATCTTAGATCAAGCAGCTAAACCTATATAGATTTAGTTAAATTTAAAATAATATTATTTTATTTTTTAAAAAAATATTAAAATAACATCATTTTAAAAATAAATAATAAAATCAAACCAGATTTCAAGACTCTATTTAGAGTTACGGGTGTAACCCGTTTTAAAAATAAAATTTATTTATAATATTTTTTAATCATTTTAATACGTTAAAATAAATAATAAAGACATCATTAATAGGAAAATTTATTTGCTAGCTACTCATTACTCTTGATTATTATGTCATGTAATGATTGTTAAGCTATTGATGAAAAATTTCATCAATAGGTTTGCAGTTTGCACTTTATTCCACTCAACTTCTCTTCCACGATCTTCAAGTAATTTTCAGCCATGGAAGGACTCAGATAAATTGCCCAATCACCCACCTCTCCTTTTTTCAGCCATGGAAGGACTCAGATAATTTGCCCAATCACCCACCTCTCCTTTCCTGAAGAAGAAACTCCTTGGAGCCCCATAAGGAAGAACACCATTTTAATTTGTTCACTTCCAAATTCCTGAGGTTGTCGAAGCTGCACAGCCTTGATATTTCTTCAATAGCCCCTTTCTTTATTTCAAAAATTCTATCTTTCTTGTTCTTTGATTCTTATTCCTTCGGTTTGGCTGCGACAGATCCAAAGAAAAGATGTGGCTTGAGTGGCGAAAGAAAATCCCTTTAAACCTTCGTTGTATAAATTCACACTACTTATATTTTATCATCATTAATATTAATTAAAATGGGGTGATAAAAATCGAGCTTTACTATATAGTCATTAAAATTTTATAATATCATTTCAAAAAATCAAAACTGGAACAACAGTTTAAAATGGGATGATAAAAAATCCCTTTAAACCTAGGTTGCTGGCATGTTGCTGGAATAACATCAGCGGCATTGTTTGCACCAATGAACTAGGATCGAATTGCTAGTTTTGAATATCCTAAGCACACTCATTACAGGCTATCTATTCTAAAACCTGTACTTTTTGCTGATTTCTTAGAACATTACTACGGGTTCATTGATTGGTATCCAACACTCTTCAACACACACACACACACACACACTAGGATTTAAATTAATTAATATATCAAATATCACAAAACATGCGATTTAGCTGATCAATTGTGACTGACATTCCAGCATCTTATCTTGGCTGTCCCAAGATCTCTTTTTTTATTGAAAAAGGTTATAGAAGAAGAAGAAAAAAGAATACACGTGATGATTTATTTTTGTGTTTTAAAAAAGTTTTAAAACACACTCGTCAGCTTTCATGGGTTTGGTGAGTTTTTTTTTCTTTTTTAAACAAAGTCAAGGATATGGAAGAAGAGACTACTTGAATAATTAGGAAGAATTTAGTTCATGAAAAATTAAGCGAATTCGAGCTCGATTATATGGTAAATTATTAACCTACTTAATCACAAATTCAAAACGTATTATCATGAAAAAAAATATTTTGATAATTGATGAAGTGAGAACCTTAGACCGAATTGGACTGTGCTGCAATCTTCTTTTTTTTTTTTAATCTTTATCTAGTAGGGGGTGACTGAGCCTGGCTTGGATGTCATAAACATTGCTGGCACCTTTGATCTTTTATCATCTCCTTACTGGAAACTTATGGTGGGGAGTGATAAAAAAAAGGTCTTTGTTGTTATTATTAGAAAAAAAAACTTATAAAAACTGACATTGGAATAAAAATTAAATTTAAT
>Ga0325411_1007685_pt1 | contig 11740 bp, 13 predicted proteins | sample PopdelMetagenome_13_FD_206181 | JGI IMG/M metagenome (GOLD analysis project Ga0325411, IMG submission 206181) | Populus deltoides microbial communities from Bellville, Georgia, United States - Xylem-PdIQD-R4 | ecosystem: Host-associated > Plants > Phyllosphere > Stem > Wood/Secondary xylem...
CATTTAACAAGCAAGGTATTAAGGATTGATAAGATAAAAAAGATAAGACATGTTAATAGCAAATTGTTTAGGATTTAAGCATTGAAGTCCATGTTGAGTTCATATTATACTTATTCTAACACCATTAATGAAACCTTGTCACCTTGACATAATTAACTTAGCTAGACATTATGAAGAAAAAAACATAAATAAACAATATAAGAACATAAACATGATATAAGTTAATTAAGTATAGTAAAGGAAATGAAAAGCATGAACAAGAGATTAATGAAAATAAAACTTAAGCATTACAACAATAAAGAGAGAGCAAGAACATGATCTTGATCTTAGAACCAAGCTTTCAAATGAATGGCAAATGCCTCCTTTTATAGGCTAAAATTCAGAACTATTCATTTGATAATTGATTATTGATGTAGTGGCCAACTATTGATTTAGTGGACTTGGTGGACAGCAACACTCAAGCACTTTGGCTGGACGAAATGACATTGTTACCATCCGAATTTGAGAAAATATTCTTCATGAAAGTTCTTGGAAATTGTCTTTTCCTTCCACCCACCAAATTTCACGTCATTTGGACTTCCAGAACTCCAGATATGGGTAAAATTCGAAGCAGTGTTTGGGCTGGATTACAGGACAGATTCTGACTTCTTTTTGTGGCCAAACTTTGAATTTGAAAATGGTAGATTTGGGTCTTACACTATTCATGAACATTGTAGGCCTATTTCTTAGCTTTTCATCCATATAAATTAAGCTGAAATCCAAGATCTACAACTCCAGATATGACCCAATAACTGAACAGTGTTCCAATTTGAATTGAATCGGTATCTCCTTTCTAATCTTAGCCGTTTCTTTGTCCTTTCACTTTCAATAGTTAATCACATCAATCAATCATTTGAATTGTGAGATATGCCTGCATTTAAAATGAACATTTACCATAAATTAAAGCTATCTTATATTATCAGATCTATTATTATAAAACATGCTCTAGTTAAGGAGTTATTAATACTTCAAGTGCAAAATGATGATATAAAACCTTGATAAAAATGCACTTTTAAGTACTAATCAACAACAAAGCAAATATCCGAGCGCGTAAAAGTGAGATATTGAAGAGCACCCATAATTTAACGAAAGTGTGGAGCATTAGAAAATAATGGATCGGGTAGAATGGTAGCTTTGGATGTAGAGATAGGAGTATCAACAGGTTTGCAAGATAACATACTAGCCTGAGTGAGGATATCAAGTGTATATTTATGATGGCGGAGCACAAGACCCATACTAGTAGACTGAACCTCAATACCAAAAAAAAATGAACAGAGCCCAAGTCACGAAGCTTAAATTCTGAGCTAAGTAACTGAATGAGGCATTGGAGCAGAAGAGGGTTGCTACCCGTAAGCAGAATATCATCAACGTAGACCAGAAGATAACAAAAATCAGCACCAACAGAGAAGAAAAACAATGAGGTATCCACCTTAGATGCACGGAAACCAATAGATAACAGGAAATCATTCAGACGAGTGTACCAAGCCCGCGGAGCCTGTTTTAAACCATATAGAGATTTATGTAAACGACACACATGAGAGGGGAGAGTAGAATCAACAAAACCTGAAGGTTATTTCATGTAGACCTCCTCGTCAAGAACACTATTAAGAAAGGCATTATGGATATCAAGCTAATGAATTTTCCAACCACACGAAACGACAATGGAGAAGACTAATCTGACGGTCGTCTATTTGATGATAGGACTAAAGGTTTCAGAGTAATTAATACCTCCTTGCTGAGTGAAACCCCTAGCAACCAGATGCTTTTTATACCGCTCGATGCTACCATAAGATCTGCGTTTAATCTTGTACACCCACCGACTACCAACAATATTCATGGAGGGGTGAAACAGTACTAAGGTCCAAGTTCTGTTTGCGCGCAAGGCTTGAATTTCCTCATGCATAGCACTATGCCATGCCTTATATATGTTAGCATCATTAAAAACAAGCGACTTATGAGAGGGAGGAGAAACTACCCGGCTGAAGGAGGCAACAGAGCTTGTGGCAGTGGCAGTGGACAACGCTGTCTTGGACAGAGGACCATGGGATGTTGACGAGCTGCTGGACATGGAGAAGTGTGACCTGTAACTGGAAGGTGCTAAAGAGGATATAAAGAGAGGTCTACATAAAGCTGTAGACCTGCTGGAGACGCAGTGGATGGACTGGTCGGTACTGCAGAAGTAGGGGAGGCTGCGGCATAGCTGGGATGTTCGACAGCAGACCGGAGAACATGGGCATCTGATGATGGAGAACCTGTTCCTGCACAATAATCATTGGGAAGACAAGCATATGGTGACAGTATGGCAGTGTGGGATGGGGATGAAAGGGTGGCAGAAGCTATGGTTAAAGGGATGGTTTGGTGGGGTGCGGTAGAGGGCAGAATTGGATTTTTTGGAAGAGCAGGTTGGGGAGTAGTAGGCGGAAAACATGGAGGAGGGTTCAAGGATGGAAGATAGGTAGGTGGTGTGGGGGTACCAGTGAGGATGTTACTTGTTCAAACTTCTCAAAAGGAAAGACAGTTTCATGAAAACGAACATGATGGGAGACATAAATACGATGAGATTCTAAATTAAGACAACGATAACCATGATGGGATGAGCTATAGCCTAAAAACACACAAGGAGAAGACCAGAAATCTAATTTGTGAGCATGATATGGATGCAAAAAGGGAAAACAAAAACACCCAAAAGTACGTAGGAAGTTATAATCAGAAGGTCGACGAAACAGACACTCAAATGGAGATTTATTTTGGAGACAAGAGTAGGCATGCGATTAATAAGGTATACCGATGATTCAAAAGCATAGTTCCAAAATCGCAATGGTGCACTACACTGGCCTAAAAGGGTGAGGCCAGTTTCGACAATATGACTATGACTACGTTCAACAGTGCCATTTTGTTCATGAGTATGAGGACAAATTAACCGATGATGAATACCAATGGTCTAAAAAAATTTATTTAATTTATGATATTCACCGCCCCAATCAGTTTGAACAGATTTAATTTTAAGGAAAAACTGATGCTCAACAAGTGTTTGAAAACGTTGAAAAGTTGAAAAAACATCAGATTTCACAACAAGCGGATAATACCATATATGTTTGGTATGCGCATCAACAAAAATAACAAAATAGCGAAAGCCATCAGAAAAAAACATAGGGGCATGACCCCAAATATCACTAAAAATTAATTCAAGTGGGGCAGAAGTTTTGAGACCCGTAGGTCGTAATGACAAACGAGACGACTTTCCTAAAAGACAAGCTTGACACTAAGTAAGAGAACGTCTAGAAGTACATACGATTTTATTGCCGGAAACTAACAAATTGAAAATGCGAGGGGTTGGATGACCCAAACGATGATGCCACAGGTTGGCAATCACGGAGATGCAAGGAGACCAAAAAGCTTGAGGAACTGACGTGGCAGAAGACTCAAAGAGGACATAAAGACCATCATGACTCTAACAGGAAAGGAGAACTTTCTTGGTGACGAGATCCTTCACATAAAACATAGAAGCGTGAAATTCAAAATAAACATGATTATCACGACATAATTTTTGAACAGATAACAATGGTTTGGTAATGTGAGGCACATGAAGAACATTAGATGATGTAAACTTGCGTTTTGGGGGAATGTAATTTAGTATGTCCAATATGGGATATGTCAAGGCCCTTACCGTCACCAACATGCAAATAATCATTACCAAGATAGGGTGCAAAATCGGTCAGAGTTCCAAGATCAAGTGTGACGTGTTGATTTGCGCTGGTGTCGGGGAACCAAGTCGCAGCAGAAATATTCCCAACAGCAAGATAAGCAGAGGGCTACTGAGTGCTGCTACGAAACTGGGAATAATGAGGAGTTGTGTGCCCAAAACCAGAGCCCAATTGGCAGCATACATGTTGCTGTCCAGACCAGTGCCCAGCACTGGAATTGCGCCTGGTCTGTTGCCAGTGGTGTGGCCGCTAATCTGCAGCAGATTGGCCCCTGTTCTGGGGAGTGGAACGGTTGCTATGGGGATGCCAATTACCTCTAGAGCAACCCCTGTTGCGGTTGAAATTGGGGCTGTGATGAGACATAGCATGGTGTGCAGAAAACTGTGGTGTTGGCAGCAGAGGTGGCTGCTACGGCAGAGAAGAAGAAGACAACATAAAGGGAGCGACAACCATGGAATGGAAAGAGTTTTTGTACAGAAATTCATGGGTAAGAAGGTGGCTGTGAAGATCAGCATAGGATAGCAGTTCTGCCTTGGTTATGAGACTAGTTACCAAGTCTTTGAACTCGCCATGAAGGCCACAAAACACATAGAGATTGAAATCTTTAAGAGACATAGGGTGACCAGCAGCAACCAATTCGTCAAATAACGATTTGGCTTACTGCATGTATAAACTAATCGGTGAGTCACCTTGCCGAAGGTCTTGAAAGGAGCCATGAAGTTGCATGATGCGAGAATTAGACGGAGAGGTAAGCGCTTTCTCAAGAGTGCGCCAAACACAATGTGAGGTAGAACAATCGACCACGAGATGCAACACATCCATGAAGAGAGAGGAGAGCAAAGCACTTAAAATAAGTTGATCTTGTTGCTTCCAACGAAGAAAAAAAGGGCTGATGGTAGAGGAAGAAGCAGCAGAGCTGTAAAAAATATAAGATGGAGGACACGACACTAAGCCGTCAACGAAGTGAAAAACACTTTGACCAAAGAGATAGGGCTTCATCTATATTCTCCAATATAGATAATTTGTGTTCGTAAGTTTTAGTGAAACAACTTGGTGAGTGTTCGCTAAAGGAACAATTGTTGTAGTATGGGTTCCCATGAGAGGTAAAGGAACGGCAGGGACTTGGGAGGAAGAATCAGAGACATGCTCTGTAAGTGGAGGCTGGTGTAGGGGAGAAAAGGCACCAGCGGCAGCAGCCTGGGGATGGTTGGCCGGCTGTGCTGTACCACCGGTGGAGAGGAAGAAGTTGGCAGCAACAGTAGAATCCATGTAGAGAAAATAAAGAGAGGGCCGGCTACAAAGGGAGGAAGAGAGAAAAGAGTTCTGACGGCAGCAGATTCTGATACCAAGTTGAGAATAATTGGGAGGCTTAACCTAATGGTTAGCCAACCCTTTCTATATATATGTGTGTAGAGCAATATACAATAGCAATAGTGGAGGTTACCACACAAGAGTATGTAGACAATATTTCCTATACAGTATTTCCTATATAAGTACATTCTTTAATATACATTCTATAATATTCGTCTAAGAGATATTAAATTGATGTTTTTTAAATGTTTTTTAATGTGTTAATATAAAAACATAATTGTAATATGTATTTTCAACGGAAAAACATCTCCGTCACCAAAAACCCCGGGACGCAACCAGCCCTTTAATCTACTGTTTTTGCCATTTTCTTTTTTGCTTTTGCTTTTGTGCAAGATTGCAGCATGAAAACTTGAATCATCAGTGCCTTGATCTAGCTGTAGCATAGAATCGAAGGACTTACACTATCTGTAGATTGTTCCAGAGAATGGAATAGGTGTGGAACTCCTGGGTAGGGTCGAACCAAAGCATGTGCCTCATTTCACGGTTACCAGTACCATTCTTGTATATATTTGTTTGAATCAAATAGGGTTCTCCAGTTCTATTCCCCAAGAACTCAAAGTCCAGCTCTTCTCTTGGTGGCCCTGCCCCCTTCTCTGTACACATCTGCAAAAAAACAGATGAATCCACTTTAGCCTCCCTCCCTGATAATTTCCTGTACTTACTGTCAAGCTAGAATTAAGTACAAAAAAATAGTTAAAATATTGATGAAGTCTTTGATTAAGCTTCACAGCCATGAATCTTTAAGGCATTTTGAGCGTACGGGGCGGTAGAAGAAAGCCTTACACAATAAGCTGTCATGTCACAACACCTGCAGAGTCACCTCCAACCAATTTCAGCTTCATGCTAAACCACCCAAATCTATATTTATGCTTGGTTTGAAATCCACAACCTGATAATTAAGAAAAAAGTGATTTAATAAGATTGCAAATCTTGAACATTGAGCAAGGAATATATGATACATTCATCCCATTCAATCAACGAACGAATAAAGAACTCTTTAGTTTGCTCTGATTGAAGATTATATAAATCCATAGATACGTGTGTACCTGTTTCTTTGTCCAATGAGAGATATCAGATCTGCCCATCTTCAGATGTTTTTATTTTTTATATAACCCTATAAAAAATATTAAAAAACATTAATTTAATACTTTTTAAATAAAAATTAGTTTAAAAAACAAAACTATAACTAAAATATATTAACCATGAATTTGATGTGGAACATTATGCTACAAAACCGACATGGGTATTGTAGGAATTTGATAAAAATGGTGCATGGAGAATTTACATCACAGAAAAGATAAATGGAACACTGAGAAAGCCTGGCTGCCCTCCAAATAAAATTTTAAGGTGGGGTCAATATGTTGTTGCAAGAAGAGGGATTGATTTTGATTTTTCAGACAATAATCAGAAAGTTCTTGGACTTGACATCTGGAATTTTTGAAGCACGACATTGTATGAAGTTAAATTGTTATATAGTAATTCACTGGCCAAATTTGCTCGCCTCGGCTCAAAATTTATTTTATAATTTGAGCTTTTTTAGTTTAAAGAAAAATTGTTACGTGTACAACAAGAATTTAATACATGCATTTAATTAATTAATTAATTTAAAAATAATTTATATATAACTAAATATTAAAAACTAAATTGAAAAGCTGAGAAATAAATACAGATTAATATATGAAATCTTGTGTCATATGAAACAATTTATATTTTTTAAGTCATTATATGTAATGATTTTTTTATAAAAAAAAATAAAATAATTTAAATTTTATTGAAATAAATATTTTTTTAATATAATTCATTTTTTTACTAATCTATTTTTTACAACAAAAAAACATAGCTTTTTAAACAATATACTTCATTTAATAAAATCCGAAGGCCATTAAAATAAATATCTAATAGGCTCTAAGGGATTCAAAATAATGATAAAAACAACATCCTTTTAATTAAAAATTATTTATTTTATTAATTAATTTTTTTTTTGGAAAAGTATTTATTAAAATGTTATTTTATGAAGCAAAAAATTATTAGGGTCGTAAAAGAAAAATCTAATAAAACAATAATAGATGGTTTCATTATTAGGTCTCGAATGTATTACAAAAATATAAAAATAATACATCAAAAACATTTTGACTATGTTTTTTTTTTTTTTTGCGATCATGTGATAATAAAAAACAATTGCGCAAAAAATCCCAAAGTCAAAATTTAAGAAAAAAATATATACAAGTCACAAAGGGTTGTAAAAAAAATGCTTGTTAATTTTATAAAAAAAACTATAATCTTATTCTTGAAAATGATATTTTGAATTTATTTATTTTCATAAAATTTAATTAGAAAAAAAAAGTATAATCAAATATACAAAGGCTAGGTGGTTGGGCCTAGGTGGCCCAATGCCTGACCCATTTTAAAAAAATAAAATAAAAATAAACAATGCATTATTTACTTGCTTAGTTTCCGATCATATCTAGTTAGGGTTTTTTCAACTCAACAATTTATTTTTCCAATCTATTTTCATTTAAAAATACCTAATAAACATCCTTATAATATCAATAAACTAATCTATCAACGCAAAGCATTTTTAAATCATTTTAAAAACATAAAATCAAAATGGTAAAAAATCATCTCTTATCCTTGATCTATTTTTTTAAAAAAGATAAAAGTAAAAAAACACTTCAATGAAAATACTTTTGTTGAATGAAACCTGTTAGTACCAAAATTGTGCATTTTTGTTGTTAGAATATGGTCAATTGACAAGTTTTTCTCTCATTTGTCATTTTCGATAATGTTCTCTCTTAGATGTCAAATCTAATAAAAAAAAATGAATCTATAGACCAAAATCAAAATTTTAAAAACTTTGAGACTAGCCATGTATTTTTTGTATGTTTTACATTATTATCCTTTCTCTTTTAATTTTATTTTTCCGCAACTTTTTAAAACTTTATCTCATAGAATTTAGTCACAAAAAATAATTCAATAAAAAACGTTTCAGGATGAATTTTTTTTAAAAAAAGACAAAAATGAAAAGAAAAAAGAAAGAGAGTTGGGAAGCCCTCTAGCATTTCTAGAAAAAAAAACTTTGCAATCTACGGGCTTTTCAATGGAATCACTTTGTTCGTTTCTGCTGGTTTGCTTCACTTAATTTAACCTAGCAATGGAGGTTTATTCAAACTATAAAGAAAAACTTTTACTAGGAAGCAGAGCTTGCTTTCTTCGAAATAAAACCAGCATGCCAATAACAATGGCCAAGAAATGAGGCAGATTATATTACACAGTGACAAAACAATATCCTCTTCACCATGTCTCGGAGTCTTCAGACAGATCTTGCGGGCAACCAGTGGTATACCCTCAAGTATGCTAAAGGATGGAATATTGATAGCCGTTTGATTACAAGTCAAATGCTTGAAACGTTGGGTTTTAATGGTGCACATGACATGCAGCAAGTTCATCAAATAAGGTCTTTGTCTTCTGCAAGTAGATGCTGACAGAATCATCAGTCTATTGTAAATCTTGAAATGAGTCGTGAAGTTGCATAATCAGAGAATTTGAAGGAGAGGCAAGAGTTGTTTCCAGCATTGTCCAAATGTCATGGGAGGTGTTAGAATCCACAATTAAGTGCAGAACTTCCACCGAGAGAGAAGATAGGAGGGCACTCATGATTAAGTGATCTTGCTGCTTCCATGACAATATACAAGGTTGACAGAGAGTGCTGATGTTGCAGTAGATGCCAAATGTGAAGGAGGACATAATGATGTGCCATCAACGAAGGAATACACGCTTTAGCCTAAAAGAAACGGTTTCATCTGTATCCTCCAATACATAAAATTGGTGTTGGATGTTAAATAATATTTATGTAGTCTTATTTATTAAGGGTAAAATAGTACTTTTAGTTTGACCTATATATACTTTATTTGTATTTAGGTTAACTCAATGCATTCATAATAAACAGATTATTCAAAATCGTAGCCTCCTTTTTGTATTTGATCTCAATTACTTTAACATGGTATCAAAGCTGGTTTTATGGAATGAGGCTTAATCCCGAACACAACTTCGCGGATCCAACTCTACGGTGAGTTGGTTGGGGGTTTGCAGGGGAGTGAGATTTTGTCTTCCGCTTCTGCAAAATTTAGTATTTCATCAGTTTCTGCAATTATTTTGGTATTTCGTCTTCCCTTCAGCTTTTGCAATTTGGTATTTCCGTTCAGTTTCTGCAAATTTGTTTTGTGTTTTGGAGTAATCGTATAAGTTTGAGAAGATATTTGTTTAGTTTCTGCAATCTCTGTTCAGTTTCTGCAATTTGGTATTTTGTTTTCCGCTGCTTTTGCATTCTGGTTCTCTGTGATTGTTGATTATGGCTACTGAAAGAGATGATTCGCTTCAGTCTGTGAGTGTGAGGTTGGATGGGAAGAACTATTCGTATTGGAGCTATGTAATGAGAAATTTTCTTAAGGGTAAGAAGATGTAGGGATATGTTAGTGGAACTTATGTGGTACCTAAGAATACTGAAGAAGGAGATACTGCTTCGATAGATACATGGGAAGCAAACAATGCAAAGATCATTACTTGGATCAACAATTCTCTTGAGCATTCTATAGGTACACAGTTGGCAAAGTATGAGACAGCAAAGGAGGTTTGGGATCATCTGCAACGGTTATTCACGCAATCAAATTTTGCAAAACAGTATCATTTAGAGAATGACATACGAGCTCTTTACCAGAAAAATATGAGTATTCAGGAGTTCTATTCTGCCATGACAGATCTTTGGGATCAATTGGCTTTTACAGAATCGGCAGAATTAAAAGCATGTGGTGCTTATATTGAATGTAGAGAGCAGCAACGATTAGTACAATTTTTAACAGCACTTTGCAGTGATTTCGAAGGACTTAGAGGTTCAATTCTACATCGTTCTCCACTGCATTCTGTTGACTCTGTTGTTAGTGAGTTATTGGCTGAAGAAATACGTCTTCAGTCTTATTCTGAAAAGGGAATTCTTTCTGCTTCGAATCCTTCTGTACTAGCAGTACCTTCTAAGCCATTCTCTAATCATCAGAACAAGCCTTACACAAGGGTTGGCTTCGACGAGTGCAGTTTCTGTAAGCAGAAAGGTCATTGGAAGGCTCAGTGTCCTAATTTGAGACAGCAGAATCAAGCTTGGAAGTCTAGCAGTCAGTCACAATCTAATGCTCATCGATCACCTTAGGGTTATAAACCACCACACCACAATACTACAGCAGCAGCTTCCTCAGGCTCTATTACCGATCCTAATACTTTGGCTAAGCAATTTCAGAAGTTTCTCTCCTTGCAGCCACAAGCAATGTCCGCTTCTTCCATAGGTCAGTTGCCTCATGGTTCCTCAGGTATGTCACACTCTGAATGGGTCTTAGATTCTGGTGCTTCCCATCATATGTCTCCAGATTCCTCATCTTTTACCTTAGTGTCCCCTTTGTCCTCCATTCTTGTTATCACTGCTGATGGCACTCCTATGCCCTTAGTAGGTGTTGGTTCTGTTGTCACACCTCACTTGTCTCTCCCTAATGTTTATCTTATTCCAAAACTCAAATTGAATCTTGCGTCTGTTGGTCAAATATGTGATTCTGGTGATTATTTAGTCACGTTTTCTGGTTCTTTTTGTTGTGTACAGGATCTGCAGTCTCAGAAGCTGATTGGGACAAGCCGTAGGGAGAATGGGCTATATATTTTGGATGAGTTAAAAGTGTCAGTTGCTGCTGCTGCTGCTGCCGCTATTGCTACTACTGCTAATTTGTCTTCCTTTCGTTTGAGTCTTTCGTCTTCTAGTTTTTATTTATGGCATTCCCGTCTAGGTCATGTTTCATCTTCTCGTTTGAGATTTTTGGCATCCACAGGAGCTTTAGGAAATTTGAAAACTTGTGATATTTCTGATTGTAGTGGATGTAAACTGGCAAAATTTTCTGCTTTACCTTTTAATCGAAGTATTTCTGTTTCATCTTCACCATTTGATTTGATTCATTCTGATGTATGGGGACCTTCTCCTGTTTCCACAAAAGGAGGGTCTCGATATTATGTCTCTTTTATTGATGATCATACTCGTTATTGTTGGGTTTATTTAATGAAACATCGTTCTGAATTCTTTGAGATATATGCAGCTTTTCGAGCTCTTATCAAAACTCAACATTCTGTTGTGATCAAATGCTTTAGGTGTGATTTGGGTGGGGAATACACCTCTAATAAATTTTGTCAAATGCTTGCCTTAGATGGAACCATCCACCAAACTTCATGTACAGATACTCCTAAACAAAATGGTGTAGCTGAAAGAAAACATAGGCACATTGTCGAAACTGCTCGTTCTCTCTTGTTGTCTGCTTTTGTTCCTAGTGAATTTTGGGGAGAAGCTGTTCTTACTGCTGTAAGTTTGATTAATACAATTCCATCTTCTCATAGTTCGGGTCTATCTCCTTTTGAAAAGCTATATGGGTATGTCCCTGATTATTCCTCATTTAGAGTCTTTGGTTGTACTTGTTTTGTTCTTCGTCCTCATGTAGAACGCAATAAGCTATCCTCTCGATCCGCTATTTGTGTCTTTCTAGGTTATGGTGAAGGTAAAAAGGGGTATCGTTGTTTTGATCCAATAACTCAGAAACTTTATGTGT
>Ga0325411_1007686_pt1 | contig 11740 bp, 5 predicted proteins | sample PopdelMetagenome_13_FD_206181 | JGI IMG/M metagenome (GOLD analysis project Ga0325411, IMG submission 206181) | Populus deltoides microbial communities from Bellville, Georgia, United States - Xylem-PdIQD-R4 | ecosystem: Host-associated > Plants > Phyllosphere > Stem > Wood/Secondary xylem...
GGTATAATCCTGCTCAGGCTTCTTATGTTATTGTCGGAAATGACTGTCTTTTACAAGGCAGCCGAGAATGGCAACTTGATGTCTAACACAAGCCAAGAATAGTCATATGAATTTTCTCCATACAAAGGTTCAGATGATGAAGATGACGAGAATACATTTTTTCCATCATGGGCCAGGTAGGCAACTCAATTTTGTTCTTGATAGAAATACCCTTTTAAGAAAACTAGGCTTTTAATTCACACAGGCACTATGCATGCATATGCAGCAGTGCTGTTCCTCCATGATGTTTCTTGCTTATTATCAGTCTTCCTTCTCTGGGAATTACTGCAATAGATGAATTGACAAAAGCCATTTTCCATTGAAAATATACTTAATGTTAAATTTATATCCTCTTTTGCCTTTCGAGACTTCAATATCTCTCCATGGATTAATGAAGCATTCATAAGCAGCTGTTTCTTTCTACAGTATAAATCATGTGACTCTGATTGTTTCTTCCCTGCAAAGTATAGACCCACAAACCATTTTCGCCCCAGAAAGCTTTCCAAATGTTGCTGAATGTATATTCAGATAGTATAGTATCTTGAAATCTGACATTTATTTTGGACTAAACTGTATTACTACTTCGTAGCTCTTTTGCCCAGAAAGCTTCAGCAAAAACAGCGGGCTCAGCAATGAAGTTTGGCAGCACTGTATTCCTTGGGTTCTTCAGCAATAACTTCAAACCCTTTGTACATTAAAAGGTTTGCTTTTTTTTTTCTCCCTCTGGAAAATAGCAAGACTGTTTGGTTTGATGCAGTGGCACTGCATATTGCTGTGAACATCTATGTAGGTGCATCTTATGACAATGACATTCAATCCTTTGTTGTGGCAGTTTGCCGCCACAACCTACCACCCTTTGTTCTCCACCTCAACCTATTCTGTCTCAAATATCTGTAGGAAAAAAAAAATAATCCAGAAAGAAGTTTCACTCTCAAACTTGGTGGGATCAATTGTTTGGATCCATCTTCTGTATTATGTTCTCTTAATAATGAAACGTTTTTAGTGCATCTACAGGCCCGTGTTAAGAATGGCAAACCGAAAACCATCTAAAACTACTGCCCCATATTTTATCCTCCATGGTTACCATTAATTCCATCTTCAAGTACATGCACTTATATCTTATCTAATTCCTTTGCTGTGTTTTTGAAGTTCATTCTTTGAATCCACTTAAACAAACATGTATCTTTTTATATACAACCTTCTCATCTTAGTCACTTCACAGACTTCATCACAGCAGAGCACTTATTATCAACGATAGACTGGACCTAATTGCATGGAGCTTATCTTCAGTCCAACACGGATTTAGGAATCATATCACTTTAGTGAGACTTCCTGATTTCAACTTGACTTTTAATGCTCTCATATCCCCTCCTGTATGATGGAACTTCGGTGCCAAAAGTTGGGTTATTGAACTCCTGTTTGAAAACAGCAGTAACGGAACTAGAGTGATGGGCTAAACCAGAGGTTATTTATCAGCAGAAGCCATCCGAAAAACAAGAAAACAAAATCGGTCTATAATGAGATTTAAATTGCATAATTCTTGCCTTCAGCTATAAGTCTTTGGTCACAAGAATCAAATTTATGAAAGATAAACTTTGGTGTTTAGTGTAAATGTATTTAACCATTTGTTTTTAACACAATCATGAGAAACTGAAAGAACGTGGTTGCTGATTTTCTGTGATGAAGACTTGTATTCGAAGTGCAAGGGTACGTAGGCGAGTGTTCTTAGCACGTAAGTAGCTTGAAATCTTAGGTTTGCCACCATGTGAATACTTTTATCATGTCTCAATCAGATCCTTTGCAAAGCGAGCACGCATAAACAAACTATCCCGTTGTGTTGTTGCACCTCTGGTTGTCCGGTGAGCGGCCAAAGTGAACGAAGCTTCATCAACATCAAGTTACAAAAAAGTGTTCTTTTGTGTGGAGGAAGAAATTGTCTAACCGAGGATTTAGAGGAGTCTTAATTTGTTTAACGTCCTGATGCTCAGCTGGCTGCTGCCATTTTCCAGCTGCAGGAGAAGCTGGTTGAGTGATAAAACCTAGACTAGACCAGGAACCAATGGTAATGCTGTCTTTCAACCGCAACAGAAACAAACTGTAGCTCATCGAACCAGCACGAATTTTATGTTGGAATGGAAATTATTAACACAAAACAGCGCGCATGATGAGTAGAAGAACTTCAGCAAAGTTTAATCTGATGCAAAATCTCTAGTCACTTTAGATCAGATAATCATGGCTTTTTCAGTAGCATCTCAAAAGCTCATATGCAGTGATCGATCTTCTCATTGGCTTAGCTGCAAACCATTTGTTAGCATTCACCTCCAGTATTCCCAGGTCTTTGGGTGGGTGACCGGCATGCATTGCTCCATTTTGGTTAATTATTATTCCTCTTACTTAGTGATTAGATTAGAACTAAAGTGACATATATAGATAGATGTCGTCGACAAGATTTTGATCCATGCAACGGCTAATTACTGACGTGTAAGAAAAACCATTTCCCATTTGAATTTCTTGGACCCACGCTCACATGGCCTCCTTCTGTCATTATTGAATTCTCCAAATTCACATTGCGGCTTTGCATGTGACTCGCCTTCCAAAGCAATTCCATACTGATGATGCACTCACTTTCTATGTTGCCGTTTAGATTCCAAGTGTCTTTAAATCTTTAGGATTCCAAGTGTTGAAATCCATGACTCCAACTAAATATTTCATCATAGCCATACCCAGCTCCTGTGCACTAGCAGCACCCACCATAAACATGATTAACGAAAGCTGTATTGGGTGGGGTAGTTTAATTGAGGAGATTTTAAATTTGTTTTTTAATAATTATAAATTTAAATTTTTTTTAAATTATTAGAGATTTATATGATCGTTAATATTAGAATCCGTAGAATAAATCAAGATACACGCAAATTAACTGAACATCCATATTAATTAAAAAAAAGTTGTATCATGTGGTAAGTATTTAGCCAGTTATCTAGTCGTATAGTGACTGATATCAAGAGTTGTAATATATTTACCTCTGAAAAATATAACTTAATTGGTCAGAAATTGAGTTTGCTATATAGAAATCATCAATTCTAGTACTATAAATTTTAGGACTATTGGACATCTAACTGGTCATTAATTTTAGAATCTCATAGAATTAGTCGAAGAGCGCTTGACATCTACAATTAAAAAAAATAAAAATAAAAAATAAAAATTACCTCTTGGTTTGCTTTTTACTTCACAGTCGCAATTTGACTAGTAAGCAGTGCATGTATGAACAAATGAAAATCATCAGCATCTTTAAAACGGTCTGTTGTCAAAAAAGTCCACAAACTGATCCCCAAAGTGAGACCCACATCTGATTTCATTGTCATTTTGACCCCCATATAAACTATTCTTTCTTCCAACCACCCACGCTCCCATGTCTTTCAACCGCTTAAACCCCCATCTTCCCTTGGCAAATCCTATTACTCGTTCAAGAAATCGAAAACAACAAGTCTACCGTTTAAGAGAAACAAATTTCTCTTTTTCCATCGTGAACTCGCTCTTAAAACTTTAACAAGAGAGACAAAACCCTATCAAGATTCAGTGACTATGAGTCCAAGAAAGATACAATTTTGCATCTTCCTCTTCATTCTCTTCAACTTGAAAGTTTCCCCTCTTGTGTTAGCAAGCAGTAGCAATGTAAGTTTTGAGTTCCCTTCTTTCAATCTCCGGAATCTCACTCTCCTTGGTGACTCTTATCTCCGGAATGGTGTCATTGGCCTCACCCGTGATGTCACGGTGCCTTCTTCAAGTTCAGGCACTGTAATCTACAACAACCCTGTTCCCTTTTTTGATCAAGAATCCAATACCACAGCTTCTTTCTCAACAAGGTTCAGTTTTTCTATCCTTGGTATCAATGAAAACTCTTATGGTGATGGTTTGTCTTTTTTTCTCTCACAAGATAACCAAACTCTTGGTAGCCCTGGAGGGTACTTGGGTCTCGTTAATTCTTCTCAGCTGACCAAGAACAAGTTTGTAGCAATTGAGTTTGACACCAGGCTTGATGCCCATTTCAATGATCCAAATGACCACCATGTTGGTTTAGACATTGATAGCCTTAATTCAATCAAGACTGCTGATCCAATCTTGCAAGATATTGATTTGAAGAGTGGAGATTTGATCACATCTTGGATTGATTACAAGAATGATTTGAGGGTCTTGAAAGTCTATATGAGTTATTCAAGTTTGAAACCAGGAAATCCCATACTAACTGTAGACATCGATCTCTCTGAGTATCTTAAAAGGGATATGTATGTGGGGTTTTCAGGTTCTACAGAAGGAAGTACTGAGCTTCACTTGATTGCAAATTGGAGCTTTAGAACCTCTGGGTTCCTTCCTGTGAATCCAAATTCAAATCGTCACAATGTATCTGATAGTTCAGTGACTGTAACAACACCAGTTATTCCTATATCAAATGCTGCGAATAAACGTCACAAGAGACTTGGTTTGGGTCTTGGGATTGCTGGTCCGGCTTTCTTTTGTGCGTTCCTAGTGGCTTTTGGTTATTTTTCTGTCAGGAAGTGGCAGAAGATCAAAAGAGTCAAGAGCCTGAAAGCAGAGCTAGTGACAGGGCCAAAGGAATTCAGTTACAAAGAGTTGAAGTTAGCCACGAGAGGGTTTCATTCAAGCAGAATAATAGGTAGAGGTGCATTTGGCAATGTCTACAAGGCCCTCTTCAACTCTTCGGGTACCCTTGCTGCGGTGAAAAGATCGAAGCATTCCCATGAAGGTAAAACTGAATTCCTTGCTGAGTTGTCAATTATAGCATGCCTGAGGCACAAGAATTTGATTCCACTACTAGGTTGGTGCGTTGAGAAGGGTGAAGTGCTGCTTGTATATGAATTTATGCCATATGGGAGCCTTGATAGGATGCTATATGAAGAAGGTTCTGAGCTAGGAATATTTTTAAACTGGGCACATAGGCAAAAGATTGCAGTTGGCTTGGCCTCTTCGTTAACATATTTGCATCACGAATGCGAGCAGCAAGTCATTCATAGAGATATAAAGACTAGTAACATAATGCTGGATGGAAACTTAAATGCAAGGCTGGGTGATTTTGGATTGGCAAGGCTAATGGAGCACGACAAGAGTCCTGCATCAACGCTTACTGCTGGGACAATGGGATACTTAGCTCCTGAGTATCTTCATTATGGGAAAGCAACGGAGAAAACTGATGTTTTTAGTTATGGAGTGGTGATACTTGAACTGGTTTGCGGTAAGAGGCCCATTGAGAGAGAACCAGTCAGCCAAAAAATGGTGAATTTAGTTGACTGGGTATGGGGATTGTATGGTGAGGGAAATATAATTGAAGCAGCTGATCCTAGGTTGAATGGGGAGTTTGAGGAAGAAATGAGGAAGCTATTACTTGTGGGTTTGAGTTGTGCTAATCCGGACAGTACGGGGAGGCCTACGATGAGAAGAGTCCTTCAAATCCTCAATGGTGAGGCCGAGCCTATTGCTGTGCCGAGGAAGAAGCCGAGCCTCACATTCTCTTGCGGCCTTGCATTGACGCTTGAGGACATTTTTTCCAACTGTGATTAGTGTCATATCATGTTGCATATTATGGCTGACTCAAATTTTATTGATTGTTTTGATTCTTTGAATTCTTTTTGTTAAATTTGTTAGTTCATATTCAGCGATTAGAAAGTTTAGCTACGAGATTTTAGGCCATAGTTCAAAACTATTGTATTGAACTGTGTGCTCTCTGCCACATCCTGGACATGTTATAGGACAAGTTCTTGCAACACTTTGAATGTGTATTTGATCTCTACAGTAATCAAACAAGTATATTTGGGCACTGGATTTTTTTCTCTTCCGAGTCATCTTCTTCTAATTTTGGTGATGGTGTTCCATGAGTATAAAATTGATTTGCACATCCCCACATGTTTCATTTCAAAATACATCTACTTCAGTAATTGTTTGCATGGAGACTTTGTGAACGTTTAAGGAGGCAGATGATGATTCTGATCGCCACGCTGAGCTGAACAGTGCGGAAAAGGGTTAAAATCAGCATCTTCCCTTACCAGCAAAAGCTATCAGTTGTCTTCCCTGCCTAGAGGTTCATTTAAATCTTAAAAAAAAATATACTTTCCTTTGTTAATTGTTATCATTTCTAGGCTGCAACCAGATCCCTTGAGAGAACAATTTTTTTTTTTTTTTGGAGCTGGATGAGATTATAGCAAACGGGACAAAAACATGTTACTGAGCAAGATTACCTGGACCAATCTGCTTCTAAATAGCTGATCCCTCTGGACTTTGTAATGGAAATTATGATGTGTCCTGAGGTCTTATGACTTGATGGTATTGATCTGTAACACTGTTAGATAGGACCTCTGCCAATTGCTTGGATCAAACTTTTGAAGAAATTCACTCCTTTTGTATTCTCCAATATTCAATATTCTTCCACTTGAAACTTGATCCCCCTTTCTTTCTTTCTTTTTTTCTTGCAAAATATTTAACAAGATATCCATCATGCTTCCATTGAAATATAGGACATCTAAACACAAAGGAAAAGAGAAACTCGTTGGATTTACAAAGGCTTACTCTGTTTGATGATGTGATCAAAGCAGATGCAGAGTTTAAGTGTGAGGCTGTGAGCAACAGATGGGAGTCTTTGGGGACCATCTTTTGACCCTTAAAAGGAAATGATTGTGCACATTTCATACCACAGTCAACATCCTATCTGGTAATACCTTGTGAAGCCATATTTTTAATTTTCTTCTTTTTAATGTGTATCAGGTCATCGATTGCCAAACTTTTGATACTCTCTCCTCTGTGTTTCAAGCGTGCTCTCAAGTCCATTTTTCAGTGTAACTCGTTTTAAGCCACCTACTCCAGAAGTTGCACTCTATTCTGTTCCTTTTCATGCCATGCCTCTCTGAAAGTGTATTTTGCTTGGACGAATGTCCATGAACGTTGCAGAATCATCGGTGTGCTGAAGCAAATTGTACAGTAGAAAATATACTATACTTAATTTTTCAGCAATCATTGCTTTTAACTTTATGACAGAAAATAATTTATAGATCTGAAAATCCAACCGAGGTCACTTGTATTCCAGGAAGTACAACATCACACATACAGCTGAAGCATGGTTCACAACCAGTACTTGCTACATTCAATGATCTACACTTCAGCCATGAACCTCATGGTTTGACATTGAAGAATGTCAAGAATCTGTGAGGAATGCCCGAAGTCCTTGGTCAGTAAGGGTCTAAAGATGAGTTTAATCAGTTGTACTTCATCATCTTTGTAATCCCAAGAGGGAAGGAGTGATCTCTTTGCTGCTCCGAAGATGTAGCGGTGATAACTGAATGTATCCTGTGTAATCCTTTGGGTTTAGAATTACCAACTCATTTTTTTTAGAGGAGGGGACTGAAGAAAGGGTTAACATATAAAATAAATTGTTTACATTTTCAGTACATCTTGAATTCAGAACATTATGGATTGTGCATCTTATGATGTTTGTATTCACAAGCGTCGATCGAATAGCATGAATGATGCAATTACTTGAGGCAATGAAATTCAAATAAGATAATGCGACGTGACTGCCCTTCCAGGACAAATTAGCAGTAAATGATCATTGAAACAAGCTATCTTCCACTTTCAGGATCTGTACTGCTACTGATTTCTTGATTTCTCTCTTTAATTGATTGCTTCCTTGTGTTATCTGAAATCAAAATAAAAGAAATGGTCATCAGTCCCTAAATCAAGCTGAATTTGTATATTCTTGTTTCTATGTAAAACCAAAATAACCCTTTCATAATGAACCAAGTTGGAAGCTGCAGGGAGAAAAAATAAATTCCAAAGCCAGGAAGTTCTTAAGACGCCGATTTGATTTGGTAGTGGATCACATCAGATCAGAGAGAAGATACTGTGTTGGTTGGTGACAGAAGAAGAGAAAGCACAGTCCAACAAAAGCAAAGACTCTCTTTAGCTATTACAGGGTTGTGCTCCCTCTCTTCTGTCAGCATGCATAACTTCACACCTCCTCTCTTCTTCTCTCTCTCTCCCTCTATCTCATTCAAGCCCTAGTCGCCTTGCTCTTCATCATCTGCCATTAAAGACATTGACATGTTAGCTTGGCATGTATTCTATAAAAATGCAAAAATACAATTTCGTTATGTGCAGCCCTTGATGATACATTCTATGACTATCGTATCTGTTTGTATTTTGTATATTTATATAATAAAGGAAGGAGTCGCTTGTCACAGACCATATATAGGAACTCCATATATACATTTACAAACCAATGAATTTCTTGTCCCTTTCACGGCATGTGCGCGTATATCCAATACTAGTATTATACAATGTTTGTAATATATAGAGAAGCAAGCAATATCACTAACCTTAATGAGCTGTTGAAGACTTTCTTGGCTGAACAACAGAGAGAGAGGGAGATCTTGAAACTTGAAAAGATTGAAAATGTATAACTTTAAGGACCGGGACTACTACTTATGAATGTTTAGTTTAACATTGGAAAACATGTATATATTCATATTGCATCTTCAAACATGATATACGTACAGCTGACTCTTCTTTTGAAATGTTTCTTCTCTAAACAGCAACCACTTTTCAACGAAACAAACAGACGAAACCCACAACGAAAAATCTAAAACAACAAAAAGTAAATGAAAATGATAAGCATAGAGAGAGAATGAAGATGACAATATCCACCGGCAAGTGTGTGTGACATGAATGTGTATTCATGCCCCCCCTCTCCTTTTATAGCCATAGGGACTGACTTGCTAACCGGCTAATTACCCATTAGCATAAGCCAAACACCGGCTAACCACGGTAGATTACTGATGCTTGGGAATGAAGATGGTGAATGAGACATCTTTTTTTTTTGGTTTTTTTTCACCTGGCATACACTTTCTACACTAATGTGTTTCTTTTTTAAAGAAAAGAAAAGAAAAGGTTCACTGTCACGTTTATTGAAATAGTAAAAGCATTTTGCTAAATATTCATGCATTTACTCTGTCTTAGTCATGTAATGTTGGCAAGTATCGTATAATTAGCAATCTCAGTCATAAAAGTATTGCCAAATCTAGGAGGTTATTGTGACCAGCTACAGCATGCAGATCAAAGAAAGGGACTAATAATACAGAAACCGTGAACGAGGAGGTTATCGTTGCATCACGCGTGCCTAACCCAGGAGGTTTTTTTCCTTTTCTTTTTTGCTCTTCTTCATTTTGGCACGTACTACACGTTCATGGCAATGACAGAGATCTTGAGCGGTCCCATATTAGCAAATATTTGACCGATCTAATTTGAATGGTTACTTGCGTTTTTTCTTAGCTCCAAGAAAGACGAAGGTATTCAGTACTCTTTTGTTGAAACTGAAATCACTTTGTTTGGAGACAAGAACATTGGAATGCATTCGACAAGATCACAGAGTATATGTCAAATCCACCATCATATCTGGTACCTTCAAAACTAGGAGGATAATGGAGGTAGAAGAGAGCTCGATTGGAAGCTTGTTGGCTGAAGCAAGACTAGAGCAAGCTGTATATTATTCAAGTATAATTCTTAATGATGCCAAGAGTAGATATATACTATCTAATATTATATCTCGTACATGTAATTCCTCAAACTAATACAACTGAGAAATTGTATGTCTTCTACATGCTTACCAGGATAGAAAAAGCTCCCGGCCCCTCCCCAAGCTTCATTGCCTTTTAAGCTCTATTTATATACCAATACATTGTAAATGTAAACCAAAGCTTTCATATACATTGATCCACATAATCCACATTCAAATTAGTAGAATATCACTAGCATCATAATAATTCTCCTTCGATCTTCAACCAACAAGGGAAAGAACATAAAAAGTACACACCAATATAGCATCCAAGTACTTAAGTTATCTTACATACTCAAATAAGTGCAAATATGTTTCAAATATATTGCAAATAGATAAATGCAATATGATGTGTGAAAAACTTAGATATCATATGAATGCTAGATGGAGATTCTTCTTTATGTAGGCAAACATAGCATTCATAGTTTTTTTTTTTTTTACTCTACCGACATCTTTATGAATATAGATCTTGAAACCAATAAGTCAATCCTAGTACCTTGCATGGCAAATAAGCTAATAACAAAATTCATATATTGAGTAGCATCCATCAATTGCCATAGTACTCAATATATACATGTTGTAGAAATAGCCTTAGGACCAAACATGAATACAAATCGCCTGTCTTGGTTGGAAAACCATGCTCCTTAATAAAACCACTTGTCTTGTAAATTTGAGGCATATTAGAGAACTTATACCCAAAATAATCATGCAAAATCCTATGTGTAATTAAGCATTATGTCTACACCATTAGTTCTATTAATAATTCTCTATATATTAACCATTCTATTCTCATCATATTCATAATTCAAGTAAGCTTTGAATTGGTTAACTAAATTAGAACTCCAAGACATTCACTTTACCCAACACTATCATCTAAATCATTAAAGTTTATCATTTTATACTAATGGGTGAGAAACTATCACCACCACCACTACTCTTGTGCCAATTGATTTTATTAGCAAGGTAAAACTTCAAAGCATTGAAAGAATGGGTGATAAACTTTTGTTTGGTTTGAGTTTTGATTTAGTTTTAGTTGTTTTTTTAGGTGTTTTTGAGATTGGGAACTAGGTTTTCTAGTTCTGTGATGAATAGTAGCTATAATGGAAAAAAAACGAGTGAGAAAATCGATTCAGGATAGAAAAATCAAGATAAAATTTGTTTGCCAATTTTACTTATACAGAACCGGTTGATTGGTTCCGAGGACCTAGTCTGCTAGTTTCTTTATTGTTTAACGGGTTCTTGCTTCAAAAATTTTATTTTTGCTTTCTTTTAGTTTTTCCTTCTTTATTAATCTCTAAAACCTTTATATTTATCCCAAAAATCCATAAAAATTATATCCTTGATACACATATATTCATCTACTTCAAACTATGTTTGATATTACCAAGATATGCATGAACATGACCAAATAAAATGCAATGAAAACATGTAAGCTTTAAGCAAAAAGCATTACAAACTCTAATTTAATGTCTAAGAACATAAAATTGGTCATTTGGTAAAGGTTTGTAAAAATGTCAACAAGTTATTTCTTTGTATCAACACATTGAAGAGCAATATCATCTTTTTATACATGGTCATGTAAGAAATGATGTATAATATCTATGTGCTTTTGTGCAATCGAGAATACTCACTACTAGAAAATTATTAAACATCGATGAAATGTTCCATCGATGTTTCTGCTTGATGTTCATTGAAATTTTAATTCGTAACAAAATTATCGACATATTCATGTTGTCGGTTAGCTTGCTGTCAAGGGTTTGATGTTCATCAACAATTCCATCAGCGAATTAACATGCTGATGGAATATTCACACTAAAAAAATTACCGACCAGTATTCATCGGTCAATTCATTAATATAATAATTATTGATGGACGTTTCCATTGCCGACATGTTAGCTAGGTTGTGAATATCATCGACGATATCACCAATGTAATTCTCTAAAGAGGTTTACATCGTTGATTCAGTCGACAAGTCCAAAAACTCCATAATGTTTTATAATTCTCTAACAAAATTGGTTTGGATATAACTAATAGAATATAAATCTCCATCGATGATTCTATCATTGTTTCATTAATTTTTTTTTTTTT
>Ga0325411_1007687_pt1 | contig 11740 bp, 10 predicted proteins | sample PopdelMetagenome_13_FD_206181 | JGI IMG/M metagenome (GOLD analysis project Ga0325411, IMG submission 206181) | Populus deltoides microbial communities from Bellville, Georgia, United States - Xylem-PdIQD-R4 | ecosystem: Host-associated > Plants > Phyllosphere > Stem > Wood/Secondary xylem...
AAAAAAATATTAAGTAAGATTTAAAGGTGAAGTGTTAAAAGGTTTGGCACATGTTGGAAATATTATGGATAATAATGGCTCCTAATAATTGTTAAATAAAGTTTAGATTAATATAATTCTAAAAATATGAACAATATATATTTATGGTTTAAAATATAAGTGGATGAAAATAATAATAATAATAAATTAAGAGAGAGAGAGAGAGAGAGAATGACCTCGGAACTCAAGTTTCTTCACCCCTCCACCCATAAGGTTAACATTTAACCTTATTTTTGGGTTGTTTTTTTGTTCAAGGTTGAATAAAGTGTTTGGTGGGGAAGGTGTTAAGGTGTTCTTTTGGTTATTGAGAATGTAATGTCCAAAATCAAATTGATAATTGAGAAATTAAAATGACATTTTAATTTCAATACTATATAAGGAATTTAAATAAAATTTAAATTTCTAATGCCTCATTTTAAAGATGGAAAGGAATAGGGGTGATGGTAGCAGTAGTAGTAATAATAATAATAATATATTTTTAAAAAAATTAAATGTAGAGTAGTGGTAAAAAAAAATGATAAAGATATTAAAAGAGAAGTTGTGACGGTTGTAGCGGGGATAATGAAAGAGTGGTGAAATGTTAAAGGTATTTGTTAGAAATTTAAAATTTAAAATAAAAATGGTTTCAAATATAAATTAAATTTACATTTTAATTAAATAAAATTAAAGAACTTATATAATATCATAATTGTAGTCCAAAAAATGAGAAATGTAAGAAAATAAAGAATAAATCGACGTTAGATTTAAAAACAATTGAGGGAAAACACAAAACACAAAATTTATCCTTTTAAAATTCATTTGCCTCTCCCCTTCCTCTTAAAATGTTACTCTTCTTGAAAATTTAACCCTTTTAGATTAAATGTTACCTCATGTTTGTGATAATTTCTTGAAAAGAAAAAAAAAAGAATTAAAGGAGGTTAAAATTTATCCTCAAAACAGCGTTAAGTGTTGACTTTAAATAAAAGAAAGGTAAAGAAATTTTCAAGGATAAGATTTTTTGGTTTTCGTACAATTACGTTCTTTCAAGTTTTGGACTCTACAGGGATGCAGCTCGTTCCAATTCAGATGAGCAACCACCGTTTGTGTTCCTCATGGCTAATTCTGCTGGAATACAATCCTGTGGCCCAGTACCTGTCACAAGAACCCGGCTTGCTCAGAGGTCATACAGGCTCTGCAACAATGAAAATAGACAGATATCAATGATCGTTTACGTCTTTTCCCAAGTTTGATTATGACTTAAGAATCCACAATCTACCTGAAATTAGACTTAGGCCAATCCAATCTATGTTGAGGCCATTAGAGAATCGGCCAGTGGTCCAATGTGTTGGAAAATCGATTCCACAAGGAGGTGAATCAACTCTAGCAGTTGCGAATCAGCTGCTAGTCGATAGCAGTTGCATGGCTCTATTCAAAGTTTGGTTCAAAACTACTGGTTTATTATGCCTTAACAATTTAGGTGTTACTTGTAGTAGTTCTTAGAAGAAAATGTAGCCCTTTACTGCCTGAGCCTTTTTCAGAAACAATGCTGTTACCAAACTACTAAATAGAATTGATTATCCATGATAAAAAAAGAAAAAAAAATGATTCTGGCTCTGGGTCTTGGGATTTCTTCCTACTGAAAACTTAGAATATTACTTAATTTAAGACTAAGGACATGAGCTAGCAAACTGGCCGAAAGGGTTATTCTTTCTGATTCTACAACTTCAAGTTAAACTTTGTGTTTCTGGCAAAGATTATGATGAATAAAAAGTTGAAACCATAAGACACATTTATCATGGTACTTGAATTACAACAGTGGTCTTTGAACATGTTCAATTCAGTCTTGATATGCTTTGTTTTTTAGACAAAAAACTGGAATTTGTCTCTCTAAGCTAAGCATAGTGAGAAAAATACTTTAATCTTGAATTGCCCTTCCAATAAATCTTTGAATTTCCTGCATCTGCACTTAATGAACTTGATTCAGCAGTCCAAACTCCTATATTCTTGTGTTTGCTGATCGAGTAGGTGGAATAGGATCAGCTGGACAGATAGGATTGGACGCGAGAACATTAAGCTTGTTTGTTTTGGTGAGTGTCAGTGTCTCTTATCATTCAAGAGTTACAATCTTAAGGAAAGCAGTAATAAAATAATCTTTTGTTAGTGGTATGTACAGCCACCCTAAGACTGCTAGGAAGGAAATTCTCTCGATGCGTACTAAAGTCGGCATGAGGAAACTTTAAAAAAGAATATGCACGGAGAGATGAACACCAGCACAACGGATGTGCGAAAATGTCTAGAAAATTTCAATTATTCATGAAGCTGTTTAGCTGTAATTTCAACTTACATTACGGACATAATTTAATTCAAGCCTCGAAGGTATAAAATCCCATGATAGCAAACACAAATGCAACAAAAAAAAAACTGGAAGGACATAAATGGAACTGGGTTGAATTAAATTATGGCGATTAAGAAGGTAGATTCTTGACAAAATTATCGTCAGGACCTAGAATCCAAGGCCATGATAGTGCTGAGGTTCATAGGTTTCATGTATTGGGTGGAGCCTGTCATGATCTGCTGTACTATAATTCTGTTTGCCTTCTCTGATGGATGGAATGGGTCCCAAAATGCATAGACGTCGCGGTTAGGGCACAAGTTTGACAATATTGTACACAGTCCTAGGCCATTGTATGGTCCTTGTCCACAGCATGCTATCTTTGATGTAGTAAATCCTGCCAAATTAACCAAAACAAGGGCTTTTCATGATAAATCACAACAAGCATTTATGATCCTTAATAATGAAGTGGAGAGTCTAATCTGAAGCTATTGCGTACCGAATGCTTGAGGATTGCTGACAAAATCAGTGTGCATTTGGTGAGTATTTGCAGCGATAAAGACATTGCTGCCGATTTTTCTGTTGACGTCCTTTATCATGCTCTCAAGTTGTGGATTATACAGGGCAGCCGCTCGCTGTAGCTCTGCTGAGCAACCACCATTTGTGCTCCTCGTGGCTAACTCTGCTGGAACACAGCCCAGAGGTCCAGTTCCGGTCACCAGAACTCGGCGTGCCCCAAGATTATACAGCTTCTGCAGTGATGAAAAATGGGAAGGTTGTTGAAGAATGACAATGATAAGAAGTTACTGAAAGAAAAAGGATGATCGTTTTCTCTTAATTTCAGCTATTAATCTGTTATTCTTTTCCTTTTTGTTATTTAATTTCTTTTTTTACTGTTAGTCTTTTCTAACCTTACGTATAGCTGGTGCAATGTGGACAGTAGGTCATTTATTTCTCGTGAGCCTGAGGTGTATATATATATGGCTGCGTTCATCTTGTAAAATAATATAACAAGAGAATAAATATATCTTTGAATGAGCAGTGCTTTTCAGTAGAACAATCAAACTATCTCGTTTTTTAATTTTCTTCCTTCTGCAACTTTTATCATTTCTCACAGAGGTATCAGGGATAACTCATGTTATAACAATCTGTTATATATAAAATCTTAAGCAGGTTTGTGCTTGAGTTGAACATACAAGAGGGCTTACCATCAATAGTTCTCGGAACTCAGAAATGAGATACTTAACATAATCTGGTAAATCGTATTGGCGAGACCTTGCAGAAGATGGAACCAGGTAATAGTTGTTGACAAAATCATTCCCACCAACGGTAATCAGGACAAGTGCTTGATTGACTAGTCGCTTGGCCTGCTCTGCTCCGATGAGTGCACCGACTCGTTGCTGGTATTGTTGGAAATACTCCAATTGTCTATACATTCTTATTATGTTTATCTGAAATTTTTGCATTTTAGGCCACATAAGATCAGCTGTTCGGATATCAATATACAGCTCCTTGTTACTGAAAGCAAGAAATTGCTTAGAATGAGTTAGTCACTGAGAAACTAGACAGACAGGTTACTTACAAACTGAACTCCAGTGTCATTAAGGATTCCGATTCCGGCCGAAGCAAAGTTGGCACCAACAAGTAGTCTTTGTCCTCTAAGCTCCGGATTCAGGAAAGGCAATGGGGATTCTGAGCCCATTTGCTCACCTGACAAATGCATATTATAACTCTTGATGAGACAAAGATATTATATCCTGAGAACATGTTAGAGTGCGTGCGAGCAGTTGTGATCTTGGACGTTTGTATAGATGCATGAGCTAGCTAGGTAACAAAGAAACATACAACATGTACAGGAAACTTAACTGATAATATCAGGAATGTTGAGGCCATTCGAGAATCGGCCTGTTGCTTGACGCGTTGGATAATCGATTCCATAAGGGGGTGAATCGGCTCGAGCAGTTGTTGCCAGGTAGTTGTTGTTGCCACTGTCGACTAGTGAATCACCAAACACGAAGAAAGCCCTTGCGTCAGCTCGGTGAACAATGGCTGCCAGCACCACTGCCAGTCCTAAGACCACCCAATAAGAACTGCAAGCAGATGAGCTCGTGGCCATTGAAATGGTCAATGAATCCCAGAAGAGAATACTTTTACTGAAAAAATTAAGACCTGTGGATGAAAGATAGAGGATGGACGTGTATCTATATATACAACTTCTGGCTCTACCGCCCTGGATGTAAACAACCAGCAAATCTAAACTCAAATTAGTAGTGGTAGTTGTGGATGCTAACAGGTTGTACTAGCTATGAATTAAAACCTTGCCACAAAAACTGTTAGGCCTTTATATATGTAGCTGGATTCAAATCCACTGGTTTACGCCCTAATATTTAATAATGCATGTGCTGTATATAGAGTGGTTAGCTTTCTGATACAAGTTGTTTTCACTCAACCGACCACACTATCATAGAAATGATTACAGGCATTGGAATTTCTTCCGGATAAAACGTAGTGTAAAGAAAATATAAATTTTCACATCTAGTCAAAGTTTAAATTTTTAAATTGAAAAAACTTGATATTAGATCTTGATAATTAAATAATAATGAGTTTGAATTTTAATATTTTTATTTCTTTTAATTAAAATTAATTAATAGTATAAAATAATATGAATCTTGCTTAAAAAAAATTTAATGTTAAGAAGATTTTTAATATTTATCTAAACTCTTGAAGCTAACAAAAGTTTTTCTTCTTTTTTTTAGCATGTTCAAGCAAACCTTATGACTTTAGTGTCTTTCAATTACATATCACTAAGATCATGATTCTTTTCATGGCATACATTGCCATGGTTATTGATCTTACAACAATTCTCTTTAAACCTCATCCATTAATCCAAAACAAAGTGAAGTTACAAATTCCAGGTTTTCTTTGTCTTCAAAACCTAGTTTTCTTGTTTTGGTGAGACAATGACTATGGCTTTGAATTTTGAGGTTTCGACTTGTAAAAGCATGAGGACCAATACAAATAAAGCTGCAGAACTCAAAGCTGGAATCAACCCAAGAGGCATCTTTTAGGTTTCCCTTCATTAGAGGCATCTTCGTAAACGGAGAAACCATAGTAGTTATGATACCATATGACATGCATAAATTGGTAGCAGTTAAAGTAAGTAGCACCTGATCTGCTCTTAACTTCCACCGCCCAATCCAGGCCTCATTGTGCCAAAAAGAAAAGAAGAAAAAAGTACAGTAACCTAGAAGTTACATGATCTATCTCTTAGAGTTATGTTACCCAAGATTTCAGACACTTTTCAGTAGTTAAATGCTTCAGTAACTGGGAAGTTGAACCTATTTCTGTGGCATGGCCTACTGAAACTTCAAATACTGTCAATCCAAATCAACATCAAGATTGATGGATATTCCTGTAAAATGAACTTCCTTTTCTTACTTCTTTGAAACCAGTAGAATTTCCCCAAATAAAAGTCGTCTGAATCATAGTTGTTAAACATGGCTGGTTGGTTGAATTTACTCGGTGACCTAAGTAATCCAGATTTATTTTATCAGCCCTCCAGTACAATATACCTCTACTTAACTTTATACTTTCAAGTCAATTCTTTAAAATTGCTTATGAACATTGAGTATATGAGAGGAATTCCACCTTTTCAGTGACCTAGAGTGTGAGTCATGGCCCTCAGAAAATTAAAACGTGGCTCATAATGCACTCTTCTATATCTATCTCCAAATATCTAACTGCAAATCACCAATATAATTATGGATTGTTAATGTTTTGGTTGGTCTCTGGCACCTTTGGCAGCAGCTAAGTGGTTTAGCAGTAAAAAACAGTTCAGAAAACCATTGAGCCCACATGATTAGAGCCTAAATTCAATAGCTTGCGAGCTAATTTTTTCATGCTCTTAATTTCTCAACAGTGCTTTAGAATGGAAGTTACACCCTGTCTTCAACTTCCACTTCACAGAAAAAAATTCCCTTTTTTCTTTGTAGTTGTCAAGTTTAATACTCACAAGAAATATATGAGATTGGACAAGCTGACAACACAAGTACTCTCAATCAAATTATCATGTGATGAAAATCCTCTTTGCCCAGTATCGTTTGCTGCATAAACTGAGATCAGAAAAGGCTTGCAGTAGGTGATGGATGAGTAATCGAGAGATGGGGTGAGGCAATTTCATTCCTGGACAGAGATAACTATTTTTAATGTTATTAAGATCCAAATTACGAATAATGGTTCTTTGCAAACTAATGAAATTATGATTCATGTAGAAAATTTGGCACCATAGCCACGCAACCACCTATTCCTGTAGAAAAGCTCCCTGTTGGGACAAGGCCATGACTTGCAATAATACCGGTTGCTTTAGTTGATGTTGTTCTACAGAACAACTTGCCAATTTGCTTACTTGTGGTCTTGTTTAGTTGATGTAGCTTTTTTCCTGACAAGCTGTCAATCTGTTTATGATCACAAGACTCCTCTGTGATGCAGATGACAGATCCAACAAAGTTAGATATAGAGGTGCAGACAAGACTAGATTCATTGCTGGTCAACGACAAGAACACCTACATGTTTCAGAGATTGATTTCAAATCATCTCAACTAGCTAGACAGCATACTCATTCTTGCTCTATTTGTCCATGGCTTTGGAGGACTTGATGTTTGAGTCGCTCTATGTTTTTCATGGGCCTCAAAAGCAAGCTTCCCAACAAATCAAGCCAGTCCTAGTTTATGACACAGTTAACATTTAGTCTTATGGGACTCTCTTCTGCAACTGCTTTACCTCTTTATAAATGAGAATATAGATATTATTAAGAGATTACACATAATGTTTCGCAGGGTAATGAAATTCCTTTTGACATCATTTGCAGAAGAGCAAGAAATGAAACCCATAAATAGTAACATTATTTAAAAAAGAAAGCCATGCAGAGGATGAGATCATGCCCCAGCATCCAAGGTCATGATTGTGCTGAGATTCATGGGGTCCATGTACTTGGTAGTGCCAGAGTATATCTGTTCCACGATCAATCGGTTTGCCTTTTCAGATGGATGGAATGCATCCCAGAATGCATAGAGGTCTCGTTTCGGGCACAAGTTGGATGCTGCTGTGCATAGTCCTAGACCATTGTATGGTCCTTGTCCACAACACGCTGTCTTTGCTGTGGTAAATCCTGCAAGTCAAAATCTCAAATGTTAAAAAGAAAATCTCTGGTCCCTATCAGGTACCATCTATATGCTTATATTGCGGCGGATTAGATCGCATAGCGAAGAAACCATCTTTTTTGACAATAGAAGTTGGCATACCATATGCTTGAGGATTACTAATGAAATCCAAGTGTGATTGTTGTGTGTTTGCAGCAACAAAAACAGTATTTCCAATCTTTTTGTTTAGTCCTTTTAGCATCTGAACAAGTTGTGGATTGAACAAGGACGCGGCTCGTTGAAGTTCGGCTGAACAACCCCCATTTGTGCCCCTCATAGCTAACTCTGCTGGAACACAACCCATTGGCCCGGTCCCAGTCACGAGAACTCTACGTGCTCCCAGTTTATATAGCTTCTGCAGTGACGATGGAGACAAGATTGATATATCATGTTTCGTTTTCCATTTTAGGATTGCTTGAAGCTTTTTTCGAAATTTCTAATGTAGGGACTTACCATTAGTATTTTTTCGTACTCTGAAATGAGATATTTGACATAATTCGGTACAGAAAATTGGCGAGACCTTGCAGAATAGGGTACCAAGTAGTAGTTGTTCACGAAATCATTGCCACCAACAGTAATCAGGACGAGGGCTCCTTTTACAAGTCTCTCAGTCTGATCAACTCCTACAAGTGCTCGGGCTCGTCGCTGGTATTCTTGGAAGTATTCAAGTTGTCTATACATTCTGATTATGTTTATCTGCAAAATCTCAGTGCTTTAATAAGTTGACAACAAGTATAAAGTCAGAAGCATCTACTTCTGGCAAAACAATCATTGCTTCCCAGTATCATCTTTAGCTCCCAAGTTTGCATTTCAGGTTATTTCTTAATTAGTGGCTCGCTTTTGCTTACCCCACACACACACACACATGTATGTATATGTATTATGGGAAAGCAAGTTCCACATTATACCAGAATAAATATCAATAACTAGGCATTATGATCATCGGATTAACTCACAAATTGAACTCCGGTATCGTTGAGGATTCCAATTCCTGCTGAGGCAAAATTGGCACCATTAAGTAACCTCTGGCCTCTTAGTTCAGGATTCAGGTATGGCAACACAGATTCGGATCCAATTCGCTTACCTGAGGACAATGCATACAACTGTGAGATTGGAAAGAAAATTGCATTGCAGGTTAAGTCACACTACAATAACCTAACTGATAAGGTCTGGGATGTTGAGGCCATTCGAGAAACGGCCAGTGGGACGATGAGTTGGATAATCTATTCCATAAGGAGGCGAGTCTGCTCGGGCAGTTGTTACAAGATAGTTGTTGTTGCCACTATCGACAAGTGAATCACCGAACACGAAGAAGGCTCGAGCCTCAGCTTGTAGAGCAACATATTTCAGTGCCAATACAAGACTGAAAATCACCCCAACAATGGATGGAGATGCCATTCTAGGACAACGAAGCTAGAGTTTTAGGTCTCTCCTAGTGCCAAAGAGCTCTGCTATGTGTTTGAAACAATAGTGAACATGGTTTTTTATAGCTTGTGCCTATGCTTCCTTGCAATTAAAAGATTCATGCAAGCTTGAATAGGTAGTTGTGTGTTGCAACTACTCTTTAACACTTTCAAATTGAATCCCATGCTGAGAGTTATTGCTGGCATATTTAGTTTCATCTTTTCTGGTCTTTCATTATGCCATGTATTTTTTCTGAGGAACATGTTCTCCAGACATCATTTCATCATCAGAAACTGGAAATTAGTCCCCATTAACTGATATTTTGTGACTTTCAGTATTCTGAAGGAGTCAGGATTTGTAGGATTATGAATATATATAACCACCTAATTATTATTATTTTCATTTTTTTTTAATAATGCTAGACTAGTGTTCATCGTCACACGTGATTATTTTAGGTATTTTGCAGTTATTGTCGTGAGATAAAAAAGATAGAATTACTTTAAAAATATAAAAATTTATTTAAGAAAGTGTCTCGAAAATATATTTATTTTATATTGTTATCTTTTTATTTTTTTAATCAAATATGTTTTTGTTTTTTTTATATATTTATCCTTTTTTATCCTATACTAATTATTTCATTTGAGGATATGATTTTGGATACATGATTCAAGTTTTGTTATGATGATATTAAACAGCACGTCAATATCTAAAATACCTCATATATACAATGTTACATTTGCTTTATTATAAACTTAAACGAAATTTTTATATAGATACTTAAAAAAAAATTGAAAAAAATTGACACTAATTTTTGCACGAAGGGTAAAATTGTAATAAAAAGTTATTATATATAAATTGAAAATAAAAACCTAATCCATTTTATTGGTTGGTAGAGTTAATTAGCTATAAAAAGTGAAGGTGAAAGGTAGTTCGTTCTTTTGTGTGAATAAAAAGACAAAAAAATTTTTTTAAAAAAAACCAACTTTTTCTTACTATATATCATTTTTTTTATGATATTTATACGTTTTTCAAATAAATTATTCATTTCTTAATAGATTTATTTAGTTTTATAAAGAATATGTTATATATAAACTATTCTTTAATGATAATCTTAATTTAAATAATTTTACTAACAGCACAACATATTCTTATTAAATAATTTAATGTGTGTAATCTCATAACACAATACAATAGGCATATCATAGACCAAATATGCTCTAAGAATGTGATTTTTTATTTTGATGATTTCTTCCCCACTAAATATTCATAAATTTCACAAACTCTTAAAGTCCGTTTTAATTGGAAACGTGGTTGAAACCGTATTTTTTTAAATTTTTTATTTTTTTATATTTTCAGATCGTTTTGATGTGCTGATCTCCAAAATGATTTTTTTTAAAAAAAATCATTTTGATATATTTCTAAGCAAAAAGCATTTTGAACCGCAACCGCTACCACAATCCCAAAAGGCCCTTAATCTTTTTAATTGTTTTTTTTTATTTCATAATACTTCAAATAGATTATTGTATCTTTAATTTTTTTTTCTTTTATACTTTATATGAATAAGTTTAATTTACATAATGTATTTATAAAAATAAAGATTTTTTGTTCTTAGCAGCTAGAATTAATTAATCTCTATGATAAAAGAAATAAAAATGTATAAAATAAAAAAGAACAACTAGAATTAAATATTTATATGTGCATCTATCTTATGTTTTTACTAGGAAGATTTTTTATTTATCGGTTTATATATTTTTTAAATTTATTTTATTAAGAGTAACAACAATATCTTTCTATTTAATTTTAATTAAAAAAAACATCATATCCAAAAACCTTTTTTGTACAAATGTGTTCAGAATAGTTGTTGATGCACTACTTGGTTAAAGACACCTCGGTTTGTTGAGCTTGTCAAAACCATGGTGACCGCAACAAATCTCTTCATCGCATAGGCTCATGAGCTGCCTTGTGAGGAGATATATGTGCCGATTATATTCTCTTGCATATGCGATGTGTAAAGGTTTTTCCAACAATGTATACATTATGTATCACTATTACAATTAATATAGAATTTTGGATTATAGGGAAAATAAAAAAAAAAACTAAAAGAACAAGGACTAGAATTAACACAAGAAAAGGACATTAATTTTTCCATCTTAATTGTTTGATGATGTAGAAAACTTTAATTTGACCCCCAAGTTATTAATTTTATATTATTTGGTCCCTATTCTATTAAATTTTTACATTTCAACCCTTAATTTATTTTTTGTTATGTTTCAGTCTAATGTTGAGGGAGGACAGGGAAATTATTTGTTTAGCCACAAAAGAATCAATATTGGAGTTAATAGGTTATTCTTTGTGTGGGGAGTTTAAAATAGTAGTGTTATCCTTTAATTATGTTGAAAAAAATAGATTAAGATTTACAAAATTATTTTTTTTTAATTTGATTTTTGCTTTTTAGAGTGAGTAGAAGGTGTTTTGGATTTTGAAATGAAATTGAAATTCCCAAGATGTTCTTGGAGGTGTTTTAAGATTAAACCAAATGAAAATTTAATTTTTAGAATCCATAAATTAATTTGAACCCACTTTTCTTCTTAATAGAAGTGGATGAAAACTATAATAGTGGATGAAACGTCACCTATCTAGGTGAATGACATGCCATCCAATTTATTAAATAAAACAAAAGAAATCGGGTGGCTTTGATTTATTTATTATTATTTTTTGTTTATTTTAATATTTAATTAATAAATTCTCTCTCAGTTTTAAATTGTTTACTTTAACTATTATTTACATA
>Ga0325411_1007688_pt1 | contig 11740 bp, 5 predicted proteins | sample PopdelMetagenome_13_FD_206181 | JGI IMG/M metagenome (GOLD analysis project Ga0325411, IMG submission 206181) | Populus deltoides microbial communities from Bellville, Georgia, United States - Xylem-PdIQD-R4 | ecosystem: Host-associated > Plants > Phyllosphere > Stem > Wood/Secondary xylem...
CCAATGCTTAAATCCCTAAATAAAAAGAGACGTGCAAAGATTTGATAAATGTGGAGCCCCTCAAATGAGCCTAAAAGCTAAAGCCCAAACAGACAAAGTTGTAGTGGGCTAAACCCACTAAGGTTAGGTGGTCTCCATAAGTCCTTTTGGAGAGCACGGTTTGACGCCCTTGCAAAGCCTAAACAAGGAAGCTCAACAAAAGCAGCAACAACAAAAAAAAGCAACGTGAACTGTCTATATTTCCTTCTTCCTACTACAAAGAGGTTATTTGAGTTTTGAGGTGCCGCCACCACCACCACCACCAATTAGAGGCACAACCACTTATTTATTTTACAGTTCACCAACGTGAACTGTCCTCATGGTACTTGAAACTGAATCTACCATCAAAGCTATCTAGATTGGTGAAAGTGGCTGTTAAAGGGTCTATTATTACTGGCTTACGACAGTGGCTGACATTAGATTTCGAGAGCTAGAACAAGTATACGCAAAATTGCAGCTCGGAGTTCAAGGGCCAAATGTTTTTCCTTCCAGTCTTTTCCTCTATATGATTTCATGTAATTCCCTTGCTGTGAGAAAATGTAAATTGGTAACTGCCCTCTCTCCGTATAAACTTGTATTCTACCTGGAGGACGGTTATTTTTTGGGACAGACTGTCGCCCCAATTTTGGAAAAATTTCTCTGTCAATATCTGGAGAGTGATTGTCAGCATATAGATTGCGCACCCCCTTGTCGATGGAACTATATATTCTATAGAGAATGACATGAATATGAAGTGCCGAATCTGTACATTCAGAAAGTACAATTTGGAGGCATATTCTGGCACAACCTCAAAATTAATTAAGGAATCCGATGAAATCTTTTGTTGTGAGTTGAAAGTGATTGAATTGCTAGAGATCTTTCTACTGCAGACATAATAAAAGGGAGACCTATATATTACGCAAAGAATCAAAAAGTACAACGGCAATGGAACTCATCGCTAGATACCAAAGCATCTTGTTTTATTGATAATCAGATTTACACCTACAAATATTACCAGAATTGTAATTAAGGGTACCACTGATCAAGCAGGCCTGGCTCTCCAACTAAGCCCCCGTTGAAGTCCTGCTGTGATAGATCAAAATTCCAACCCAGGCCTATATCTGCCTCCTGAAAGCAACCCAAGCTCCCTGGTAGATTGGTTGATGGGGTCTGCAACTGGCAGGACAGTCCTGATGGCCTTCCACTCTGTAGGTGGCTTGCAGAACCAACCTTCGCGGGATCATAACCATAATTCCCCCCTCCTTTTAATACAGAATTGTCAGAAATATCTTGGATAAAAGGCTTGATATCAATTTCTTGATTGCATAAACCCGGGTTCATGTGATAATGCGTGGTCTCAAAGGGATTATAGTTGCTGAATTTCAAGCCTGAAAACTCTTCCCCTGCTGCTGCTTCCCTCATTAATGGCTTCTCAACATCATAGATAGGTTTATGATCAGTTCTCATATCATAGTCCGAATCTACGCACTCATTGAGTCTGTTGCTCATGCTGGATTCCACAACCACATTCTTCAATTTCTTATATTCTACATTTTCAGTCTCATTCTGCAAGAATCCATATCTGTTATTGATACCGTAACAGCCCCAAGATCTCAAAATTCCTCCATCTATTTCTTCCCTCAATACAGGTTCAGCTTCAATATGATGAGACGATTTCCAATCATCTGTTAAATTCCATTCCATAGCTTTTAACTCCATTGCACTACTCTCCGCCACCCTGAGTTTCTCAACTTCCTCTTCTGATTCGTCGACAGCACATATCCTAGAAAAGCCTGATTGGTTATTTCCTTCTGTAGACCCACAATGATTAATCTTTAATTTGTTAACCTTATTATCCTCGTAGCTATCCAATGCTGTCCTAGATTCAGTTGATGATGTCTCAGTTGCAGTAATCGAAGACGACATATTATCCAGGTGATTCCCAGATTCAACTGGGTAGTCAGGGAAATTGAGTATGGCATTAGGACCATACATAAGCTTTGCAGCATAATCATAAGCACAAGCAGCTTCAATAGCAGTAGAAAATGTACCAAGCCAGAGTCTACTTCCTTGTTTGTTCATTAAACTGCATTTCTTGACAGGTTCTCTGATTTCAGCAACCCACTTGCCCCAAGTTCTCTGTCTAACACCCCTATATCTGCAGTTCATATTCTCCGGGCCACCTTTTCCTTTCATACAACCCTTCTTTGAACCCTTCCCTGGAACCTTGCTTACTTGAAGTTTGTTGTGTTTCTTCCACCTTGCAAGTGTATCTTCTATTGATTCACAACCATTCCGCCTTCTCTTCCTGTCCTTGCTGCTAAACCCTAGCAAAGAACTCTGTCTCAAAGAATCCTCCATGTCAATACTCATTAAAGATCTTCAAGCTTGTTCTATAAGCCCACAAAGCGAAAAGGTTTACGAGAACAAATTCCAGTGTTGCTCGTAAAAGTCTCAAGAAAATCCAGTCCTTCAATTATTGAAATATGTAACGTGGTAAGAAAAAAAGTTATTAACCCCTAAAAAAACAAAGCCAAGGTGTCTGAAGATTAAAAGAGAGCACCAACTCACTAAAAGTAACTTGTCCTTCTTGTGCAGTCGAAGTGCTTCCTTGTGTGCGCTTGATTGATATCTTCCTTTCTAATTCTTTTAACTCCTTCAAAGGTCTCTCTTCGTCTATTCTTTTTTCCTAGCTGGGGTTTATCTATGGTTTTAGGATTAGTCTGTGCTTGTTTTCTAGTGTGGGGCTTTGTTGCTCAATGTTTCTGGTGGTTTCTCTTCCAGCAACTTTCCTGGTTATTCACTGGACTTGCCTTGGATGCAAAGGAAGCGATAGCCTACGACTAATCAGATTTGCCAACTTTTCAGAAGAGACCGGACATGCTTGCGATTCCGCTTTTTTAGTCTCTAGATAAATGATGCTTTGTTGACGTGGTCGTGTCAGATCCGGTCGTGGCTAACTTGGGCGCCAATAAACGCGGCAACATCTTATTACATGAGACACGTCATTTTATAGGGGAATTAGCCTGTTTATTTTTATATTTTAAAAATATTTTTAGAAAAATATATTTTTTTTAATTTTAAATTAATATTTTTTTAGTGTTTTTAGATTATTTTGATACACTGTATCAAAAATAATTTAAAAAAATAAAAAAAATATTATTTTAATATATTTCCGAATAAAAAACACCACTTCAAATATTTTTTTAATTTAGTACAACAAAAAAAATTCAATTTTATTAATAATTTGTAAATGTGTTGAAACTTTTTTTTTAATTTAAATATTTTAATTTAAAATTAATTTTTATATTTTTAATTCATGTTGTGTTAAAAATAATTTTTTTAACAATAAAAAAAATATTATCTTAATATATCCTTAAATTAAAAAATATTTTAAAAAATAACAACATAATATTTTCTAACCTTCCTAATCGTACTGGTGCTATTTTCAGTATAAAAAAGAAAAAGAAAAAGAAAAAGAAAAGGTCAAAGTTTTCTACTTTCCTTGTCATGACGAATAAGGTTCTTGGAAAGTTCCTATGCCACATCAGTGTAATTTCTTCCTCTTTAGTGGGGGCCGCTAAAGTACCTTCTCTACTACATTCGGACGGTGTCAGCTGCTGAGCAGCAATAATCACAGTAAACAGAGATCAAAGCACCATATCCATTTGATTTCATTTCTTTTCTAAAAAAACAATCAAGTTCTCAGTTCTCTCCCAGTTCAATAAAATTCAAGCTGGTACAAAGCAAATGATTTTAATGCATCGAAAGTGTAGCCAAAACCCAGGAGAGGGAATGGCTAGCCATTCTGAAATTCACCGTCAAGCAATTGTTAGTATCATACACTGGTTCTCTGATAATCGGGCATCTTGATCTCGCATCCAAATATACAACAACAGGAGCCATCAATACTAATTTCTTGATAATCGGATCTTCCAAGCAACGATTACAGATTGGACGCCTTCCTGTTCACAAAGATCCCCACGAAACAACAGGAAAGAAGAGAGGAGAGAAATCTGAACTTAGTGGATCGACTTTTACAAATATGAAAGAATTTATGCTCGTTCTCTATCCAATTTCACACTGTGACACAAGATTCAATTTACAACTCTTATAACCAACCTCTTATTATCATTGCAGCAGGACTGGATATAACTCTATTTTCTGAAAAAAGAGCAACTGTTTTTTCCTTTTTCTTTAAGCAAAAAAAGGGAAAAGAAAAACCTCGGTAAAAGAAAACAAGTTACCTGACACCATATAAAAAAACACAAGCTGCACTGAAGCAGTTATTCAGGTGCAGGGGCTGGCAACTTTGTACCCTTTTAGTAGTTACTCTAATACCAAAGTGTCTCCTTAATGCAGTGTCATGGTATATTGAGATAAGCCTTCTTCTCAATTCAGGATCATGACCTCCAACAATCTTTCCTTTCTTGTTCAAATGTTGTTTCACCCTATTATAGTGAAGGTAAGAACTATGATTTTTTTGTATATCCTTTATGATGCCTTACACAGCTTCATCATATTCTTATGACTTATGTATCTCCCTTATAATGCTTGTAAAAATAGTAAACACTTCTATAACAAATAGTTCATAACTAGTAGTTCTAGATAAAGCATTTGTAGCCATATTTTCCTTTCCCTTTTGATTTTCAATTTCATAATCAAAACCCAACAAATTAGCTAACCATATAGCTAACCATAGGTGTTAAGAAGGGTAAGATATCTTCTATCTCAGGAGATATTTGAGACTAATATGATCAATATAAATTTTAAACTTCCTAGTAGTGTCTCCACTTGGATACTATATATATATAATAACTAATATTTTTCTCTAAAGAGTGGACAAGGCTTGCTGTATTTGCCCTAAAAACTTGCTAATATAAGTTAGATGGTGACCTTCATGTATTAGTACAACACCTATTCCTACCCTAGAAGCATTTATCTCAATCACAAATTCCTTTTTGAAGTCTAGTAGAAGAAGAACAACAAAAGGTTTAGTCATTGTTACTTTCAACAGATTAAAAGCTTCTTTTACTTCCGAATTTCATTAAAAAATTTCCTTTCTTAGCAATTGAGTCAGAGGTTGGCAAATAGATTCATACCCCTTAACAAACTTTCTATAGTAACTAGTATGGCCCAAGAAGCCTCTTAACTGTTTGATAGTCTTTGGTTTTGACCATTTAACACTACTTTAATCTTTTATGGATCTATAAAGATTCCTTTTTGGTAATGATGTGCCCCAAGTATTCCACTTTGTCACTACCAGATATACATTTATTTTTTTAGCCACCAACTCATGTGTTCTTAGCACTTTCAACACTGTTTTTATATGTTTCAAATCTCAACCCTTGATTTGCTGTAAATCAAGATGTCATCAGATAAAACCAACAAAAATCTTCTAAGATAAGGTATGAATAAGTCGTTCATCAAACTTTAAAATGTAGTTGGGGGTACTAGTCAACCCAAAAAACATGACCAAAAACTTATAATAATCATTATAAATCCTAATGCTCTTTTGAATACATCTTTAACATCCATTTTTATCCAGTGATAGCCATATTTAAGATCAATCTTGAAGAATAACTTAGTTCCCACTAATTCTTCCAGTGGTTCATCAATCAAAGGTATTGGAAACTTATCGTTGATTGTTAGTTTGTTGAGAGCTCTGTAATCCATACATAGTCTCCACGAGATGTCTTTATTATTGATTAGGACTACAAGTGATGTAAAAGGGTAGTACTAGGATGAATTATCCTATATTCTCCGTTTAAAATTCTTGTACATTGTTGTGCAAATTATGGTCCTCTTATTGGTTGCCTTAACTAATAATGGTCTAATAGTTACTAAACTACATTGCAACCTATAAAAAATTCTTGAATTGATGAAGTTCTGTGTGCTTCTAGAATCAACCATGATAAAAATAAGATGTTTGTCTACCTTACCTGTGACCTTTAGGGTATGAAAACTAGCAGTCCCTTCCAAAGCATTGATGGATATATGGGGAGTAATCACATTAGTGTTTGGCTATATTCTTTTATTATCACCTCCATCAATAAGGTAAATGAAATATAGTCTTTTGTTCCTGCATTTATAGCCAAGGACAAATCATTCATCACACTAGAAACATAGACCTTTTGCCTTTCTATCTTTCCATTCCTTATTTCTCGATGGCCTAGTAGGTTTCACACAAGGATTGATAGTATAATTTATATTAGGAGGAGGTAATATGCCCACTTTATGGGTGTTTTGGAGTATTGTATGTAGATGTTGGAAGGTTTCTATAGTTGGATTGAGTAGAGAAGAAAGTATTTGTTTGTAATCTGGATATCTTGTAAGCTTGCTCAAGGGTTTCTGGCTTAAACATTTTGACTAAGTTTTTTATCTTAATTTCCAGCCCACCTACAAAGAATAATAATGCTTGTTTCTTACAAATTTCAACTTTATTCTATAGTATATCAAAGTCTAGTATATAAGACTCTAAACTTACCATTTGCCTCATATCCATTAACTCTTATAACAGTTTTTTCTGACAATCAAACCTAGCACACGATGCCTCCACATAATCATTCCAAGTTATATCATGATTACTATTACTTCTTATCAGATTTTAGTGCTAGTATAAGGCTATACCATCCAAGTAATATGATGTTAATTTTAACTTCCCAGACTCCTTTATCTCTTCCACCTCAAAGAATTAATTGCACTTACAAAGCTATTTGTGTACATCTTCACCTTCAAACCCTGGAAAATCTCGTATGGGTTTGTGTAGCTTGTGATAACTATACCATTTTTCACATGTCTAATAAGTCTTGGCACTAGAGTTGACCTCCTAGAAAACTTATTTGTCTTTGGTAGTGTTAGATGTAATTATAGGTTATTTTAAGGTCTGTAGAAGAGAGGTTTTCTATCAAGCTAACCTACTGATAAGGTTTATTAACTATATAAATCCAACTTCGTGCGATGACCTGATGTCCTCTAGTTTTCTATTGTAAGATTTCAGCAATTACATCATCAATTTATGTTTATGTGCTTGTTACTTATTAATAGATTCAAATGAATCATTTAGTCTCTTAATGTTTTGAGATTCAGTGTCAAGCCTCATTACTTAATTTTAAAAAGCAAAAGAAGCTCTAATACCACTTGGAGCGAGCTTAATTAAGATCATTCCTACTTGGAATGAATATAAGTAACTGAGAGCAATTGATAGATCAAAAGGTAATACTAGCAAAAAAATGTGAGTAAATCTTCACCGCATTAAGAGAGAAAAGAAAGAAGAAGAAAAATAAGAAGAGAGAGATAGATAGATAGAGATGGAGAGAGAGAGAGAGAGAGAGAGAGATTCCTGCAATTGCTAAATTATTTTTTCATACCTTTTATTTCAGAATGTTTGTTATAGATATAGCCAAAAAGACTAACAATTAATTAACAAACTCTCAACTGGAGTTGCTAATAAAGTTAATAGTGACCATGTAGCCTACTGATATTGTTTTTATTAACAAAAATAAAATAATGCATTTTCTTAACTCCCAACATTAACTAAACATTATGTTTCAAAACATCATATTTAAAAACAATCAACAATCATTTTATTCAAACCTCACTAGCCCTAATTTCCCAATTCTTCCTTTGCCTCAAGAATGTTGAGTTGCAATAAAATCTGGCCTAACATTATCAATCTCAATCATAATTGGGCTCAAAACATCTTGAATTTATCCAAAATTGATACGCCCAATACTCCTGCATATGATACACCAAGTCATCTTATGCTAGCGTAGTAATTAACAAAAACACGTAGAATTCAAATTCTTTTCATCATTCGCTGTCATCTTTAAAGATTGTGAAACACAAAATTCCCTCATCGAAGGGTGAATTGGGGATTTTCTTCTCATAGAAAACCAACTGAGAAAATTACTATTGCTACTAGTACTATTTTTGTTAGTTGTTGTTGTTAAGGAGAGGAATCAATGGAGAGTGATGAAGCCAACTTGGCTGAGTGAGTCATAGAAGAAAAGAGGGAAATCAGGGCAAAATAAGAAGGTAATTGTGGTTAATAGGTTGGAATTTGGGTTTTAGAGAGTGTTATAATTGGTGAGGGTAGAAGGGGTGAGCTGGGTTATGCGGTCAAATAAGAGACCGTCCATATCGCCGAGGGAAGTTGTGATTCGGTGCATCAATACAAATAATATAAGGCCTGGTATTGTAATTTTTTTGTAAGAGAAGATCTTTAATGGTGAAAGAGGAGATGGAGAAGAGGACTAATAGGTATTGAGAGGCACACTGGACTTTGCTTGAGAGAGCAATTTAGATACGATGTCGTTTTAACTGCTGGGTAACGTGTTTGGTTTGCGGAAAAAAAAGGGTAGGAAAGAGAAGTTGTTAGGTTTTTACTTTTCAATTGTTTAGAGAGACAAAGAGAGGGAGACCATGAAACAATAATTAAGATGTTAATAGTCTTTTTTTGGTGTGGTCTACGTAAGATGTTTTGATTTATTTATTTTTTAAATTCTTCATGTTAATGTAGGGAGTAAGATTCTAAAGTTGTTTGTAAAGAGACTTAATTTTAATTAACACATAAACTAGTTTATGTTTACAAGTATCTTTTTTATTATTGAGAAAAAATCAATTAAAAAAACAAATATTCATGCATTCTTATCATTTAAAATCTCATTTTATAAGGTAAAAAATTATCAAAACAAGCTAAAACATTCACATGTTCCATAATTCATTTCGTTTCACTAATTAAAAAGTAATTTTTTAATGGAAAATTACCTTGATGTTTCTATAGTTTAGTAAATTATAGTTACATTTTGGATTAAAATAATTTTTAAATCTGGATAAAAAGATGAATCTATTATACCAAACATAATTTTTGAACCAAAATCCAAACCTATATAATGTTTTTAATTAATTTGTTTAATCAAATGAACCCAAGTCTCTCTCTTCTCAATGAGATTTCCAAGTGGGAAAGAAATTAATTATATTTTTCCAAAGTCCCTAATAATTACCTTAAAATTAAAGTTTGCATGAACCGATCACATTCTTGTTAAACTTTTTCTCCATTGATTGACTTCTTGTAAAACCTTGTCACTAGTTATTGAAATTTCCTCTAGATTTTCTTTTAAGTGTAAAACTTGACGGTGTAAAATGGACAACAATGACTATGATTGTAACTTAATTTGCTGCCATATCTACTCAACATCAAACCCATCAATCAAATTTGATCAAAAAGCAATTTAAAGACAAGTAGATTTATTAAAGAGAAGATATGTTTACAGGCTGTGTGTGCTATTTCAAATAAAAAGGGTGATGGTGCTAGCCATAGTTGTGGGTTTATAGATTTTAGAAGAAAATAATGAGTGAGGTTTAATGGTTGATGTTGTTAAGGTTTTAGGTTCTTTTCTCTTTATGCAATTCCAAAAACCAATGTAGATATGAGACTTTCACTAATTTCTTCATAATTTCTCATTTCACTCCCCACTCTATTAAAAGCCCAGGACTCCTATCTTCACAACTTGAACTCCCTATTAACCTAATCTCAAAACCCTTATTTTTCTAAGATCCTAATCTAAACACTAATTTTGCCAAAAAGATCATTATTTTTCCTAGAAAATTCACACTAGCCTTATAATATTCGATTTTGATAGAAACTCATGTCCTCCCAAATCAGAAAAACGATCCACAATCTATCAAATGCCATAATAACCCAATCTTAGAATCTCCACCTTCTCAATCCATTGAAAGATACAATTCAATGATGCTATTGATTGTTTTAATTCATTGATTGAGAAAGACCTAGTTCCTTGTCTTAATGTTATAAATATAATTTTAAGTGAATTAATTAAGAAAAGTATGATATGTGAGGTTCGGTTGACCGGATTTTGAGGAGGAGAATAGATGAGGGTGATGACTAGGGTTTTTTTTTTTTTAAAATTTGATAACAAAGTTGTAATACTTAATATGAGAGCTTTTTAATCATTAATTAGAATATAAAGACAATCTTATAGTAATTCGAACTTTTTTTTTGGTTTTTTTTTTTGCTTATATCAGTGAAGATGTAAAGTTTTATACAACTTTAAAAATTATTTTGACTATGAATATAAACTGTAATTTACAAAAAAATAAAACAAAGGGAAAAAAACAAGTATATAAAAGGATGAGGGTAATTTTCACTTTTATTAGTTAAATATCTTAATTACTTCATTCATTCATTAATTATATAATCCAGCTTAATTATCTATGAATCTTATTGAATCTCTTGCTTATGTTATTGAAAATTTACTATGTTAATATGGATAACACCATCTTTTTCTTCCAAGTGATCATGAATATATGTAAAATATTTTTTTTCAACAAAACTAATAGGAAATACCAATTAAAAGTGAAACATTGTACAAAAGCAGTTGTTCCTCCAACAAGATGTTATTTCAAGTAAAGGAAGAGCAATATCATAATATTCTAGCACTTGGACATTATGAGGCACTTGGCTAAACTAATACATGGGCCATCCTCTTCCCTGATATGCAAGATGTCAAAAACAGTAGAAGCTGAGTCCAAAGTGGCAGAATCCAGTGCTATCTCATTGATAATCTCTAAACAGAATGACTCTATACCCAGCAAGCTCCATTTCCGAGATTTAATCCAGCTTAATGCCTCAACTGCAAAAGCTTCCATAGTTTCAGGACTTGCCACTGAATTTAAAAACATATAGCCTTTGCAGCAACGAAATTGCCAGACGAGTCTCGTACCACATAGCCAAAACCACCATTTCTGGAGTCCTTGTGCCAATTTGCGTCAACATTACATTTTAAAAGCCTAAACTCAGGAACTTGCCAGTTAACAACTTGATTCATTGCATGTGAGGGAGCCGAGAAGGAATGATGAAAATCTGACTCCAATGCTACTGAGTATTCCAAAAACTGTGCATTGGCTAACTCCACTATTGATAACGGATAAGGCTGAACTCCTCTTAAAACCAACTCATTCCTCTGCTTCAAAATTCTCCAATAAAAATGCTTTGATCATTATGAAAAGGATCGTAAGAAACAACATCAATACCATTGAAGAACTGAGTTCTTTATTTCTCTTTATTCATCTATTCAGAATCATAAAATTATACAGGAATATAAAGGCCTTTTATAGACCTCTGCAAAGACTCCTAACAGAATAGGAGATAAGTCTCGTTAGTGATAGACTTTGTGTATAACAGACTAACGTAGAGTTCTTAATCACAACTACTTAGGAGATAAATATAACAATCTACTGATAACTATAACAGTCTTCTACACTCCCCCTCAAGTTGGTGCATAGATGTTTTGCATGCCCAACTTGTCTAACACTTGGTGAAAGACTTTACTTGACACAGCCTTAGTAAGAATGTCTGCCAATTGATCTTGAGATCGAACATGAGGAACTTCAATTATCTTGGCTTCCAATTGTTCTTTAATAAAATGTCTGTCAATCTCCACATGCTTTGTTCGATCATGTTGAACCGGATTGTGAGCGATGTCACATGCGGCCTTGTTATCACAATATAATTTCATAGGAGATGTTGTTGGAATCCTGAGTCCCTGTAGCAAATTTTTAATCCATAACAGCTCACATACACCTTTAGCCATGCCTCTATACTCTGCTTCCGCACTAGATCTAGCGACAACTCCCTGTTTCTTGCTTCGCCATGTAACCAAGTTTCCACCAACAAACGTCAAATATCCTGCAGTTGAAC
>Ga0325411_1007693_pt1 | contig 11732 bp, 11 predicted proteins | sample PopdelMetagenome_13_FD_206181 | JGI IMG/M metagenome (GOLD analysis project Ga0325411, IMG submission 206181) | Populus deltoides microbial communities from Bellville, Georgia, United States - Xylem-PdIQD-R4 | ecosystem: Host-associated > Plants > Phyllosphere > Stem > Wood/Secondary xylem...
AGATCAGGAAATCTTTTTGACTGACCATGTTACAGCCAGATTCTGCTTTTCAAAATGAATTTACCTCATTTTGGACCCTTCATTAAAGTTGTAGTTCTACAGGTGTAGATGAATTTGGGTTTTTGAATCGCCTGATTTCAATAACAGAAGCCCAAGATATTTCCTTTTGAAATCTAGCGTGAAAGCAGAGAATCCTGCCACAAGAAGGTTTTTAGCCGAGTTTTGTTGCAATTCTGTTCTTCAAAACGAATTTATCTCACTTTGAATCCTTCATGAAAGTTGTGGACCTGTAGGTTTAGATGAATTTAGGCTTTTGAATCTCCTGATTTCATTATCAGAAGCTGAAGATATTCTCATTTGAATATCTAGTGTGAAAGTAGAGAATCCTGCCGTGTGAAGGGTTCCAGCTTGAGTTTGTTTGCAATTTTGTTCTTTAAAATGATTTTATCTCACTTTGGATCCTTCATGAAAGTTGTAGTCCTATATGTGTAAACAAATTTAGGTTTTTGAATCACTTGATTTCGATATCATAAGCTCAAGATATTCCCGTTTGAATATCTAGTGTGAAAGTAGGAAATCCTATCGCGATAAGGGTTCTTGACCGCAGGTCTAATTCGAGGGATTATGGGCTGATTTAGAGGACTTTTTTTTTTTATCAAGGACTGAATTGAAAAGTTTTAAAATTAGAGATTTAATTAATGATTTAAAGGAACCCAAAATTAATTACATTGCATGCAGAACAAACCAATGTTCTGCACGCAATGAACCCTGTAAAAAGTACCGTCAGCTTCTTTTCATCTTTGGTCCAAAGGCAACGACTTTGAACACCTAGGACAGCTATGGAAAGCTGAACCATCATTTAATGGCTGGGATTCTACACATGGAGAATAATTACCAAGATCACCGAATCAATCCAAATATTTTGCTTCCTAATTAGATTTATTTGATTGCAAGCCACCTGCGATTGTGTCCCCAAATTTTGTTTCCTAAATATAGATGCGTCTTAGGCTATATAAACCTTCTCTGCTGGGAGAAGAGATGAGGGGGGAAAGAAGGTAGGCAACAAGAGAAAAAATGAGAGAGAGGCAGGCATGATAAGGAGAGAAAGAAAGGAGGCAATCGAGGAGACGAAAAAATAGCAGAGAAATGAAATAAAAAAGAGAAATGGAAAGAAGAGAAAAAATCACAGAGAACATGGGAGAACATAGGGAGTTTCTTTCCTTCATCTCTTCGTTACTGGAGACAGAGAAAGTAGAATAAAAGAGAGAGAGAGAAGAGAAGCCGAAGCAAACAAACCAGAAAGAGAGAATACACATGGACAAAGGGAACGAAACAAGGACAGTGACAGGGAAGAGCAATCCACACAGAAGAGGATAAAAGAAAACAGAGGCTGGAGCCTCTGCACAAAGAAGATAAAGAACAGTCACAGTCGCAGCAACCCCCCATCATTTTGTTTCGCCACCTCAAGCCACCGCTAGCGATGGTGAGCACGTTCCTTCACTCCAGGTAATCTTCTTTCCTTCCCTGATCTGTCTTGTTGTTTTGTTTCCTTTGCACACAGAACGTGAGCAATTCACGTTCTGCAGCAAATGAAGATATAATTAGTCAGTTACTCTGCTGTGCACAGTAACCAGCTATCTGCTCGGGCTAGACATTAGTAGTCCAGCCCACACGGCTGGGCCGAGCTCAGCCTCGTAGAAAGAAAGTTTTCTTTTTGGGCAGGGTCTGACCCATTTCAAAAAGTCAAAAAACAATTGTCAAGAAATTTGTAATTCTCTCATATTTTGATTAACGTTGGCTTGTACTACTTATACCGTAAAGATATGAAATCCGGTTTTTGTGAAAACATTGCAAAAATTATACAGCAAAACATCTTGTTTTCATTGCATACGGCCAATACTCTAACATATTTTGAATTTCCTCTTAAAAAAAAAACAAATATTCAAAGTTTAAAAAAAAAATGTGTTTTAGCATGGATTTCTTAAACACTATAAAAATTATTTTCTTACATTCTGGATTTTACGACATGTTTGTAAAACTCCAAAGGGTGGTGGCCAATATTCTAAAAAATACAAAAATCTTATTTTTTGGGGGGATTTCATCTATTATTCACCGTTAATGTTTGGATAAAGAAATTCCAAAAGGATGAATATCCAAAATATTATTAGGAATAACTTGTTATTATTCGCTGTTAATGTTTGATAAAGAAACCCAAAGTGGTTAATATCCAAAATATTTTTTTAGGAATAATAAGTTATCACACATCCTTGAAAGAAGCCTCGATTATAATTGAGGACATTTCAATTTTTGACTCTACGGTTTACGAGCCGTGAAAGTATGAAATAATAAGGCAAAAAGAGGCTTTTAAAGTGCTCTGAATTTCCTTAGTTTTCTAAATCTTTGTTCTTTTTCCTTGCGATTTATTATTCCTAAGGGAAAAATAAGCTCCTAAGTACATTGAATCTCCTTAAGATTTTTATCTTACCTATCTCACAAATTATAAGTTATAAATTTAGTCTGAATCAAACAAAGATTTCAAGAGATTTGCATTGTTTCTCCTTGGAACTTTATAGACATATATAAGGGTGTGATCCACAATGACCAAAGGTTCTTTCATTTTAGATTTTGAGTCGAAGTTTGTTCATCATAACAAGCTTATCCTAGCAAAACTGATGGGATTAGAAAACACCAACATCATAACAATTATAAGGCAAACCAAACATCAAGCAACTTACCTTAAGTAGGACGTACTAGAGGTGTTAATACCTTCCCTTTACACAACCAGTTCTTTACCTTAGAATCTCAGAAAGACTAGTTAGGTTTCCTAGTGACCATAATACTAGGTGGCGACTCCCATATTCATAAAATTAAAAACCCCAAAATCTATCGAGGGTTGTCGCGACACCGCGCTATACCGCGAGGGTGCGACAGATATCGCAAAATACAAAGAACAGTTGCCTAGTGAACAGTAGTAGGAGAAGAAACAAACTGAACAACATGAACAACATATGCAATATCTGGATGAATGGTGAGATATACTAAGCTCCTAACAATAGTACGGTATAAAGTAGGATCTGTCAAAGGTAAACCATCATAAGAAGAATACCTTGCGTTAACCTCAATGGGAGTATCTACAGTCTTTTTATCAGTAAGTCTAGCCCGCTCAAAAATATCTATAACATATTTTGACTGAAAAAGAAGATAACCTCTGGGTGATGAAGTTACCTCAATGCCCAAGAAATATCGAAGATAACCCAAATTCTTCATTTCAGACTGTCTAACCAAATCTGTCTTCAAAACTGAAATACCATCAATGTCTTCACCAATAATAATCATGTCATCAATATATAAAGATAGAATGATTCGACCTGCATTAGTTCACTTAATAAAAATAGCAGAATCATGAGTACTATAAACAAATCCAAGAGATGAGATCACAACAAAGAATTTCTCAAACCAAGCACGAGGTGCTTGTTTGAAACCATATAATGCTTTCTTAAGCTTACAAATATACCTAGAGTCATGTGAAACAACAAGAGGGGGCGCTATATAAACTTATTCTTGAAGATCTTCATTCAAGAAGCCATTTTTATATGCCACTGACGAATCGTAGCTACTGCAATAAGAGTACGAATAATAGTTATTTTTGCAACAGGGGAAAATGTCTCCTCATAATCCATACCATATTGTTGAGAGTATCCTTTTGCAACCAACCTAGCTTTGTATCGTTCAACAGACCCATCAAAATTAGTCTTGATCTTTATACACCCAACGACAACCAACAACACTCTTACTAGGAGGTAGAGGAACCAGATCCCAAGTATCTGTCTTATATAAAGCAGAAAGTCTTCATCCATAACCTGCTGCCAAAGAGGATCAAGAATTGCCTCTTTATAGGAAAAGAGCTCAAATAGACAATGAATAAAAGCTACAAAGGAAGTAAATGATGAAAAATAACAACATTAAGTAAAATCTAGTAGTTTGTGAACTTACGAATGCGTATGAATTGACGTAGAGGTGGATCCAGAATCTCAAATGAAGCTTGAGGAGCTGTAGTTGAGAATAGAGCTTCAGGTGTGCTGGAGAATAAAGTGTCAATACCTGCAGAATTATGAGTACAAATTGGTTGAACATGGATAGGAGTATCTGAGGTACTAGGAACCTGAGATGATAAACTATCGGAATCCTCAGAAAAAAGATCTATACGAATAAGATTAGGTCTAGTCAAGGTATGAATAGTGGATGGAATAGAAAAGAAAGGTATATGCTCAACAAAGACAACATGACGAGACATATAAAGTTTCTGAGTTATTGGGTCAAAACAATGATACCCCTTTTTACCTTCATCATAACCCAAAAAGACACAAATAACAGATCGAGAGGACAACTTACTGTGTTCTACATAAAGATGAAGAACGAAACAAGTACAACCAAAAACTCTAAATAAGGAATAATCAAGGACACACTCATATAATTTTTCATAAGGAGACAAACCCGAACTATAAGATGATGGAATGGTATTAATCAAACTTACAACAGTAAAGACAGCTTCTCCCCAAAACTCACTAGGAATAAAAGCAGACAATAAAAGAGAACAAACAGTTTGATAATGTGCCTATGTTTTCTTTCAGCAACTCCATTTTACTCAGGAGTATTTGTACATGAAGTTTGGTAAATGGTTCCATTTAAGGCAAGCAACTGACAACATTTATTAAAGGTGTATTCTCTACCCAAATTACACATAAAACATTTTATTACAACAGAATGTTGAGTTTTGACAAGAACTCGAAAGGCTGTATATATCTCAAAGAATTCAGAACTATATTTCATTAAATAAACCTAACAATAACGAGTATGATCATCAATAAATGAAACATAATATCAAGACCTTCCTTTTGTGACAACAGGAGAAGGTCTCTATACATCAAAATGAATCAAGTCAAAAGGTAAAGAAGAAACATAAATATTTTGATTAAAAGGTAAAGCGGAAAAATTTGTCAGTTTACATCCACTATAATTAGAAATATCACAAGTTTGCAAATTTCCTAAAGCTCTTGTGGATGCCAAAAATCTCAAACAAGAAGATGAAACATGACCTAGATGAGAATGCCATAAATAAAAACTAGAATATGAAAACTCAAATGAAAAGAAGACAAATCAACAGTAGTAGTAGCAGCAGCGGCACCTGACACTTTTAATTCATCTAAAATATATAGTTCATTCTCCTTACGGCCTATCCCAGTTAGTTTCGGAGACTGCAGATCATGTACATAACAAAAAAAAGAAAAAAATGACTAAATAATTACTAGAATCACATAATTGACCAACAAAAGCAAGATTCAATTTGAGTTTCAGAATAAGATAAATATTAGGGAGAGATAAGTGAGGTTTGATAATAGAACCAACACCTGCTAAGGGCATGAGAGTGTCATCAGCAGTCATAACAAGAATGAAAGGTGAAGGGGATACAGAGGTAAAAGATGAAGAATCTAGAGACATGTGATGTGAAGCATCATAATTTAAGACCCATTCAGAATATGACATACCTGAGGAATTATGAGGCAATTGACTTATGGAAGGAGAAGCGAACATTGCTTATGGCTGTAATGAGAGAAACTTCTGAAATTAATCAGTTAGAGTACTAGGATCGGTGATAGAGCTTGATGAAGTTACTGCTGCAGTACTGAGGTGTGGTGGTTTATAACCCTAAGGTGGTCTATGAGCATTAGATTACGACTGGTTGTCATGCTTCTAAGCTTGATTATGTTGTCTTAACTTGGGACACTAGGCATTCCAATGACCTTTCTGCTTACAGAAACTGCACCCATCGAAACCAACTCTAGTGTAAGGCTTATTCTGATGATTAGAGAATGGTTTAGAGGGTACTGCTAAAATAGAAGAATTCGAAGCAGAAAGACTTTCCTTTTTAAAATATGATTGAAGATATATTTTTTTAACCAATAACCCACTAACAACAGAGTCAACAGAAGGCAATGAAGAATGATACAGAATTGAACCTCTAAGTCCTTTAAAATCACTGCGAAGTGCTTTTAAAAACTGTACCAATCATTGATGCTTTCTACGCTCAATATAGACACCACATGCCTTTAATTCTGCCAATTCTATAAGAGCCAATTAATCCCAAAGATCTGTCATAGCAGAATAAAACTCCTAAATACTTATATTCTTCTGATGAAGAGCTCGTATGTCATTCTCTAACTGATATTGCTTTACAAAATTTGATTGCGTGAATAACCTTTGCAGATGATCTCAAACATCCTTTGTTGTCTCATACTTCACCAACTGCATACCTATGAAATGCTCAATAGAATTGTTGATCCAAATACTAATCTTTGCATTGTTTGTTTCCCATGTATCTATCAAAACAACATCCTCCTCCTCAGTATTCTTGGGTATTACATAAGTTCTACCAATATATCTCTGCATCTTCTTACCTTTAAGAAAATTTCTTATTACATAACTCTAATACGAATAATTCTTTCTATCCAACCTCACACTCATAAACTAAAGCGAATCATCTCTTTCGGTAGCCATAATTAACAAACAAAAAGAACCAGAACACAAAAGCAACGAAAAACAAAGTACTAGATTGTAGAAACTAAACAGATATCACAAAAATAAACAAATATCTTCTCAAAATTATACAATTACTCCAAAACACAACAGAAATTGCAGAAACTGAATGTAAATATCAAATTACAGAAGCTAAAGGAAACACAAAATACCACTCAAAAAAGTTTGTGGCGGAGTTAAATCCACGAAAATTATGTTTGGGATTAAGCCTTGTTCCATAAAATCAGCTCTGATATCATGTTAAATTAATTCAGATTAACATAAAAGAAAAACGAACATAAAAAAGAAGGAAGATGAAATTCTCATTAATCTGTTTATTCTAAAGTGTTTAAGTTAACCTAAATACAAAAGGATTATATATAAGTTAAACTGAAAATACTATTCTACCCTTAACAAATAAAACAAAAGTAAATGTATTATTTAACAACTATAACATTAACAGTACAGAGTGATCATTCTTTCAACATACAATGAAAGAAAAGGAGTATAAAATATATATATACCTTATCAAAGTTGAGGTAAAAAGATCATCACAAGACATACCAAAAAATATACCCCAATTGACTCTTATACCAATATTATATATATATAAAAAAGGTTTAAAAGCAAATAAAAAGGTTTCTAATGTAAATGAAGGCAAAAAAAAGAATCCAAATATAAAAAAAATACTTGTCATATGTTGCTCCAACACAATCCAACATGAGCACTCTCATAATCAGTAAATTTAATTGACCTTATAGCGAAGGGCATAGGTGATAGCAAAAAAACAAGGACCTTCAATATCTTATAAATATAAAATGTTAGGCAAACATTGCTTGCATTATAAAATATAGAAACATGCAATAAATGCAATTAGGATGGAAATCTTCTTTATTAAAATTTGTTGGCATAAGAATTTTAATAGTAGAAGCTCTCATATAGATACACTCGAGTCATTGACAATGTAATAAGGGGAAAAAACCCAAGAAAAAAAAGGTACCAACTGCCACTGATGATATCCTTTAAAGATGAGAATCTTGAGAGGTAGCTTAGCTGGTTAAGTCTTAGGTTTGCTCCCCAATGTCACGAGTTCGAGTCCTCTTAGAGCCATTGGAGGATTACATGGTCGTTAACTTTAGGGTCCATAGGATTTTTCGAGGTGCGCGAAAGCTGGTCTGGACACCCACGTTAATAAAAAAACAAGATGAGCACATTCATTTAAGAACAAACCAAGAGAGTTTGTTAGGATATGAAATAATCACAAATGAGCACATTCATTTTCCAACATCAAATAATAAAACATAAAATAAATATCTCTTGTTTTTTCTTTTCAATTAATTTTTTTGTTTAATTTTATTTTTTAATATTAATTTTTTTCTATTTAACTATCATACTCTCATGACACGGATCCCAGGTTTAATGGGTTAACCCAATTGACTTAGATTTTTTTAATTAGTTTTTTTCTTTCAATTTCATCATTTAATATTGATTTAATTGAGAATTAAATTTCATGATTTGTTTTGTTTACTTTTCATTAAATTATCATGATCTCATTACACAAGAATAATACTTAACGGATTAACTCGAGTTAACTCGGGTTGTTTTTTATGTATTTAATTTAATTGATTTTTAAAAAAAATTTATCATTCAATATTGGATCGGTTGGGAATTGAACTTCATATCCAATAACTACTCTTCAGCTTTTTTTTTTTCAACTTCAAACTTAAGTTTACATGTTGTTCCCTTCTAAATATCTGTGACTTTCTCATCACTACCATCCTACAAGGTCTAAAGTTCAACACCAATTATAGCAACGGGCTCAAAACTAAGTTTTTTAAACTCAAAGTTGTTGATACCTATTTTTGGGTCCCCTTACAAAAAAGAAAAAAATTAAAAAATCAAAAAAAATATTCGAAAGAAAACAAAAAATAATAGCAGTGAGAAGAGGATACCAAAGTTTAGAGCAATTGAGGACTGAATTAAATAGTTCAAAAAGAACAAGGATTGTGCTGTAAATGGTGCTAAAATCCAGGGGTCCAATTATAATTTATCCATGGGCTTGATTACAAAATTATGAAACCCCAAGGACCAAATCAAAAATAGCCATTTGAATCGGAAAACGAAGCCGTTTCTTGGACAAATGTTCATTGACTTCTTCCTCGGCAACTGTTTCAGTAGTAAAGGCAGTAGAGATGTTTCAGTAGAAAAATCACTAAATTGCTTCAGTTAAGGGGTATGTTTCATGACTATTATCCCTCTGCATGTCGTTACCAAGCCGACCGTTACCATTGCATGGCATTCTCTGGCCTTATAAAAGCTAGAGAAAGGCCATGATCAGAAAAAAAAAAGAGAAGGAAAACACAGAAAACGAGAGAGAGAGGAGGGAAAGAAAACAAGAGAAGAATTGAAAAAACCAAAGGGAGACGAAAGGGGGACGAACGAACATAAGTGAAAAATAAAAGGCACGCCTCAACTTCTTCATTAATATTAGTTCCAAAGCTTCATCTTCAACAATCATTGCACCAGAAACAAAGCATTCCAGGGGAAGAAAAAAAAGGGGGGAGACATGAAGAAACAAGAAAAAAAGAAAAGGATTGAGAGAACAGGAGACAGGCATGAACAGGGGAAATAAAAAGAAGAAGACAAAATAGAAGGGAAGCCAGACGCAGTGAGTGGCATCCTAGCTTCTTCCCAGAATTCCAGCGATAAGCTCAGGAAAGGCTTCACCCAGCAACGCCTGTGGATCAGGTAAGCTTTTTACTCCCTTCCCTTCCATTTATAATTATATAGACACTGTACAACTTGAATTTTAATTACCTCTTCATTGTGCATGCACACATTGCGTGTGCCTCAGCTGGCCAGCCGGGTCATTGGTTTGGGCCAGTGACCGGGCTGGGCTGCTAGGTCTTGCTCAGCTTGACTGGGCTGAGCTGGACCCAGCAAAAAAAAGATAGAGAGGAAGAGGAAAACCAAAAATAAACCAGTAGAGAGAGAAGCAAACAAACATAAACAGGAAAAAAAACAGACAAAAGAATACCAAGAGGGATGAGAAGATAGAGAAGAAATGGAAGGAACAAGGCCACAAGAAGAACATAAAATAGAAACAGAGAGAACGAGAGACCAGAAACCAAAGAAAAAGCAAATAGAAAACAGAGAAAAAGAGAGGAGAATTGTCTAGCCATTGTCTTTGGCTTTACCTCCTTGCACAAGGTTAGTTCTTTTTCATTCCGTCTTTTGTAGTTACATAACACTGTGCGAAGGTAATTTTAATTACCTTCGCACTGTGCATAACATGCGTAGTTCACGCATGCAAGCTTTAGTCAGCCGGGTCACTGGCTTTGGGCTAGTGACCCACTCTAAAAAAAGAGAGATATTTGTGGTTTTTGGCGTATTTATTTTGAGGTTTGTATTTTTTGATTGTAAAAATATAAATTTGGTATTAAAATACCTGGTTTTCTATGAAATGTTACAAAAAAATTATATCTTGAAAAACAAAAAGAAAAAAATATTTTGTTTTCATGCATACGGCCAAGTATCTCAAAAATAAAAAATAAAAAATCATATCATAGTTTCATATAACATAGAAAATTTCAAAAAAATATGTCTTAGTATGCATTTTCGGCTTTAATAACAAGTTTATTAAAGTTATGAGAAATAGACCAATATTTCAAAAATAAAAAAATTATTTTTTTTTCTTTTTGTATCCAGGATTACGATCTTATATGTAAGACGTACTATTGATATTAATAGAAAAGTTTGTTTTGTTTTTATTGATGCTAGAACAATTAGGTTTTCTCTACCCGATAAGTAATAATCTCCTTATTAAGGGGAACTTTTCTTCCCTTTTTAAGAAGTCATTGACATGATAACTTTCAAAATCTTTAAATCACATCAAATCACCAAGCAACTTAGCTTAGGTAGGGTGTGTTACGGGTGTTAATACCTTCCCTAGCCACAATTGTAATATCCCATATCGGCGGGTGAGGGTTTGGTAGCTGACCTTATTAGTAGCGCTGGTTGTTAACATGTTGTATGCGTTTTGAGGCGTCAGGCTCAAAAGTGGGCTCGCGTCACCATGAACAAAACCGTGAGGGCGGTAAGGCCAAAAGCGGATAATTTATGACATGTTAGGCCGGGCTATTACATTTGGTATCAGAGTCGACCTCACTGACAATCCGATTGTGCCGACGGGGTCGTCGGGCTCGTTAAGGGGGTGGATTGTAATATCTCACATCAGTGAGTGAGGGTTTGGTAGTTGGCCATATTAGTAGTGTTGCTTGCTACATGTTGTACGCGTTTTGAGTCGTCAAACTCAAAAGTAGGCTCGCATCACCAAGAACAAACCCGTGAGGGCGATAAAGCCCAAAGCGAATAGTATACGACATGTTGGGTCAGATTATTATATTTAGTATCAGAGTCGACCTCAATGGCTGTCCGGTTGCGCCGACTGTGTTGTCGAACTTCTTCAAGAGGGTGGATTATAATATCCCACATCGCGCGGGTAAGGGTTTGGTAGCTAGCCTTATTAGTAGTACTGGTTACTAACATATTGTACGTGTTTTGGGGCGTCAGGTTCAGAAGTGGGCTCGCGTCACCAAAAACAAAACCGTGAGGGTGGTAAGGCCCAAAGCGGATAATATACGACATGTTAGGCTGGGCTGTTACACACAACCATTCCCTTTCCCGTGAATATCTAACAAAGACTAGCACACTCAGGTTTCCTAGTGACCCTAAACCAAATACTAGGTGGTGACTCCCAAGAATCAATCAAACAAATGAACAAAAATCATCATCGAAGCCCGCGCAACAAAATATTCAAGGTTTTGAAAATTTTAAGGTTTCCACATGCCTTTATAATATGGGCTAACAATTAGAGGAGCATGGCATTATTTTTTATCATAAGCAAGATTTCTCTTCATTGACCTCCTCCACTTAGAGAGAAATAAAGGTAGAAATAAAAAAAAATTTAGTTATTCCAAAACATAAAAGAGTGTAACATGCACATTTGAATAGTGCAAAATTGAGATAGTGAGCTCGATATGCAGAGAAGTGTTTTTATAGTTGATCCTTAATCGTATGCACAAGTCATAATAGCCAGAAAAAGTAAACCATGTACAGATCAATTGAGGTTATATAAAAACAAATGAATAGTAAAAATA
>Ga0325411_1007694_pt1 | contig 11732 bp, 7 predicted proteins | sample PopdelMetagenome_13_FD_206181 | JGI IMG/M metagenome (GOLD analysis project Ga0325411, IMG submission 206181) | Populus deltoides microbial communities from Bellville, Georgia, United States - Xylem-PdIQD-R4 | ecosystem: Host-associated > Plants > Phyllosphere > Stem > Wood/Secondary xylem...
ATTAGTTAATAAAAAAGATATAGTTACCTGGGAAATTTGTTGTTCTTCACTGCCTTCTGACCATACTTTCTCCATCGATATTCCATCTTAAGTATATCAACTCGGCTCCTTGTTTGAAAAGCGTACTTGGGCTTTCTTACTTCTTTTCTCCCTTATTCTGTCCCATTTTCCCCTCAATTTTAGACTCATCAAAGCCTCTGTTTTGAGAGATGTTATCAAAATTTAAACTGGTTGAAGCTTGCATCAATCCCAACAATCCATTTCCCTTAGTACCTTCAAAATCAGTAGAAGTATAAGAGTTGATCATGCTCAAACACCTGAAAGAAAAAAAGGTGGCTGTTGAAGATAAAATTAAATGGAAGAAATAGCGTGTAGTTGTTCGATCCACGAGAGAGAGAGAGAGAGAGAGAGAGTAGAAGTATGAGTATTTTGTATGAGTATTTGGATAGCTATAAATAAAGATTGAATTAAAAGAACTTCGAGAAGGCTCTCTCAAAATATCAATATACCGGCAGCATGCTTAATTAATCGTGAGTCTAGCTTCTTTATCTTATGGTAGTGGCGTATACGGCACGTAAAAATTTATTTGTGCAAAAGATTATATGGTTGAGGATTAATAGAAGTAGTTAAATCGTTTAAAAAAAACGAGAAAAACATTCTAAGATTGAAGTAGTCAAGTTTTGGTATAAAATTATACAATAATTTCTAGTATATACTATACTAGCTTTATTAGTGGTGATTTTGAATTTATATTTTACAAATTGTCAACAATCGTGTGGAATATTAATTTTGTTCACAATAAATATTCATTAAAACTTCAATAATCTAATTTTTTTAAAAAAATATTTCTCTTATCAAATTTTTTTTGCTATTTGATGGGTCATGGTTTCTACAAATCAACCCCATTTAAAAAACAACACATGAAAGTCATAATCCAAGATGAGATTATGTCTTTCTCGGCGCCTAACTCTAAGTTGGAAAGGGGCATGACCGCGCCCAACCCCATGTTGGGCCAGGAATGCCCTGTGCCCAACTCCATATTGGGCAGTAACACGGTCATCCCTAACCATCCTTGGGTACAGTCAAGAGCTGGTCCCGATTCCTTTTGAACTCAGGGTGTGAATTGAGCCCAACGTCCCTCAGATTGGGTGTGTGACTGAAGGGTCATTCTACACTAAGCTTCCTATACCCCGAGCCTGGATTAATAATTATGATGTCCATCATACTCCCATTAAATACGAACAAGCAATCCATACTTACATTAATTAGATTTGATGGTACGAGCAGTAAGATAATATTATCTTAATCATACAAGATTACTTTTCTATGCCTCCTACATTGCATAAGGTAGTTTAAATCAGGTAATATAGAAGAAAATGGGGAGATACAAAAAGGGGATAGAGAAGATAAAAGACAGAAAACATACTCCCAGCTTCTTACCCCCACCTCTATATCTTCTTCTCCAACCTTTTATATACTTTCATAAAAGCTCTTTAATATCTTCATTAATGTTGTTTTTTACACAAATATTCCTAGTACTAACTTGATCTTCGGAGGATCCCTTACCAACACCTCTAGAGGACTTTGTGCAGGTATTTATTCCAAAAGAGTTTTATATCCACGAGGGAAAGATTTGCCAAAGGAGAAGCCTATGTGGTCTTGAAGTGGAGGTCAGAATTCACCATAAATGATGTATGAGAATTTCTAGGAATAATTAGTTCCAAAATATTCCTTGTGATTTTTATAACCTCGTCACTTTAATGTTTTTGTGAGCAACAATTTATTTTATTAATAAAAACTCATAGTAATTAAAAGAAATATCTGTAAAAAATCAAATGATTTAAATTAACTAAGAAAAAAATGTATATCTTAGCTCAAAGCTTCATTTTCCTTATTCGTTATTTTTTTTAATTATAGAGGGAATATAATTTTTTTATGAAAGGTCAGTTATTTGGCTAATATAAAAACAAATATCTATGTTATGGATGTTTTTTTTTAGTATCATGAATTTTTCAATTGAAAAAAATGTTGTTTGTGCTTAATAAAGCAAATTAAAAAAATAAATGGAATGATAAATCTAAAAAGAAATGTTAATGCTAATTAATTAATAAAGTGAGAGACTAATCTTCATAGTAAAAGTAGAAAATATATGCCAACATAAATATTTTTAAAAACCAACAAATAAATAGTAAATTGAGCAGGGTAAATGTTGCACTGGCAATTGGTGAGAAAGGTAAACAACCACATTAATGATTGATCATTTATACTAACAAAGTGTAAAATGGAGAAACATGTGGGCATCATGTAAAACAATATATGGTTATGGTAGTGCAAACATTGGTGTGGCATTATTTTTTCTTGCGGAACAATATGTTTTCTCTCACTTGTTGAGTTTGGTTGGGCTGCACTTTGGGTTGGTTATGCCATTTTGTCTCCTTTTCCCCTTTTTTTCTTCTCTCTTTGGCTGAGCCTTTATTAGGCTTGGTTGAGATGAAGTTCAAGATTGAATTGAAGAATTAGTAGAGAATCATGGACTAAATTAAATGAAAGGGGAAAAAAGTGTCTAACACATATAATACACGCGTCAGCATATGAGGAAGGTTGAAGTATCGCAGAGATGTATGCAACCTCCTCCAAGATCTGATACAACCTTTCTTGGTGCCGTAAAAAAATGTCTCAGTGGGGGCTTCCTTTTCCAGCGATGTGTGGTGACGATGTAGTGGTTTGGCTCCAACAATCTATTCTTCTTTTCTTTGTTTTTATTTTTCTCTCTCTCTCATTTTCTCGATTTTCATGCCTAATTTCTTCATGTATTCTTTTAAAGGCTTCATTTTTTGAATATCAAAGTTGGTCATTATTTTTTTAATCACTATTTTTAACAACAATTAAAGTTCAAAGTCGCAAAATTGATATCCAATCAATTATAGAATGGAGTCCAAAATCATAAACACATGAGACAATGCAAAATGAAAGAAATATTTGAAAAAGAAAAAACAATGAAAATGTAACATAAGAGGATGAGATTGAGAAAACCAAAACTTTAGAAGAAAAAAAATAGTGAAATGAGTATCAATGAATAGAGAATGAATAGGAAATGAGTATGATGTTTTAGTTTTTCTTTTATTAATGTTTAACCATCTATTTGACCAACGAAGCGGGTTAGATATTTTTTTCCAACAAAAAAAATTTGAATAGGAAATTATGTATGCATTTAATTAAATAAATTAAAAACCATATATGTTAATAAATAAAAAAAGTCATTAATGATAAATAAATATGAAACTAAAAATATCAAAGATAAATGTAGATCAAAATATTTGACCTCGCAACACGAGCTTTTGACCTTGTTGTGTTTGATGAATTTGTTTATCAAAATAAGATTTTTATTTAATCAAATAATAATAGAAATAGACATATACAAAATTAATTGAATAAAATAAAAAGGGAAAATATTATGCAATGTTAGACATATTAGAAATATTATCCAAAAATAAGAATTTTTTATTTTTAAAAATAAATTTCATTTATATAAAACATAATAAAAATTATAAATGAATTACAATAATATCTTCAAAAATTAAATACATATAAAATAATTAAAAAATAATCATTATTTAAATATGGCTAAATAAAAAAATAAAAATAAGAGAGAAGGGGTAATAATTTAAATAAATTAAGATATTATTTTAAAAAATACATATTAAAAAAGAACCAATTAAAAAAAAACAAAAAAAAGCCAGACGTTGCTAGGCCAACACACTTCACCCTTTTGGAAAATGTCCCATACGTGGGATTTGACTTTTTCAAATCCGAATCGGTGGTTGAATTGGCCCAAGGCCTAAGTCACGGGTTTAGACCGGGTCACCGGATCATTTAGGTCAACTCTAATTTTTTTTATAAATCAAAACCACATCATTTTGGTTAAAAAAAGAAATAATCAACAAGTTACAATTAGGTTTTTAACTAGATCTTGTGAGGTCAATCGAGTCAACTGAATTTTTAATTTCCTTGTTTTTTCATAAACCAGCCCTAAATTAACTGGATCTCAAGCTAACCCGACTAGGCATACCAGGTTTTAAAACTATTGTCTAGGTAACTGCCTGAAATTGTCGTTTCGATTGGTTGGTCAACTGTCAAGGATGTTTCTTCCTTAAGACTTTTGTTAGCTGGCAATGCCATGCCATGCCATGCCATGCTGACTTAGAAATGGAAAGGATAGTATAGTAATAATTGGGGGTATAATTGTAATTTGGTAAGACATTCCTAAATTTAACTTAAATGACGGCTTGATAGAGCCATCCATGTTAAACCCAGCCCCCTCGATTCAATTCAGGAAACCTATAATTTGAAGCTCGACACATTCATGTTAAGTTTTAAATTAAATTTAAAAAAAATATTGATGATATGGAACTTAGGCGGTGAGACGCGGTGCTATTTCAATGAAAAAAATAATATATTTTTTTATATTTTTAAATATTTTAAAGGGATAATATTAAAAATAAATTTTAAAAAATATAAAAAATATTATATTACTATTAAAAAAAATACTTTATAAAATAAGACCACCTTACACTATTAATTTTTCATCTGATTAATTTAATTAAATTTTATTAATTCAAATAAAAGGAAATTTTATAAATAAAAAAATAAACTAATTTAGTAAAAAAAATTAACTGATATTAATCTGATTATTAACAAATTAACTTAATCACCTAGATTTTTTTAGATTTTTTAGGTCAATTTTTGAAAATTGAGCATGTCTACAAGAAATCCCCGAGGTAAGGAAAAAAAAAAAGACTTCGCTTATCATTCATACACATGTATGCGTAAATCTGACATGTATGAATGGTATGATGATGAAGTTTGTATGTGTCATGGCGTGAGCAATGTCATGTGTCACTTGTTACGTGAAACTTGACGGAAAGAGCACCGTTAAAGAAAGAAAAAGGCAAAACGGCCGTTTAAAGCTAATATCAGCGAAGCTGACAGTTGGAATATGGTTTAAAGAAGATTCTCTCTCTTCGCTCTTGTATTATTTACTTATTTCATGTATTACGTGGTATTGGGGTTAATTTATATATATTTTAATTAATTTTATAAATTTTAAAATTAATAATTATATAAATTTTTAATAATTTTAATTTTTATAGTATTTAAATTGATAATTTTTGAAAAATAAATTCAAGATTTAATCAATTAAATTATACCATTCAAAATTAGTAAGATTAATTACACTGAAAGTTTACGAATGATATTGTTTATTATTACAGTATTTGTTATTTTTAAAAAAATTAATTAAAAATATATTAAAATAATATATTTTTTATTTTTTATATTATTACATCAAAATTATTTTTAATTCATCTACTTCTTAGATTGCATTAGGCGTCTTTTATACATTTCATCTGTTGCCATTTCAATTCTAAATTTAAAATTTTTTTCGTATTAATATGATGGGATTACATCCGGCAAATCACATCCAAATTAATATTTATAGTTTTTAACTTGCATCTGGACAATGTTCTTTCGATGGTATTAAACCGTAATTAGATGGGTTCATTCTTAGCTAAGATTGCTGTCGTTGCTCTTGCACCGCGTATGTGACAGTCGCGAGCTCGTTTGGACCATTTTTTTTTAATCTATGTTATATAGTTTTACATATACAACTTAGCATATGATGGGCTAAGATTTAGTAGGCCGATAAGTGGCCTAACCGAAGCTGAGAGGAGAAGGGCAGGCCTGGCAACTCTCCGACAAGCCCAGCAGAATCCTTATTGTCCTAACCGAAGTTAGTGGGGTGAAGACGACGGGAGAGAGACGGAGAGAGGGAGAAGAAAAGAAGGCAGAGAATAAGTGGCCCATACAAACCTCCCTCACATCGTAGCCCAACCTTATGTCAAGGAGGAAGAAAGAGGAAGAAGTCAGTCTAACCAGGGGGCCTATCTGAAGTGAGGACGAGAGGAAGCAAAATAAAAAAAAAAAAAAAAAAAAGGAGGGGACCCTCGGTCCAACCGAACAGTAGGGCCCATCCAAGCCCTAGAACCCAACCAAAGGCCGAAAGCCCAGAACAGAATTAAAATGAAAAACTCCTAGCCCACGCTCATAAAACTAAGAGCCTGTATTTTAAAAATATTTTTGAAAAATTATTTTTTTATTTTAAATTAATTTTTTAGATTGTTTTAATATGCTGATATTAAAAATAATTTTTTTTTAAAAAAAATATTATTTTAATATATTTCTAAATAAAAAATACTTTAAAAATTTACCACCATATATAAATAATACCGGCATGCTTGCCTAAATTTTAAAGTTACACGCCTAAGTGCAAGCCACCCTGCTTCTGCTACAAGCATCGTATTATCCAATGATCTTGTCCCTATTAATTACTAGCTATGAAGAGTCCAAATCCATGGAGTTTTTTTAGACTTCATCAAGATCTAATTATTAAACACAACTTGATCTCCATTGTTTCTAAGGTTCAGATGATCGTTTTTTAAAATTTAACAATACATTAATTATATGTCTTACGACTGCTTAACTATATAGATTTTTCTAAAAAAAAGAACATCATTTGATATATCCTATAAATTAATTATTTAAAGCATATAATTCACAACGAATTTTCTTAACCCAATCGCTATGTTTGTTTGATGAAAAATAATTTTTAAAAAATAATTTTTCAAACTTTTTTGTGTTTGTTTGTATTAGAAAAGTTGGTCAACGGAAAACACTTTTCAGTTAAAAGAAAATTTGACTTAGTTTCCAGGAAAGTGTTTTCCTGAAAAATTTGGGCGGAAAACACTTTCCAGAAGTTGTGAAAAATTTAAAAATGTTATTTTATTTGCTGATTATATCAAATTTGGTCCTCAAACTTTTGATTACTATATATGTTTTGTTTTGAATATTTATTTTTCAATTTCATCTCTTTAAATTTAATTTTTATATTAACTTTGGTCCTCATTTTTATAATTGTTATTTGTTTTTTCCTTATCATTTTTTTATTAAAATTTTTTATCTATCAAATTTTATTCTCATTTTTTTTATTGTTACTTATTTTATTTGAAATAATTTATGAAACGTTAATTATTGTTAATTTAATTTCTTTATCTTTCATTTTATTTATTTTTTAGATTTGATTTCTATTATTTTGATTATTATTTATTTTATTTGAGATAATTTATGAAATTATATTTTTTTTAATTTCATTCTCATTCAACCTTTTAATTTGTAAGATTTGTTCTTCATTATTTTAATAAACTTGAGAAAAATAAAACATTAATAAGTTATTTTCCGACTTATTTTCCATGACATAACCAAACACTGAAAATTATTTTTCAATTTATTTTCCTTTACACTATCAAACATCAGAAAATAATTCACTTTTCCGGAATTCACTTTCTAAAAGAAAACTACTTTCCAGTAAACAAACGGAGCCTATATATGAAACGTAAGTGAGTGTGAAAGTGCTTGACACTTGTACGTGCGACTCTCACATCACTTAGGCCACACATACATACTTCTTGTGTCAAATTGGAGGATCAATTGTGATCTTTTTAGCTCGCGACACACCGGAGCGAGAAAAAAATAATTTTTAAATAACTTGTTTTCAACTTTTCATGTTTTTACATGCAGAAAGGATCATAATTTTAAAATTCGGTCCGGTGAATCGACTCGAGATCCGACCGATCCGAGATTGGAATCGGGCCGGGTTGAAGAAAAAACAGGGGAAGAAAAAACATGGTGTGACCCAGCGACCCGGTTGACCTGGTAAGTCTCGGTAAAAAATCCGGTTGCAACTCGTTGACTTTTGTTTTTACTAAAACGACGTCGTTTTGATTTTTTAAAACCCGAGTTTTGGATCGAGCCGGGTCTAAAAACTATAAAAAAGACTATCTTATCAATTAATTGATGTTTTTTGTCACCGAAATATATCATGATCGATGGAAGCCAACTTGGGCTTCGATAATTTTTTATTAAAAAATACATAACTTGAGTGTGAACTCATCGGTCAATACCTTTTTTGGGTATATTTTTTGTTTATTGGTTCTTTTAATTAACATGTTATTAAAAAAAAAACTACTTGGAATCAATATTTCGTTGTGTTATATTAGAGGTTTCACCGCATTTTCACAATGAAACCTTCTTTTTTTTTTTAGTCCCTCAATTTATTTTAATTTTAATTTAGTAATTTAACATTGCATTTCTATGGGATTTGCCATAGTTATTTGTTTTTATGTTTACATTTGGGAGCCTTGTAGTATCAGAGGAATATTTTGTATCTTGGTTGATACTCAATTTGGCAAAATAAAATTTAGTTTTGAAATTTTTTTTATTATCGATTTTAACTTAAAGAGGGGGAGAGAGGGTTTGATAGATTATGTCCACGGATTTTTTTCCTCACTTGTATTTTATTAATTAAAAAAAATTGAAAGGGCATCAATGAAACACTGCAGCCCAATACACAATTCACCGTAGATTAGAACAATATTTTTACTAATTTGCCTCTTATTTGAAAAATAATTGGCAAGGATATTATTATCATTTTCTTAGGACTCATTAGTCATTGTCAAATTAGTTGTGATAGATTGGTCTTTTTTTCTTTATAGTGGAATTACTTATTTAACCTTGGCAGCAAAAAAAACCCTAATATGCAGGGGCTTTTTAGTCTTTTTTTTTGTTTTAGCACAATTAAATTATTTTATTGCCCATTGACTAAAAAAAGGCTTGAGATTAAGGGTGTTTGCATCTTTTTATCATAGTATTCTATCATGTTATATTAGAGGCGAGATGGTCATTTTATGAGTATGAAAATGATTAAAAAAAATAAAGCTAGCATGTGAACAATGTCTTCCGAAATCGAACGATGTGTGCGACGTCGTTCGACTATCGAACATCGGCTTCCAAGGCTGCAATCGAATCATCTCGGCGACCCCTCCACTCTTAGATGTAGCGTGTGATCTAAGTGTCACGAATTTGACACCAACGATCCTTTTTTTTCCTCTCTCTTCCTCAATTTTGGTGATAGCCCTTCAAATTTTTTAGACAGTCTTTTTGTTTTTTTTTTGTTTTTACTTTCAATTTATCCCCTCTTCTCTTTGATTCTATTTGTTTTATTTAGAATAATTTATCAAATTTGAATCTTTATGCAATTTCATCCCTCTTTGATTTTTTCAGCTGTCAGATTTAGTTACTGTTCTTTTGATTGCTATTTTTTTAAGATGGTTTTAAAATTGATTTTTTTTTTTACAATTTTATTCTCCTATAGCCTTTTTTTTTCTATCAAAATTTATCCTTGTTTTTATTGCTATTTGTTTTGCCTTGGAAAGATTTTAAACTTGATATATATATATATATATATATATATATATTAAATTCATCCCTCAATATTAAATTGATTAGGCATTGAGTTTCTTGATCGAACCTAAGTCTAGAATTTAACAAGTTATGGGTTGGAGAAATTAGCTCGGGTTTCAAAGATATACCTGAGTTTTTTTTTAAGCTTATTTATTTTCAACTTAGTCATATTTTTAAGCTCATTCTTATATAAAGATCACAAATTATTATTTCAAAACTTGGACTAGCTTAACAGGTCGATTCAAACCCCATTTCATTCAATGTTTATTTTATTGGATAGAAGGCCCCCTCTTTTTTCTATTTTTTTTGCTTTTTATGAGAATTTTTTTTATTTTGAAAATGACAGGTTATCACAAGTTATTTTTTTGTTCTTTATTAAATTTAGTTGTTTTAAAAGGAATTCTTTTTATTAAATTAAATTAATTGATTGAATATAGACATTAGATGTCCGCTTCATAGTATTTTGTTTGGTTTGCTTCTAAGGTTATTACTCTAATGACATTAGCAATCTCTTTCAATTACTCGGACTAGCTCGGTGGGTTAATCCAAACCTGCTTTCTCATTCAAATTTTATTTAATTGAAAATTAAACTTTATTTTATTTTCGTTTTCTATGAGATTTTGCAGTGATTTTGAAAGTAACATGGGGTATCTCGTGTTTTTTTTCCCGTTCTTTATTAAACTTAGTTTTTTTTAAAAAATTTTTTAATTAAATTAAATTAATTGATTGAATGTAAGTAATTAATGCTCATTTTCATAATATCTTATTTGATTTGCTTTCAGGGTCGATTATCAAACGGTATATGCGGTGCCTTTCAATATCCCTTAGATCTTAGATTATTCTTGCTTCTTTATAAATGTTAGTGTCACCCGAACATTTTCCTTTTGTGCAATGAAAAAATTTGTTCCATCCCGGAACATAGCATGGGCCATCTAGCCAGTTTATATTAATTTTTATTTTAAAAATTTATTTTTTCCATGCGTACATGTCATGCCACCCATCACCTGTTACTTAGAAAATTGGACGAAATCTGAAAAAAATGTCAGGAAAGAAATAGTGCTATGAATCCAAGAGCTCTTAACAAGGCCCAGACCTAATGTAACTTACAAGCTGGTTATGTGGAGCCATCAGCGCGTGCGAGTGACAACCCCCACCCCAAGAGAAGCTTTCAAACTTAAAATCCATCAAAGCAAACTCTTAACAAGGCCCATGCTGGTTATGTTACAACAATCAAGGCTTCAATGAACATGAGAAGTTGAGGCATACAAATTTATTTTTTTTGAAAACTTTTACATATTATATTCATATATAATTATTTATAAAATAATTTTTAATATTACCGTAAAAAAATCTAATCTTATTTAAAAATTATGACATGATTATATAATTTTTTAAATATCATTTTAATAATTTTATTGAAAAAATATTTTATTCTAAAAAAAAAAAAAACGAATGCCATTAGAAAAGGGGTTGTCACTGGAAGGCCTAGAAGGATGAGCTAGTGCATTTCTCCATGGGGATATCGTAACTTCTCTCCCAAATCACAAATCACAAAGACTAAAATATAATAAAAATAAATTTTAAGGTTGAAACAGAAAAATTAAAACTACAAGGGCTAAATAAAATAAAAATTAAAAAAAATAACAAAGGACCAAAAAGTATTTTTTAATAAAAATTAGACCAAAATAAAAAACTACAAGGAATGAACATAAGAAAAAAAAATGAGATCCCCTCCTGTTTTAGTATAGACTAGGTACCATCGAATGCTCTTAATCTCACATTAATTATGAATTTAATGATCTAGAGTTGTTTGTTTAACATGAATCCTAAAATTTGATTTGATTGTTAACTTTAAGCAATAATTCAAAAGTTGTTTTTTTTTTAAATAACTTTGAATAAAAATAATTTAAATTACTTTTAACTTCGAAGCATGCATATGATGAAAAAACTACTCAAAACAACTTTTTTAAAGAATATTATAATTAGTTAGAATGCATGTCAAAAGTTAAAAAGTTTAATTTTTATTTAAAGAAAAAATTGACTTAATTTTATATTAAAATAATTTAAGTCAAAAGTTATTTATAATTATGACTTTTTTTAATTACTTAACAGTTAACAAATAACTCAAATGAATTCTTATAAGTTATACAAAACAAAACCCTAACATGTCATATAACTACTAGTAGTCAACTATGGTTATTCTTTACAATCCGCGATCTGCGATATAAAATCGTGATAAAACTATAAAATCCATATAAAAACAAATTAAAGAATAATGAAATTGAATATAATTTCCAATTTAGAATAGTTTTTTCAAATAAAAAATTATAATTAAAAGAACATAGATTAAATTTGAAGAGAAAAAAATTAAAGGGCTG
>Ga0325411_1007700_pt1 | contig 11728 bp, 5 predicted proteins | sample PopdelMetagenome_13_FD_206181 | JGI IMG/M metagenome (GOLD analysis project Ga0325411, IMG submission 206181) | Populus deltoides microbial communities from Bellville, Georgia, United States - Xylem-PdIQD-R4 | ecosystem: Host-associated > Plants > Phyllosphere > Stem > Wood/Secondary xylem...
AGACTCTCTTTTACAAAATTAGTCATGGAAGAAGCATGGAAATTTCTTATGTACGGACCCCATATTGTAGGTCTGTCCATAACTGATAACTCCACACGGAGGCCTATGGACTACGGTCCTCACCTACGTGAATTCCGTGTAGGAATTGCAACATGCATGGTTGGTCGATCCTGCCTAGTTACAGACATTTAAGCTTGTGATTTCGTGTATTAAACTCTTTTAAAAAGATTTGATTTTTTTAATTTTAAATTATTTTAATGTGCTTATATTAAAAATAATTTTTTAAAAATAATAATTTTAATATATTTTTTAAAACAGACACTAAAAGCGCTATTGGAAACACTTCCTGGAAACTACCGCTGGAAAAGTGCTTTACATAATTTATTGTTCTTTTTAATTACTGCTTTTAATATTAGATTGGTTTTGAAAATTGAATTTTGTAATTTTATTCAGTATGTTTTTTATAGGGTTATTTCAGTCTCATGAATAACTTATAGATTTGATTTGATTTTTTGCTTGAGCCAGATGATGAAAAATTATCATGTTCACTTCCTTCAAATGATGTATTTTTAAGAATTCACTTATATGCTAACTCGAACAACTCATATCAATTTCTTTTTTGTTTTTTTATTTTAAATTGTTTTCTTTCTAATTTCATTGTTCATCAATTTATTTATTTAGAATTGATATTCATAATTTTTTTTATTTATCTTTTTATACAATTATTTTGTTCTCTTTTAATTTTTACTTTGTTAATAAAAAGATCATTAAGAAGTTTTAAGAATATTGTAATGATATATTTTTATAATATTGATAAACACTCATGTCTTGCATTGAATTGTTGTTAATTTTTTTTTCTCTTTATTTGTTGTTGATATTTTATTTTTTAATTATGTTACTAAATTAGTTAAGCTAATTAAACCCATTCGATTGAATGCCGAGAATCTCAATATATTTTTTTGAAAATGATTATTTCATCTTGATATTTTTATTATGCTGGATAAAAAATAAGTTGGTTAGCGGAGTGGCGCGAACTACATGTTAGTAGTTACTGATTGAGCCTATATTACATGGACTACAGATATTTAAGACAGACATTTACAAATAAATATATTTTAGTTTTGAAGTTGCTGTGTTATCTGGATAGTTTTGGAGCATCGAGATCAAGACAGCTCCTTGATTTTGGAAACCAAGATGATAATACAGGAACCAAATCCACCCTCTACTCGAGTAATCTCTAAGAAAAAGTCTCAATCTATGCAAGGAAATTATCCAATAACAGAAGCAACATTTCTGGGTGGGCATAAAACCCGATTCTTTTGTTCTCCTTTCCCAAACAGTACGGCATACTGTCACGATTGAAACATTAATGGGAAACACGCCGGGCCATGATGCGTTAGAGCATCATTGATGTGAGAAACGGGATGTCCATGAATCTTTACAAGATCCTTGTGATCTGGAAAATTGAGTTATTGGGTTTCTGAGCATTCTCTGTAATTTGCGTATGCATTGAAGTTGATACATATCTCATTAATTGACATTACAAGGTCCTTACTAGTGCAAATTACTATATAGTTTTCATGCAAAAGAGTGAACCATTATATTATAGAAAACACTAAAAGATGTCGGTTTGTAAGTTTTTTACCGTACACATGCTCTTTTTATTTTTTGATTTATTATTCAAAAATTTTCATTTTTTTATTTTGATTATCGTAACTTTTTATACACAATTGTATTTTTTAGTCAAATTGAAAGATAATTGAATCAAATTTGTTGATTAAAAAAAATAAAAAACAAGGGACTATAGTAAAAAAAACACCACAAATGAGTGATAGTTTCAAAGTTCTCAAAAAAAGTTCATTTTTGTCCTCAAACTTCACATATTATACCTCTTTTGTCCCTCGATATTTTTTTAATTCCTGATTTGAAAGAGAAAAGAGATAAATTGTCAAATTCAGGCGGTGAAGAGAGAAAAACATCGTTGACACTGATTTCAATCACAAAAACGATCGATTTTTATATTAAATGATTTCATTTGATGAGAAAAATTCAACTTAAGTTTTTCTTTTTACATTGAAAGTACTTTAAAAAAATAAATCTAAACTCAAGAAGATTTTTTATTTTCAATTTTTAAAAGTATTTTTTGATTTTTTTAAAATTATGTATGAATTTATCAAGATATCATGATGTTTTAATTGCGTACTGCATGTTCTGACCTTGAGCTTGAATCCATGTTTCATTGAAACTTGAAGAGTGACTTTGGTCTCATAAGCAGATATGTGACTAGATCCAACTCAACTAAAGCATTTTGTTGGGTTTAATTTCCGAACAAAGTCAAAACCTCTCTCTTTGATACCCCCAAAGCAAGGATTTTTTTGAAGCTGTCTCTGTTTCTCTCATAAACAAAGATGTTACACTGGAATTATGGATGCGAATTCAAGCGTTCACAACTGCTTATTTATAATAGACAAACAAAGATTTCACAGTGTAATTTTGAGATTATACAACACATTTATAATTAGTGGGTTCGAATCCCACTTCTGGCAATTCAGTCCTTTTTTTTTGCTTTCCAGTTTACTGCTTTAAACTGTTATGGTCTCGAATTCTTATTTGTGATAGTTATGTTCTCTAAATTCCGATTGGCAATTACTTTCTTCTTTTTTTCGTGGACATATAGATTATTGAGTATCAGAAAATGGCCATAAATTTCTACCATGTCAAAGAAGAACCAGAAAAAAAAATTAAAAACAATAAAACAAAAGGAGGAAAAAGAGAGGATCCCATTTATCAACACAGTATTTTACAACGCTAACAAGAAAGATACTGTCGGGAAGAAAAAGGATTATCCCTTCTCCCTTATTGTCCCTAGTATAATTACAGGCCTGACTGAAAGATGTAATGGACTAATTCTACAAGTGAAAAGACATGATAGAGGGGCCTATGAATCCCTGTCAATTAATACTAACTTGCATTCTGTTGGTGGACCTATATAGAAGAAGACATTGGTTGATCAACATTGCCAAAGCTGCAGTCTTCTCACAAACCCCATGCTCAATTTCCCTTCGAGGAGCATATGGCTCCACAACACCAGCCTGTGCCTATGTTCCATTGACAGGTGACCAACCGGTAAATGATCTATATGTGAGGTACAAAGCTAAGGAGCTATTTCATTAAATCCAAGAACACAAAACCATTCCAGAGGCTATGAAGAAGCATAGATGGCAATAAATTCCGTGACCTTGTAAATATAACACCCATCACCACTCCAAGAAAAATAAGCGGTAGCATTCTCTGTACATTAAAATGTGCCAGCGCAAAGGCAACTGAACTCACCAATATTGCACACCAGACTGGCATGTACCTGGTCAAGGATGGGAGAAGGAAACCCCGGAAGACTATTTCCTCCCATACAGGAGCACACACTGAAACTACTATTGCATACAGTGCCATCGCCACTGGATCCCGTGCTGCAATTGACTGCTCAACACTTGAGAGGGTGACAGGTGTTGAAGGCAGAATAGGCAATAGGCTAAGGTTGAACTGTGAAAGCCGGTTAACTAGTGGAAACATGAGACATCCAAGAGCAACGTCAAACACCCAGTTCCCTTTCAGCCTGAACCTAAACCAATCAGATGAAAGGGGACGAAATCGAGACAGACAACGATGAAGAATTGCAATTCCAGCAAGGCCTTCAGTCACATCAGTCACAAGGCTGAACAAAGCTTGACCTCTAAATGTTAGAGATTCCTTGTTGAAACCTGCAATGTGTGCTGCAAAAGGAATCACCCAGGACCCTATGAACCAGAATGAAACAACCCAGAGAAGCATCACCTGCATCACCGAATATTGCTCAGTTACTGTCCTCACTTTCAATCTTAATTAGTATCTAAGATTTAACTTGGGTGAAAGGGTTACTATTAAAAATATATTTGACAAGTTCATAACAAAGTGGTCCTGCTTTTGGTATCTTATGAAAGAAAATCCAGATGACTCCAACTACAATTATTTCATTCCCAATTACATCCTTAAGATTTCAGTTTCAACTTGCAAGGAAACTTTGCATGGTAGATGACCATTTCATGACATATTGGCATTACTGTAACGCATTTTGTAAATGTTTTGTTCATTCAATTCCAATCTAAACAAGAATTTAGCTATTTGTTGACACTGAGAGATATAAACAACAATCACCACAAAAACACAAAAAAGGAGATTCTAGAGAGCCCTGATCAGGAAGCAAGCAATGCACAGAAGTTCAAGTGTTGCACCTGGTGGTAAAAAATTGAAGAAAAAATTCCATGAAAAAGCCAGCAAAAGCCATTGGGAATCAACTAACAAAAATTTATGGTTCTTGTGTACATTTTAATTTTCTTAACAACTAATAACTCCTTGTAATTTATTGACAGCTACAAAAGCTGACTATCTAGTTGCTATTTCCCAGATGTCCATCAAAGAGTAATTAAGTGCAAAAAGGCTAACCTGAACTATGGTCTCTGCTGTCCATGGTACAGTCCACCGGCTCCCAAATGCCCTCAACACTACATGAGCAGCCTGAAACATTTACAAACTAAATAATGAGATTTCCAAATAATATTTTACTGGAAACATATATGTTCATCTTGATAGCCAAAATTATATTCCTAACAAGAGTAGTATTTACGTTGTTTCAACTTTCAGAAATAAGACAGACACATGATGCTCCATTTAATTATTTTGAAAAGAGACAGCCTTTCTTTCCTTCTTTCTTTCTTTTTTCCTCCCTTTTCCATCAATTTTGCATGAAAAAGATTGCAGCCTTTGGTATAATATAATTTGTTCAAAATATACTTTTTGATCAAATCTCAATCCCATCCCTTATGATTTCAAGTGAGCCAACAATCATAATGGTCAAATCCACCCAAATTATATACGAGCTGAGGTCAGTATGCAAGTCCTGATTATCAAAATGAAGAATCTGTTCGTAAATTAATTAACTCACAGACTCATCAATTACCAAGACATTTACCTTGCTGAAATGCGAACATGGGATCTTCAGTGATCTTAACCACTTAAATATTATAATACCTGAGTGGAAATCTACTACATCTTCATTTAAATAGCAGGAAAGGCATGCATCACATGAATCCACAACTAAAATTCACCCAAGCCACAACCATAAAACTAACACCATCTAGATTTTTCCTACCACTCAGCTCCGCCGTACCAAACTCAGTAATTTCATATAAACAGCAACACAAGTAAGATTGAAATGGCAACTATAAAAACAATTAAAAGTACCATAAAATCAATAAAAATCAGAAAAACCATACCTCTCGAAGACTCGATATCCAATCTCCTTTAACATTCGTAGAGTTATCCAATTCAGGCTTCACCAATTCCTCAGGCACGTAGCGTTCAACACTATCAGACCCAGGATTTACCTGAGAAATTTCCTCATTTCTAAAGAACGAAATTCTCCATTTCTGCAACATAATCCACAAAAGAAAAACGATAAACTAGACACTTATTCACTGATTAAAAGAAAAGGTCCCAATTAGGCTCATTTTTCATTTTTCTTAAAAATCCCAATTTGGCTAAAAAAATAGCCTTTTATTAGCTCAAGTTAGTGCATTTTTAAGTACCTTCAGCTCCTAAATCAATAAAAAGATTCCAACTTTCAAGTTCCTCTCTTTCCTTTGCATTCTCACGTCAATCAAACAAGACCTAACTACTAATCTTAAACTAAACAGCTATAACTAACATGAAAAATTGGAGAAAAAAATGGAACTTACAAGCTTTGGTAGCTTCGAATTGGATTCAAAGATCCGATTATTCCTCGCAAAAAGAGAGTGATTTCGAGGTCGATTAAAAACCCCGAGGTTGGGTATTGTAGGAGCAGAAATGGGTTGTTGAGATAAGCTCAACATCGGGATTGATTAAAAACCCTAATTATTAGCATGTGGATTTTTATTGATTAATTGCTTTGAATTCACATACACAGTTTAGGGGAAATTGAAAAAAGAAAACCCTAATTCATTCAATGTGGGCTTTCTTTGAGGGAAAGGGTGCGTGTTTGGCAGTTGAGGAGAGGCGGTCTGTGCTTGTGGATGGGGAATTTAAAATGTGGTTGTTGTTTAATTTTCTGAGTGGTGGATGTTTGGTAACGGGGATTGGCGTCAAATAAGTTCAGGTGCGACAAATTCACTATTGCAACTGGAGGATGTCTCACCAAACTTATTAGATATTTTAAAAAATATATTTTTGTTTTAAAAAATATTAAATTAATATATTTTTAGTATTTATTATAAATTTTAATATACTGATATCAAAAATAAAAAAAATATTTTAATATATTTTTTAATAAAAATTATTTTAAAAAGTACCATACACCACAATCTCAAACAAATACATCTTAATTGTGTGTTTGAGTTTGTGTTATAGAGTGCTTTTCTAAGTAATTTGAAAATATATTAAAAAATTTTTTTTCTAGATTTGTTTTTATTTTTTATAAAAGTACATCAAAACAATAAAAAAACACTAAAAAATAGACATTTTTAAAATAAAAACACTTTTAAAAAACACCTCAAAACAGGAGTAAAAGCTTTCTAAAACACACCTTGAACCTCATTGTCTCTCTTTTTTAAGGTTCTTTGGCTTTTTTTATTAGATTCCATTTTTTTTTTTAATTTAATTCTTTTATGTTGTGTTGATTTGAGATTAGACTTGATGGCTTGTTCTAGTTGTTTAGCTACAAGGATCTTGTGATATCGAATAAAAATTTTGATTCTTGGTTCTTGATCAATGCATGGCTCGTTCGGGTTGCTTAGCTATAAGGATTTTGATTGTGGTACTGGATTGATTTTTAGTTTGATAAAATAAAATAAAATTTTATTAAAATAATTAAACTTTAGAGTTGAATTTGATCATGAGACAAATATTCTACCTTTTTTTCTTACCAGAACAGGACTGAATTTAGTAGGCAAGGAAAGATATTCAACCTCCTTTTTTTTTGGTCTTAAACAATTTTTTATGTCATAATTTCAAGCTAAAAAACTACCAGGATATTTTTTTTTATGGAGGGTAACTAAAGAAAAATAATGGGGATTTATTCTAATAATTATTAAAATTAATTTTCCATCAGTTTTGGTTAAAAATATCTTTTATAAAAAAGGGTTGAAGGAAGAATATTTTAGATAAAATTTTGCTAACTCTTTTTCACATTAGTTTTTCATTTTATTCTCCTCAATTTTAAGCTATGTCTTTCCTATTTATTTTTTTCTTCATACTCTAGAGCTTAAGTCCAATCTTTATAGAGTAATATTTTTTTAAGTTTATGGATCTTGTTAAGAAGTGCAATAAAATAAGGTAGGTATTGTTGGGATTTGGGAGGTTTATTAACAACATTTTATTTACAACAAGAAATTAACAATAAAACCATAAAAATAAATAAATGATCTTTGATAACAACAAATATTTAGGTTGATTAGATTCCAAATGATTTAATAAGTAAGTAACTTATATGATTTTAGTTTAAGTTTAATATATTATATGCTTAATATTTTTTTGAATCCATAATAATTGTTGCATGTGCGCGTGCGACATAACAGGACGCTAGGGTTGAGGAGTCGCCACTTAATTGTTTGATTCAGTCTCACTAAGAGACATGGGTGAACTGGTCTTTATGAAATTATAGATTAGAATAAATTTTAAAAAATGGTCCAAATAACATAGCTTGATTTTTTGACCACCTCTCCGATCATTGGAATATGGGTAAGCAAATGATGTGTCGCTTGCTTTTTTTTATATTTTAAATAAGGATAGACGGCATATCTTTTTCCTTTAAGAAGAAAAATGAAAAAGAAAGTCAGTGCGCAAAGCAGGCCCATGTTTTACAAGTCTTGTTTCTATTGGGGTCTCATCTTTTTGGCTTAGGTGCCTAGCCTCTTTCTGCTTTTTTTTTTCTAATTTTTTTATATATAATTTTAATTGAAATGCAATATATATATATATATATATATATATATATATGAAAAAGCTTCACATGATTTAAATTACTATTCAATTTTTTTCATGATTCTTAAATAATATTATAGGTTTTTATAAGAATATTAACAATTGCTTTTCAATTGTCATGTACCTAATATGCAAAAATTGAAAAAAAGTATTCATTAATACTCAATGAAAATGAATCTCTTATTTATATCTTTTGATGGATTTTTTACATGATTTTATCATATTTATTAATTTTATCCCTTTTAATCACATACAGAATATAAAAACATCATTTTAATATATTTTTTAAACTTTTTTTTGAGACCATGATAAGTGTTTATTCAAAAAATAATACTTACAATTAAAACACATGATTTCATTAAAATAATAAAGAGATGCAATAATAAGGAAATGAGGTTTAGTTTAAGAAAATATATTTTTTATTGGTAATTTTATTCATTGTATTTACTTCAAATGTCTATTTTTATAATCGTTTAACTATACAAAAAATAGATTCCTAAAAGCAAGGTTATTAAACTTGATTAGGGCCATAACCTAGATCACGAATTAGACATGTTAACTTGATTTGATCCAGGTCAGTCAAAAACTTTATCATTTCAATTTTTTTATTAAAAAAAATGAAATTAATGTCATTTTAAATATTTTAAAGTCAAATCAAGTTTTGCTTGGGTCGATCAAGTCGCAAGTGCGCTTGTTATGTTAGTTTGCCCATACTAAATCAGCTCCCACCCGATTTACTTTGAAACTCGGCGTGATTTAGATGTTGGGTTGACTGGTCACCAAGGTGACCTAATGGACTTTGCTAGATTTAATTACATTGTTGAAAAATTATTTGCGATAATGCAGGGAAAAGTTACTAAAATAAAAAACTAAAACAACATATTTGTTTTTTTTATATAGTAATAGTCGTTGTAAAAAAGTTAGGAGAGATAAAGGTTTAATACAAATACATTCTAGCCACGAAAAATAACGACCTAGTATCAATGAGTTTGTTCTTGTGGGGTGGTTCTATTGAGGTGGTTTTAGGTCTTTAATCATTTAAAAAAAAGGCAAAGCCAACCTTGAAAATCTTCAGGATTGATTCTGTGTTTTTAGATATATTGAATGGTGTTTTGCAATTGTTAATAAGTTTATTGAGATTTCTAGAATATTTTTTGATGGAAATAATTAGACATTTATGTTTTTAAGGTCTGTATATGTTGGACCTTATTTTTTGATCCCCTTGATGCCACATTTGATGGTCAGAAATTGAATCAAGTGATGATACACTGTTAACTCAACATGAAATCTAAAACAAATAAATGAACAACATGTCATCTGTTTGGATTTAAAAAAGTGATGTATAGATCTGGTTTACCAATTCTAAGCTCTTAGGATTTTATTTTTTTAAGACTAGGCGAGCAGGCCTAGCCTTTTAAAGCCTAGAGCACCTGACCTTTTATTTTTTAATTGCTTTGTATTTTTAGGATAAAATACTTTTTCATGAATATTATTACAATAAAATTTAAAACATCATTCAATTATGTCTTACTTTTCAAATAAGATTAGAACATTTTATGGCAATATTGTAAATTAATTTATAAGAAAACATTATATGAATCTAATATGTATATCTAAAAAAAAATTCAATGAGATTAATTTTTTTATATAATTTTTTATTTTTATACTATTGCATCGAAAATATAAAAATATCACAACATGATTTTTTTAAATTGAAATTTGATTTTAACATTATGTTAAGATTTTATTTAAAAAATCATTCTTCGAGTAAAAAAGACTTGTTTTCTTTAGAAAACAAATGAATAAGCAAGGTGAATTTTGGCTAATATATATATATATATATATATATATATATATATATGTTCTAATTAATTTAAATCATTTAAATTTTTATTTTTGTAAATGCTTGTTTTAATTATATCAAGTATTGATTTAAAAATCATGCTTCTTGTCGTGGCATGCACGATATTAAATGACGAGTTTTTCTCTTAGATCGAGGTTTTTTTTAGAAGTGTTGGAACTAATCATAAAAATATAATTTGAAGGTTTTAGGATTCGTCATCTGATATTATAGTTACTTGAAAACCTACTGGTCTGCAAGAACTTGGATAAGAAAACTAGTTGTGCACGGAAAAGATACATAACCCAGTGCACCTTATCTGTGGTAAACTGCATTATTGATTGATTGTTTTTCTAATTCAAGTTTCTATTTGTTCGTCCATCTAAAGTTTAAGAAAGATTCTCTTCAATAAGAAGATCATTATTTTACGAGGCTAAAACATAATCTTCTAAAGTTTAAATTTTAATGGTATATTTATTTTTATTTTATATTTTCAATACTTTAAGATATACTTTACAGTGAAATTTTATACCCTTAAATATTAAAGTTTACAGTTAATTTCTAACATTTTATTTTTGTCCATTCATTTAATTTAACATTGAAAATATGCATTACATTGTAAAATTCATACCCCAAATATTAATTAAATAAATGATTTTTTTGGTGTTTTTAAAATTCTGGTTTAAATACTAATGAATAATCATAAATTTGCTATGACATTTATTGATTGATTTTTGTATTTTTCAAAGTATAATAAAAATATAATTTTCATTTTTTATAAATGCATGAAGATTTTTTAGAATTTAGTTGTATGCACACAAATAAAAAAATATTTTTGTATTTCTTAAATAAGGAATTTTTTGTATTTTTTTGAAATTTTAAAGAAAAACAAGTATATTTAATACTGAGTCAGTATTTTACAATGTAAATTTACAACTTGAATATTAAATGAAATGATTAAAAAACATGTGAGGAATTCATAAATTTAAAATGTTCTCTGAAATTTTTTAGATTTTTTAAAAATTATTTAGATTTGTTTGACAAAAATATAAAAAAAATATGGCAAAAAAAACTGTTAAAAATTCGTTAAACACGGCCTAAAAACTAAAAATATATTATTTTTCCTTGTAAAATTTGCACAAGCCGAGCATGGTCTTACGGTTGGAAGAGTCCAATCCACCCACGCGGGCTAAGCTCTAGTAATACTGGGCCAACAACATGGCCCAAAACTCTATTTTTAAGAAAAAGTCTAGCCCATGATAAAGCAAGCCTAAAAATCTCCAAACGGGCTTGATACAAACCGAAAGAGGCCAGCCCGAATCCACAAAAAACCCAAAGTAAACAAAGCCTGACCCATGAACAAAATAAGGAAACAAATTTATGCATTTAACAGATCAAACATGCTATTTTATTCAACAACATTCCTCAGAATTGATTTCAATAAGAAACGGAGCATAAAATGCCATTCAAACCAGTTTTGCATACAAAACAAATGGAACTTGGAGCTTGACCCATAAACAAAAATAATTACTCTCTTTCACTTTTGAAAGATCAAAACAGTAGATATAATGAACTTGCCAGCTTATGCCCATAATCCATGCATAAAAAAAGGAGGAGGAATAACAACAACCATAATTGACTTACAAATCTTACACCTAGATTCAACACTGCCTAAAAATCAAAACAAAGCAAGCTTTCTTTCCCTTCTTTCTTATTGCATCGAAAACACAGATTTGACATCATAACAGGAGCTGTGAAAGCAGGAACCACTACAGGTTTTTTTCAAAGCTAAAAAAATCTCATGGCCATATATTGATGATAGTAAATGCAGCATTAGGATATCCTTGAAACAAGGCTCAGCTTATCGTGTAAAAGGCAAGAAAATGAAAAAAAGAA
>Ga0325411_1007703_pt1 | contig 11727 bp, 5 predicted proteins | sample PopdelMetagenome_13_FD_206181 | JGI IMG/M metagenome (GOLD analysis project Ga0325411, IMG submission 206181) | Populus deltoides microbial communities from Bellville, Georgia, United States - Xylem-PdIQD-R4 | ecosystem: Host-associated > Plants > Phyllosphere > Stem > Wood/Secondary xylem...
GACACCATTAAGGTTTGTGGCTCTTTTGCAATGCTTTAGGCCCTCTTCTTTTTTCTTTTTTCTTTTTTTAATAGAACCTGCCCCCACCTCACATGTTAAATTTGAGTAAGGTTTTATTTTTAACTAAACCATTATGTTCTTTTTCTTCTTTTTTTTTTTTGAAAAAATCTATATCAATGTTATTTTTTAGTTTTTTATAATATAATTTGAATTAAGTCGTTAACATCACTCAACTCGAGATCCGGTTCTTGAACTAGAAACGACCCTGGAATTGGATGTTTTAACCTTGAATTTAGAAGGATAGTGTAGTAGTAAATGTCATGTGATAGCAACTCTTCTACTCCTATTTTAATTAGCTCCAATTGAGATAGATAACCAAAGGATTATCTATCCCTTTAAGGACGCAAAGCTTGCTCGAATTATTATGTTGATGTTAAAATATTTTAGAGGATTTAATTAACAATTTGTATCTTTAGTATCTTAATTCTAACTCATTTGAATTATTATATTCAAGTAAGATAAAATAAGTTGTTTATAGATCTTTGCATATCTTTTATTATTATTATTATTAATATGGGTATTCTGGTCACTTTGTGCGTATCTCGACTAATCCCACGAGCCCTAAAATTAATGATCATATAAGCTTTCAGTGATTCTAAAATTTGAAAGACTCGAACTAATGACCTCTAAAAAATAAATCTAAAACCTAACCAATTAAGTTATAATTATCTTTGAAAGTATCCTTACATATTTTTCAATATGCAAGTAGTTGGGCAGCATATTCATGTTGCCCTACAACTAATTTGGCTTGTGTTATCATAAGGGTACCTTTTTTTATTTATTTTTATTTAAAAAAAATGCTTAATGGAGAATATTCTCTCTTGCCTCTAAATCTAATCATGTTCTTTCATGTTCTTTAAAAATAATGTATTGCTAGATTATATTGTCCGTGCAAAAGAAATCTTTTTGACATGTTTTTTTAATATAAAACGAAATTTATAATGTTTAATATGTTAGATGAAGTAGGGTTAATATGTTAAATACATTACTCAGATTATAAAATCATGATAAATTTATAGAAAAAAATTAAAAAAAAATATTTAATTCAATTCTTAATCAATTCAATACTAAAAAATAAAATTAAAAGTAAAATCTAACTAAAAATATAAGCCGAGTTAACCTAAGTTAACTTTCTAAACCTTGATCATGAGACATTAATAACCTCATAAAAAGAAAATCAAAATAAATTATATAGTTTAATTATCAATCAACCCAATTTGAAGAATAAAATTAAAAAATGATAAAAAAAAAAAGTCATTGAATCAACCGACCAAACATGTGACCTGAGTCATGAGACCGGGATAATCTCATAGAACTCAAACTGAAAAAACAATTATGAAACTTATTTCCCAATCAAACCATATTGAATGGTGAAATTAAAAAAAAAATCAACAAAAAAGAACAAAAAAAACCCAAGTCCCGGCTTGACCCACAACCCGGGTCATAAGACCATGATAAACATACAGAAAGCAAATAAAAAATAATTATGATACCCAATTCTCAATCAACCCAGTGTTAAAATATTAAATTAAAAAAAAAGAACAAAAATAACTTTAGTCAACTTGACTTAACTTCTCAAACCTGGGTTAGGAAATCAGAATAACTCTATAGAAAGAAAATTAAAAAAAATATATAAATTTCATTTCTCAATCAACCCAAAGTTGAAGGATAAAGTTTTTTTAAAAACAAATATTCAATTAAAAAATAATCAAAAAATCGAGTTAACTTGGCTAACCTGTAAAACTCATGACCTGAATCATGAGAATGTGATAACTTCATAGAAAACAAGTCAAAAAAAATAATTATGAAGTTTCATTTTCAATCAACTCAATGTTAAATTATGAAGTTGAGAAAAAAATAATTTAAAAAATGATAAAAATAACTTGGGTCAACACAGTTAATCTGCAAAACTCGCGATCTAGATTATGAGACTGAGATAACTTTATAAAAAGCAAATCAAAATAAATTATGAAGTTTCTAGTAAATTTAATATTAAAGAATGAAATTAAAATAAAAAAACTAAATTAAAAATTAAGAAAAAATCCTAAGAAGTTTTGAAGATAAAAATGAAAAACACCTTCGCATTTCATTGTATGCACTTTAATACATGTTAATAATATCTATCTTTATATATTTGAATTTTCTTTATATGATTTTTTTGAGGATTTTTCATTTTTTATGTTTTTATATATTAATATTTCTCTAGTATGTAATTTTATTTTTTTACTTTTTGAATGAGAAATAACCCATTAAATATATAAAAAATAATAATTTTGAAAATTTTAAAGTAACTTCAAAAAAGAAGTCTAGAAACCATAAAAGCATTAAGAAAAGAAAAAGAAAAAAAAAAGGAAAGAAAAAGAGTTTAGCAGCACGTGTACTTTTAAGTTTTTCATTAGTTTTAGATTTTTTTTTTTTCTTACATTTTTTATGGGTTATTTCATTTTTTTTACGGATGTTTTTGCAAATAACTCCCTAGTATTATTAAGCATCTAGATTTTTAAAACTTTTCTACTCTCTAGGTTTTTCAAATTTTCTCAAGTTTTTTAAAATTAGTGTTTATTCTTCCTATGCCTTAAAAATTAAATTTGTAGGGGTAATTTTGTAAAAAAAAAGTGTGGAAAATACATAAGAAAGAAAAGATATACAAATAAATAAGAATATATGAAAGAAAAAAAGAAAATAATAATAAATAAGAAAATAATAGATGAATCAATTAACCTATATTATAATATAAGTAAATTGAATTTGCACAGGCTCCAAGTGTTGATTTCAAAGCATCATGGGCACTATTCACAAGATCCAAACTTTCTTCACGGGGAGCCCTCTGTTACTTCCCCGACTTGCAAACAATTTTTCAGTCAACATGTGGGCTCCACTCCCATCATATCATATCATTATAGTGTAGGCTTAATTCTTTGATTTCTTCCTTTCCATTTTATTGTTGATTCTTTATTAATATATGGATGAACTTTCTGGTTTTTTTTTTAATTAGATAAAGTTTGAAGAGTTTTAAATTATTTTCAGTTTCAAAATTTTAAATAAGTAAATAGTGGGTGTTACTTTTTTTACAAATGATTTTTTTTTTTAATGATAGAAAACTTGTATTGACTTGTCAAGTTAATCTAGTATTTTATAATAAGATTTAGAGCACGTTTAAAAATGCGGTTGAAATATTTTTTTTAAATTTTAAAATTATTTTTTTATTAATTTTTTTATGTTTATAGATTGTTTTGATGTGCTGATCTCAAAGATGATTTTAAAAAATAAAAAATATATATTATTTTAATATATTTCTAAATAAAAAAACACTTTAAATCATAAATGCTACCATAATTTCAAACAGATTATTAAACCAATATAGATTAAAAAAAAATCAGTATGAACGATTAAAGACTCTTGTTAACCTACATCACAATCAACTTGATGGAACTTGATCTAACCCTATAAAAAATCTCAATTTTTTGTTGGTCAAAATAACATTTTTTCAGCTTTTTATATTCATTGATTCAAGATTTGAGGTTAAGTATCCATTTGGTATATGGAAGAGTGCAACCGGTCCAAGTTTATGCTCCACTTGCAAGCTTTTGCTGGGCAAAATTTATCCAATCATTATGCTATCCATACTAGTTTTTTTTTTAATTGAAAATATCCTTCACTTTTTGTATTTGGAAATTTTTCATATATCTTTCTATGAAAATAAATAAAAATTATTTAGGAAGAGATAAAATTAAAGAGATTTTTTATTTGGAAAATAACAAAAGTTATTTTAAATCAATTATTTTTTTAAAATAAATAAAATATTTAATTTTATAACTTCAAAATAGATTAAATAAAATAATAATTTTATTTATGAAAGTAATTAATTGTATTTAAAATTTCAGTTATTTTAAAATAAATACAAATAAACTATTTATTTTGAAAAAAATTATTATTTTATTTTTGAAAATAAATACAAATTAAATAACACATTATAAAATGATTTATTTTTATCATTATTTAATTGTATGACTTAAAAATAAAAAATAAAAAGAGTTAAATTATTATTTTTATATTTATATGCATGAGAACGTATAAGGGTAAAGGTTAAAAAAATAATTTAATTAATTACTTTTTTTTTTCTTTTTTCGTTTACCACTAGGTTATCCTAGTAAAATTTATCTCAAGTCAAGACTAAATTTTTTCTATTAAATCTTAAGCAAATCATCAGCATAAGAATTTATGTATTTATAAAAGAAAATATTTTCTTCTGATTTTTTTAGGATTGAATTCTCACATTGTTGGAAACATATTGACTTTTTATAATATAAGAATGGATCAAGAAATTAATGGAGATAAATCACATGATTAGTTAGAGCGATTCAAGGGATTAGTTGACTTTCCCTGATAAAATTATTATAGATGATAACATGGAGAGCACCGTCGTCGTCGTCGTGGTGCAAATGAATCCTTCTCTGTCTCTCTGGACTTCCGGTGATTGGCTTAGGAGAAGCTTCAATGGGAAGTTGAGTAATCTTCTGGGTATACAAAGATGAGGACATCTTGTGAAAGGGAAACCAGAAAAGGTTAGAGAAAAGGAAGTCAAAGATTCGTTGAACTTAAAGATATACAAAGGCTATAACAATGAAAGGAATGATTTGAACTCTGGTCAAATACGAGTGAAGGGCAAAAAATACAAAAGATTGGTGGGTTTTTTCCCCAAAAATGTCTGCTTGGGGATATTGCAGATTGCTTTGAATTGCAAATCATAGTGTAAGAACTCCATCTTTTGATTCAAAATCCAGAGGGTCTACTGGGTTTGTCTCAAAATCTCACAAAATTAACTCAGAATCGAAAGAAATACGAAATGGACGGTCTTGCTGGGGGTACAAGCGCAAATGGAGTGTGTGCAGAAGTAAGAAAAATGGAGTTGACGAAGACAGCATTCATTACATGTAATGATCAAAATGTTACTACTATACATGCTCTAAAGAAAGTTCTAGCCAAGAGTATCTTATTTTATCCTCATCTTTGATTTCATATCAGACCTAACGAGAAGAGTACAAAAAGGTGGGTACAAGCTTGAGCAGATGCTTAGTGAAGAAGAAGATACTTTGATACACAATTACAAGTAGGAATCGAGATATCCATATGTATGCCTTTTGTTATACTGTAGCAAGCTCGCATAAGTACGGTCCCAGATTCCTATATACAAAGATTCATCGTCTGGGCTAAGAGCTACTCCTGAAATCTCACCAAAGAAATCAATCTCTTGCCGTCTCCTGTAGTCATCCTGTGTACTATAAACATGCACAAAATCTGCAGGTTCGGCTACATACATGAATTGGCCATCTGATGAAAAGCAAATTGAACGAACCGCACCCAAGTTTCCCTTGAGGATAGCAGTAGGTGACGACAACTTTCTTATATCCCACACTCGGCAGGTCTTATCCTGGTTCCCTGTGGCAAAAACATTTCCATCTGGGTGCCACGCTGATGCAAAAGAATAATCTAGGTGACCTTCCACAGTGGATACAGTCTGCAAAACATTGACATGATTATGATTTAAGAATGGCAACAATAAACCAAGAGCTACAAAGATCCAGTCTAGAGAAACCGCTGCAAGACCCTTGAATGTATCACATTGAAGGCAGGGATAATTGCTTCCAGCATTCAAGAAATTATGAGCACGGAAGATGACAAGTGGAAAACAAGGTTACAATACTCTTCTGTAAATAATTTTCCAACTGGACATAACATAAAAAATAACACAGTTGACAGGGGCAAGTGGAGTATTGAATGCTTTACATTTAGTTTTTTTATGCAGTTTACCTGTCTTGAAAACAACCAGTTCCTCCCCGGGAAAAATAGAAACACAGGCAATTCTAATTTCAATTACTTGTTTGGGGCAGCGGTGCAACCGGAGTTTCATGAAATTTTGATTTTTTTTTCTGCTTCAAATTGTTTTTTTTCTTTTGTGTTTTTGACTTGTTTTGATGTGTTGATATCAAAAATGAATTTTTTTAAAAAAAAAAATTATTTTGATACATTTCCAAGTAAAAAACACTGTGAAAAACTACGGCTATCACTATCTCAAACACCTCTAAGAAAAAAAGCTTTAGATGGAAAACTTCTTGTACCTTCCCACTTTGTGAATCCACCAACAATCCATCCAAGTTATCTCCGACAACTGCTATTAGCCTCCGGTCAGGACTCACTGATGTGTGCTGTACAAAAAAAAAAAAAAACAAGTTTAGTCATCAAATTGGAAGTTGAGAAAGGCATAGCAGTTATCAAGTTTCACAACAGATGACGACTAAATCAAGGACCCTAAGGGACACTTCAAAAACTTGCCTTGTTAACACCCAGCCTGGAACAATTCACAATTGGGCAAAATGAATTGAATTTGAATTCATTGAACCCAATACATATGTTGGAAACTGAAATTACTTGGCATGAAATGAATTGAAATTACAATTCAAATGAATTGACAGAGCCAAAATCAACCAACACTGATTTGGCATGATTTGTCAATTCATTTGTGAATTGCATTGCAGCAATTGCTGATTCCTATTTTTTCATGCTAGTGTTAACTCAGCTATTGCTCTTCCAAATAGTTTTGGATAGAGAATTCATAAGCAATCTATTCAGTTTGATTCATTTATAAACTACTCCACAAAGACTTCTAATGCATTTTGATTGTTTAATTCCTCCTTCCTCCTACAATTATTGCACTTCCACCTATTGTGTATATGAAAAGAAATTGATGAGGAAAACTTGATCCCAGCTAGTAGTTCCCCTGTGTGTTCCTTCCTAACTGTGAGTATTCATGTGGCAGTCACAGAGAAAGTTGTCCCTAATAAACAACAAAATCAACCAGAAAATGCATATTAGGCTTCTTGTAAGTTGCTACAAGTAACAAGGATAACTTACATTCACTGGCCAAGGGAAACGAAAGTGATTCAAAAGTTGAAATGTCTCCAAGTCATATTCTCTAAGACCACCATCATTGTTGGATGACATGAAACGGATTCCACCCCTGCAAAAGCAGTTCCCATATCAACCTGTAATCCCTGAAAACAATTTATGACACTGAGCAAATACAACAGAGTCTTACTACCTCATGCTGTCATATATCTCAATAGCATTCGTGATGGCATTGTCATCATATGTAGTGCGGGTACAAAAGCTAACTCCTTGTTTATCCAAACGCTGCAGCAGATAAAATAGCTGTTTAGAGAAAGAGTTTCATAAAAGATGTTTGAGCAGCATATTGGCCTTCTCATTATTCCGATTGTCATCTTATTTTATTTTTCCTGTTTGCAGGAGCAGAAGATATTTAAAACCCAGAAAAAGTAAAGCTAAAAATTACATTCTGTTATCTTTCCAAAACCTCAGCACATAAATACAACATCAACAATTTCATCACTTCATCAAATGGACAAACTGTCAGTTGCAAGCATGAAGCATCAAATGGAAGCCATTCAGCATTACAAGACAGAGGACAACAGGAAGTCACTCCTAATCAATCTTTCATTAAGACATCACCACCAGAGCAGTCTTGATATAGTGTAGAACTGCAATTTATCACAGTTCACTTAAGCTCCTGAAAATTGTATTTTCACAATTTCATCAACATCCTAATGGTGCTAAAGAGCAGACAAAGGAGTAGAACAATGCATTGCTCAATCATACAGCATACTTCACATGCCCTCAAGTGTATTGAGGTGATTACATCACAAGCAAGTTAGCTTAACTCAGCAAAAAGGTTGGGGGTTATTAAGCATAAAGAAACCCATCCGTATCTCAAGTTCATTCTGAATTGTTCGTATTTAAGATTCCAACTTCAAATTTGAAAATTGGTGAATGGCATGTCCTAACATTGCTAAATTCTAGTAAGAGCATGGCAACCTGCTAATAATGCTAGGTTTAAACTTAAATGTCAGAACTACTACTTTTTTAGTTAGGGTAAATTGAAGAAAATTGGATGAGATGATACGTTTATGACCCATGTACATGTGCATACCCTTGTGTGTATGTGCATTCAAGAGAGGGGGGGTGGGGGGTATCAACTCACTTTGCAAGTAAGCTCTCCGTGGAAGCCCCCAGCAACAAGAAAATTATCTTTGACTGCTATGGTGCTGATTTGAGTTTGGGTGAAACCTTCTAACAAACTTCCAGCATGTTTCTGTATTAAAAAAAAAAAAGAGTTAATAGGGGGGAAAAGAACCAGAATGGTAAAATATATACAGGCTGACAAGGACCTTTTCTCAGAAACATAAGAGGTCTCATTCATAACATACTTTGACATACAGACTTGTTATCAACTGTGAAGCCAACATGGAAATAACCATAATACCTCAGAAGGGGCTACATGTCCTGCAAAATCAATGACCTCAGACAAATTGCCAGATATGGATGACCAGTGCATTACTGAATAATTAGACATAAGATATACATCGTGCTTCGAAGTAGCCCAGACCAAGTTCCTGAGCTGCATAACCATAACATAACAAAAGGCTATCAAGAGTCAAGTGGGCGATATAATTAGCAAAAGTAAATGAAGTCAGCTATCATGCAATTTGGCTTGAAAGGAAACTTGCTACTACACGCAGTCCAAAGAAACAAATCAACACAGTCACTTTATAAACATGGAAACAAATAGTTGCAAACTAACACCTTAACATTTAGGAATAGAAGTCCTAAAACTAAATATACGACTAGCAACATTTACGCACTCTTTCCCTATTCCAGAACGTTGTCAAGACAAGCATGAATACAAACGACACGGTGCTAACATAAACTAGTACAAAAAATAAACTGCTATCCAGACACATAAGTTGCAAAATCCACCAACCTGAAAATGAAGAATGGTGGGCTTAACCGATCTAGTATTATAAAAGAACTCATAGTAATGGCCACCCTTCTCCATTTGTTTGCACTCCTACAACAACCAAGTACAGGAATCATAACAAATTCCAAAACCCAGAAAGCAAATCAACAATTACCAATATAAATTACTATTAAAGTACCTTATCGACAGCTTCGCCGGATAAGGGGATGTTCTCATAATTCTTGTACTGCTCAAGCCTCGTAGATCTGTAATTTTCCCTGCTTATATTCAATCTTTCCCAGGGAATACCCTGTATGTCCTGCCCGTTTCTCGCTTGCCCAGATGATGTATCCGTAACCTTGGTAATCTGGTCATTATTATTATTATTATTATTTACCAAAAAATAAATTAATTCTACAATCTTTCCATCTAAACTAAAAAAAAAAAAGAAACAAAATTGGAGAATAAATACCAACTCGTATTCATCGGCTTCAACATCTTCTACACCACCAGCGGCGGCGGCGGCGGCGGCTGCTCCTCCATCCATTTCGTCAACGAAATCAACCATTTCTGCCTCTTCCGCCATGTAATTCATTTCTTCTAACCGCTGGTAGTATGACATATACTATTTATCTATTTATATATTGTCTGTTCCAAAAATCAAAATCAAAATCAAAATCAACTTCCAAGACAATAATTATCAATTGTCTTTGTAATTATAATATATATTAGTTATATTCATGGAATATTTTAAAAAAAAAAATCCCAACTCAAGGAATAACTAAAAAATATTTGAAATTTCAAGGATTAATTTACTGTACTAGATTATTAAGATATACCAAAAATAAAATCTATTTAGCACCCAAAAACAGGAAGAAAAATAAATTAAAATTACAAAACAAAAATCATGGGAAATAAGTTAACAACTGTTACTAAATAACTCGATAAAAAAATTTAAAAAAAAGAAAAATAAAAAAAACCCAAGAAGGAGAAGGAGAAGGAGAAGGGAAGGGATTCTCTTACGCACACAGATTGTAAAGAGGAGAGGAAATTAATTTTTTTAAAAAAAGGGGTGATGATTGTTATTATATAGGGTTAAGTTAAGTCACTCTGTTTAAAGGGTTCATAATATATATATATATATATATATATATATATAGCCACACACTTAGATGGGTGTCCCAAGCGACGCCACAGGCAGCAGCATTTTCTTTTTAACCTCAAACAAAAATTGAGACAATAAGAGAAATTTTATAATTATGTTAAATTTGGATTAATTTAATAATATAATAAAAAAATAGCAATAATAATAAATAATTTTTAAAAAAAAAATTGTCTTGAGTAAAGTTAGGTTAACACACCAAACTTATGATTTAACATATAAGATTGAGATAATCTTATAAAAAATAATATCATTCAAAATCAATTTTAAAATAAACTTGGAAAAATAATCTAAGGTAACGTTAAATATTTCAAACTTGTAACTCGAAAAGCTGACAAAAATTTGATCAATAAAATACTGAAGGATGAAACAAAAAAATTAAAAACAAAATAAATAAAAATTAAAAAAATAAAAATCAAATATGACATAAAATAAAATGAATTAAAATACTGAGGGATGCAATTAAAAAAATATCTAATTAAGAGAATCAAATAAAATATCGAGGGACACATTTGAAAAGATAATTCAATTGAGAGAATAATTAGAAAAATCAAAAGAAGAAAAATGTGAACCAAAGCTGAAAAAACCAAAAGAGGATTAAATCGAAAAAAAAATCCCATTGCATGGAGAATCTAAAATAAAACAAATAAAAAAAATAAGGATCAAATCTGAAAAATAAATAAATCAAGGGGCTACTTCGAAAATTTATTGGGGTTGGCTTTAAGACCGAGGAAGAAAGAGGAAAGAAAAAAATAACAACTAACGCAAAACTTGATATATTTTTTCCACACATACCATCCAAGAATAAAGACGATATTGTGGGGGTTAAAACATTATTCTGAAAGACAGAGTTTAGCCACCAAAACACACCATTCAAAAACCACAAGACAACCCATACGTGTTCATGTGAATACCATCCGTAGCTCGCTTCATCAGACTAAATAATATTTTATTTATGTTAGATACTTTATAATAATAATAATAATAATAATAATAACCTTTTGACCTAAAGGAGGGACAATTCTCATCTAAGAGTTTTATAGTAATTATACTAACCCTAGCCTTAAGTGCCTTTTTTTTTTTGCCTCCAAGGTTATAATAGTCATTTTATTGGTTATTAAACAACAAAAATAATATTATACCCACGATGTCAAGCCCATTTACATGTTGTTACTAAAAAGAAAATAGTTATTTTATTGTTTCAATTCATAACACCACTAAATTTAAAAGTATATTTATAAAAATAGATCGTTCTAACATATTGTTTTGGGATCTCATATCTAAATTGATTTGGGTTAAAAAAAAATTAGAGAATGAAAATCATGCATGTTTGTGTTAATACCATGCGTAACTCGTTTAATCAAGCTAAATAATATTTTATTTATGTTAAATACTTATATAATAACCCGAAAAAAAAACCCTTTGACCTAAAGGAGGGACAATTCTCATCCAAGGGTTTTATGGTAATTATACAATCCTATTCTTAGTGTCTTTTTTTTTTTTTTGCCTCCAAGGTCATAATAGTCATTTTATTGGTAATTAAACAACAAAATTAATATTATACCCACGTTGCCAAGTCGATTTACATGTTATCCAAGAATAAAATAATTATTTTATTATTTTAATTCATAGCGCTACTGAATTTAGAAGTATATTTATAAAAATGCACTGTTCTAACATATTGATTTGAAAT
>Ga0325411_1007704_pt1 | contig 11727 bp, 8 predicted proteins | sample PopdelMetagenome_13_FD_206181 | JGI IMG/M metagenome (GOLD analysis project Ga0325411, IMG submission 206181) | Populus deltoides microbial communities from Bellville, Georgia, United States - Xylem-PdIQD-R4 | ecosystem: Host-associated > Plants > Phyllosphere > Stem > Wood/Secondary xylem...
TTAAGGCTGCCTACACATGACAATGATGTTTGTGCCGTCACCATTTAAAGAGTTATACAGAGTCATTGAAACCCTACTCAGAAAGTTCACCTTGTGTTTTTTTTTTTAATCACTAAAAGACACCCATAATAGTTCTCAGCTTCTGATGCCTTGAAGGTCAAGTCATTCAAATTCAAACAAGAAAGAAAGCTAAGAAAACTTCAAGGCTAGCAAATGTCACAAGAACCTATCAGATTAATGTCCCTTCGGTTTTGATCTGGACCTTATCGTTCCAGAGTATGATTCAAGTAAGAGTTTTTGAATGATACCCCACCTCAAGAGGCAATGCAAAAAAGTTAAATTTATGATTCTTGTTTCCACATCTACTTGATTTACATGGCAACATGAATTCAACTCAGCACTCCCTTTACATCTACAAGGAAGGTTTCTGATGTTCACCAAAGCATTTTTTAAAAGAAAAACAAAATTAAATTAATGCACCATCAGATAATTTTTACCACTTTTACTGTGAACTAATTAAGAGCAAGCATGCACTTACCATTGAACTTAACAGCTTCATGCAACAGGAAATCCAGAGAATGGATAACTTGATGGGAGCCATCTTCAAGTGTGTATTTCCACAACGTAATTTACATCTCAACTGGAACCTCCAACAGGTTTTGATACCCAATAATCAGGTCCTCTTCTCAGTATCTCAGCTTCTCTTGCTATCTGAATGTCTGAAGGCCAAAAATGATGGTATACAAGTTTAAAAAGAAAATGAGGGAGCAATCCAATAACTATTGTGAGAAAAATGGTAAGCCAATAGGTAGGTGACTTTGCCAGATGGTAAATGGTCCTGCCAAAGGAAAATTGCATGCATTAGCTTATGTGAATAAAGCCCAAATAAAAGCAAAATTTATACTTCTACTGACACCAATAATACTAACCCATAATTAGGGAAGATAGGTATAGAATCCAATACTACCACACAAGCAAATGCAACGATCACAGATCCCCAAACAGCAATATGAGTAATAGAAACCCAACGTCGAACATCCATTGCCAGGTGTACATTGACAATGATAACAACAGCTACTGTCCACAAATTGCCTATGCTCCATATATCAATTGTGCTCTCCTTATAAACGATGACAGGTATGCCAAAGAGAACAAGACTCTGCCACAGTGTATCAGCCATTGTGACCCAGAATAGGCGTATATTGTAGGCCTCATGCCTATACCCCACACCATAAATTTTTGGATACCGTAACAGTGTCCGATGGCTTAAGTCCTTGTCCAGAATACCAACAACAATAGTAGGCACAGAAGTATAGACAACAGAATAAAGAACACTGCTCCAATCTGTCAATGCTGAAGTTGTTGAAAAAGCTGTGAACAATATATACCTACAGGTGCCAAAAACAGAAAGACAGAGTGACTTAGGACACAAACTCAGATAGTTATGCATAATATACAATTCAAAGAAAACAACAGTACGTAGTTTAGAATTTTAAAGATAAGACAAATTCATAGTTTAGAATTTATTCCAAAACAGACATCTTATTCAAAGTAAATTCTACACAGATAAGCACTTGAACAACAGACACACAAACCCCAAGCAATATAGGACTTCAACCATGAACTGTAGAAGTGGTACTAAAAAGCAAAGAAACCTCCAATCAACCTACCGAGAAAGGAGTTCTAAATTGACCATGGCCCAGCCAATGAACCTAAAATTAGAATGAGTGGAGGGGGGAATTTTTGGATAAACAAAGAATAGAACCCTGTTTCAGATATCTTCTAGACCATGCAAAGTGATCTCGAAAAATGGCAAGGAAATAACAAGCGCCAATATCATCCAAGAATGACGTCTTATTCCTTGTAGTTGCAAATAATTGGGGATTAATAGCTTGATTCTAAGCTATTACATGATTTAACCCCATGAACACCAGAAAGCTATCCCATGAACAAGCATGAAACAGAAAGAAATCAAGAAATAAAGGGCAACGGACTTAGGTGTACCAGAATAGCATCAATACAAAAACAGCATTGCGGTAGAAGTTGTAGAGAACCAAATAACCCATGCGTTGATAATTCCAGTGTCCATGTACCAAAAGTAGTCTGTTCAGAAACCGAAACTGTCCCATAGCAAAATCTGATGCCATAACAGCTTGACGCCCTTCCTGGCCACATATTCCAACACCAACATCCGCCATTTGGATCATTGAAACATCATTAGCTCCTACAAAATGCCAATATTCAGAGGGAGTAAAAGAATATTCATTTGCTTGTGCATCCAGATTAAAGAAAACAAATAGCTCAGAGACATAAGCATTCAACCATTAATAGCAGCTTAATTAAGGGTGAGTTCTTTGATTTGGTTCTGAATAATTTCAAGGGATAATCAATAACTGCAACGATAATTAAAATATCAAACCATCTCAGTTCATAGTGAGTTACATCTTGCTTTGTCTCCTGGATCTAGATACTTCTGTCAGTCTTAAAACAACCTATTTGTTTTACATACCTTGTTATCCTATCAAAAACACAAAAAAATTCGAGGAAAAAACATTTTAACCTAAAAGGCCTTATTTAAGAAGCCTTCAATAGTGCCTTCAACCATACCTGAGATAAGAATCAGGAAGAGAGGTGCAATTTTATAGACTCCTACCACCTCCCTCAATTGAAAATTTTCCATATGAAATGAAAAATGGTCTCATGCATATATCAGCTGCCACCAAAACAGGAGTTGCACCAAAAAGAGGTAGCTTGCCCTAACATGAAAACCTAACTAAGATGTTGCACACATTATAACCTAAAGTTGCAACATTTTCCTAAAAAAAAATAATAATTAATATTCTAGATACATCTAATGTAGAGACTAAGAGATTAAAAGTTGACCAACAAATTCAGGTAATCTATTGTTAATATACGAGAAATTGAGTTTTGGAAAGAGGATTTGACATCAACTATTTGCAAGTCTCTGATTCCTTTAACTCATTGTCTAGAGGTTTTTTGGCCTAAGGATTACTCTTGACCACCTCTAACGGCCATTAGGCGGTCAGAGCATTAAAATAGTTAGTTATGATGAATAAGGGAAGGCAGTTCTAAAAGAAAAGGAAAAGGAAAAGAAAAGAAAACACTTGTAAAGGGTATACTTGATATTCTTAGTCTAATCACATTTATGTCCCTTACAGAGCTGATGAATTTTCTATTATTAAACATCAAATATCTGAAGTGTGAGTAAATGAGTTCTAACATATGAAACTAGCAATAGAGGTTGTGACATTCAATTAACCCTTTATGTTTCCTTCCTAGTATGGCATCAAGCTCACTAAAAGATTAAAAAAAAAGGTTGAATAAAGCACTATTCTTCCTGTCTGTCAATGAAAAAATCTACTATTTCCTATGAAAGGGAGACAAAAATCTACACAAATATACTTTCCATAACACAAGTGTATATCCTCCTAATCCTCTACTGTATAGAGTGAAAAAATGAGACAAATCAGATACGCAAGACATTTGACAATATGGCCAGAAAACTGACTAGGGAGTGAGTTCGGCTGCAGGGTAAGGTAATAAAATACATATAACATTTAATTTGAGCACCACATTCTGGACAGAGGAGACAAACCAAGCCAAAGCCAGATGTTAAATGATGGAGCATTACCCCTTGCTGTTATCTTAAAATTTTGGGCCACGCAAAACATGGAGACCCACTATTTTTTTTTATTTCAAATGACATGTTTTAGTAGTTAATTAATTGAGAAAAAAAAAGTTTAAATAAAACTGATCCAGATCTTAGATGTTGCAGCATCACCCCTAGTTGTTATTCTAAGATGTAGGACCACAAAACACTAGATGTTGTATTTTTTTTAATTTTATTTCAAATGTTAAGACATTTGTAGTTAATTAAAATGAACAAAAAAATCCTCAAACTAAAACCAGTTTCTTGGTGTAAACTACGTATAATTTTTTAAACCAGACCATAACACGAAAATTTAGATTCTAAAAAAAACTAACTAATAATCAAGCTGAACAGAGCTTGCCCTATACTAGGAGGACGGGAAGTACTAAAGTCATCTTTCCATGACAAAGGACACTGCACTTGCCTTTCCAAGCAAGCCTAAAACAGTTTCTTACAAAATAAAAATTCTGCAAAATAACTCACCATCACCAATAGCCAATGTCATATCATCTGTTCGGCTCTTGATTAGATCAACAATCCCTGCCTTCTGTAATGGCGCAACACGACAGCAAAGCACAACCTTACAATAAGTTGCGATGTCAAAAAGCTGTAAAGAGATCATAAAAGAACTGGTTATTGACAACATCAAATTTATACCAAATAGGGTAAGTTCTACAAATATAGACATGGAACTCAAAGTATCAAATGCCAGAAAGTATAAAGTGAAGTACGAAATCAAATCCAAATGTTGTATAAGATGTAGGAAAATAATTTTTACATCTGACTCTAGTTCTTTCTCCAAAATGTACACCAAACTGTTCCCATCAATTATGAGCGATATTGGCGCTTCCTCCTTCCTTTCTGGCCTCTCAAGGTGATCAATTTCAGCATTCTTGTTGCATGTCAAATATTGGCTTCCTTTATTTGATGGTTTTAAACCACACTTGGCCTTAGCATCTGCCAAAAGTTTTCTGCATTCATTCTCTGAGTTGCCATTTATAATAATTTGTTCCATATCCGGCACCAGGAGTTTGCAAGAGAGGCCAATAGATATTGCTGTCTCTTGCTTATCACCAGTCAGAACCCAGACCTTTATCCCTGCTTGCCGGAGGGACTCAATGGCTTCTGGCACACCTTCCTGTAGCTTGTCTTCGATTGCAGTTGCACCAAGTAAATTCAAGTCGCACTCTATGAGAGCTGCTGTTTGACGTAGCTTTGCTGCTCTATCAGTCAAAGACGTGCTTGCATCATCAAACCTGCATTGCCACAGCTCAAGTTCTTCCTCTGTAAGATCCCTTGCAGCAATCACAAGTGTGCGTAAACCTTGTGATGAATATTCAGTCAAATGACTCTGTGTTGCTGCACGCCTGGCACGATCATCGATTCCTGAGTCTTTTGCTAAAATACTTAACACTGAAGTATCAGCACCTTTGACCAGCACCTTTACAGCATTGTTAGGAAATCTGATTACAACAGACATTCGCTTCCGGACACTATCGAATTCATGCATGCCCAACACGCCAAACCTAAATTTCACAGAATAACACTCTTTATTACCATTTTCTCCATTGCTAATAAGAAATAAAAAGTATCTTCAAATGACAGGAGAGATGGTTTGAGTTTTGTTCTTCAGAAAAGCAATCAATGCATGATAATGAGAGAATGGTAGTGTGGACTCTGGAGAAATTTTGTACCTTAATTTCTCACCATTAACATCGATTACTATATGTCCAGATGTTCGCTCGAAGAGAGTATAACCATAAGCAGAGGCTGCAGCAACTAATGCTTGCTCATCAGGAGATTCACCCTGATAATCAATGGTTTCTACATCCTCAAAAAATTGACAGTCTGTGCAGCTAGAAAATCCATCATGAGTACGAATTGGGACCACGGTGTTACAAGCAGCTAGTGCAAGGAAAAACTCATGTGCAACAATCCTTTCATCCCCAACTAAATCTTTGTGCAACAACTCCAATAGTTCAGGATCAACAGCAATTGTAGATTTAAGTTTCCATCTCCTATTGGTGGTCGCACCTGCAAATGATAAAGGAAAATGGAATATCATAAAAAATGAAATCCTAACATGCATTACGATGATGAATTCTATTCTAATAGCTCACTAACTGAAAAGTACACAGTATTTACACGATCATCTTTGTAAGTATGATAAATGCAAAATACAATGATAATGCATTGGCTAGATCAATATACGCCATAACAATGATAGGCAAGCCTCAGATTAAGAATTACATTTTACCAAGTACATAGTGGGAAAAACGAGGTGAATTTTAATGACCTGAATCCATAAAGGAAAACCGAAATATAATAGACTGCCAGTGCAATACATCAATGTCGCAACTTCTGATTAAATGGCAAAGGGTGCAACATATTCTCAAGGTGTAATACATGATCTAAAAGCAAGACTACAACAAACTCTATCCTGTACTGAAGTTGATAATCAAGTGATGCAGAATTTACTACCTGAAACATTCTCTTCCAGCAATTGATCAGCGGTTAGCAAAGAGCCTCCATAATTTTTCCCATTTACACTTGCTCTTTGAAATTCCATTTTGTTCTCGGTAAGTGTCCCTGTCTTGTCTGAAAAAACATAGCGTATTTGACCCAAATCCTCATTTATATTCAAGGATCTGCACTGAAACCTTGAGTTAGAGCTACTGTCATACATGTGCCTGTCTCCAATCATGAAATAGGACTGCCCTATTCGAACCAGCTCCATTGTAATATAAAGAGATATGGGAATCATTATCTGAAATACTATGATAGAACTCAAAAATGAGAAAAAAATCTCCATAGGAATTCCATAAAATTTGTATCTTTTCCCATAATCCTTCCCAGGAGTTAAGTATCTCTTTCGGTAATACGGCAAATAATCAAGCTGGTTCTCATATCGTGCAAGCCAAAGACCCATTCCTACAGCGACAACCAGACACATCATGAACAGAAAAATAGACAACCATAGAGTCTCCCGATTCATGTAAGCTTCAAGTCTGCTTCTTTTGGAAGGAGAAGCTGCGCTATTCAACATTGCTTTTGTTTCCTGGCCAGCATACACCACAACACCAATTATCCAACCAGTGTTCTTCAGCTGACAGCCACGCAAAACAATGTTAGATTGGCTAAGGGAAAACTTTTGCCCATTGAACTCCATGTTGGCTGTGAACTCATAAATATTCCTGTTAGGCTGCTCACATCTTATAAGCCCTGAAATTGCACCCCCTTCCAATACAGCTAAAGATGCTTCCTGCTTGGCAAACCTTGTCTTCAAGTTTGACTCGCCATCCAAATTCATTGTTTGTATGTAAGCAACACCACTAGGATCGCTTGTCCCTAGCAAAACCATGTCACAAGGAATTGTCTCATCAGCACTGATCTTCAAAACTTCACCAGCTTGTATCCTTTTCCATTCCTTCGATCTAAATTGGCCACATTGCAGAACTAGAGCCTCTCGGTTATTCTCGTTGCGGTCTGATCTATGCCTTCTCCAATCCTCATATCCATCTTTTATCGCCGTGACACAAAGTACAAACAAGAGAGGAAAAAGGGACACAGTTCTCCCAAAAACTGCAAGAGGAGGAAGCTGATTGAGAGCAGCAATGGCCAGAAAATACAGATAAGCAACCCGATGGAACTGAATGAAAAGATTCTTTGGCAGGAAGGTAATCAAAGTATATTTGCTGGTTCGGATCTCATTGCCAGTGAATTCATACTGGTCATTGGTTCTCCTCGGATCATTAATGTAGATGAACCGAGCATCTTCTTCCCGCAACACGCCTTCATCAAACTGCACACTTTTCCGGCGGCTCCTCCCTTTAGGCTTGCCCAGGTTACCAGAATCCCTTGAAATCTCAAGGCTAGCAGAAAAGGTTGTGTTATTGTCGTTGTGCAGCATTTCCTTAGCACTTGAACCCCACGATACGAGGTGTTTGCTTGGTTGCGTGGCGCATTGCAATGAAACTTCCTCAAAAAACTCTGAGTCGAGAGAATGGAGCCTCTTCGTAGTCACAACCGAATTGAAACTTTCTCCAACTGGGTTCACACTATGGAGGTTAGGATCACCAACAAATCGAACCTCGCTTTTATCCTTCTCCAAACAATCTACCTCAAATGGCTCTCCTCGTGCAAGATGGAGGATAGAAGTATTGAAAGAACCATCTGGGCGAGATATGCCCAAAGCACCAAAACTGCCAGAAGGATGAGGCAATGGCTGCCTGGATGCAGGAGAATTATCCAGAGATGAAAGCAATTCCCGGCCAGAAGTCATAAATAATCCTCCAATGACCACATTGGAGAATCAAACAAAAAACATTGCCCACTTTCAGTCACCATTAACAAACAAATCCCTTATCGAAATCCAATCAAAACAACCGTTCATTTCCAAGATTGGCAACCCCCATTAACACCCACAACAAACCCATCGTTCTTCTACCTCAAACATCCAAAACCTACTAAAATTTTCCAACCCTTTTTTTTTATCACAAACAAGCCCTCCTTCCTCTTCTGTGCCTCTATCACCGAGAAACTAAAACGCAGGGTTGATAAATAAGCAAATGGGGTTTCAAGAAATAACAAAACCTGTGATTCAATCCAATGTTGACAGATCCCTGATCGATCCAGACAATACCAACAAGTCTCCACTGATTTGTTTCCCTCTTACATAAGACAAAACTGAAAACACAAATGAAACAACGCTACCCCGGTTATTATCGAAAAAAGAAAATCATCATTACAGCTAACAAACAACAAAATGTGATTTAAGGGTTTTATCGTCTTGGGATTAGAGAAAGGAAGGTGATGAATGCAGTAAATGATGGTAAAAAAATTGGCAGAGCCAGAAGAGAGACAGAAACAATGTGGTTAGAAATGGGTCAGATCTCTCATTTATTACGCCATAAATGACGATTTCTCGTCGTTGTTGTCTCTATTGTTGTCTATTTGGTCGATGATTTATATGTTGTCTGTCAGAAGGAAGAAAGAAAGAAAAGAGGAAATGGGAGGCTGATGGGATGGTCGATGATGGAGATAGAAGAGAAGGCCACGAAATACGAGGCAATTGGAGGGAGAAAAGAACGATTGAATAAAATGGTGTGATGGTATGCGATTGATTATTTATTCCTAACACAAGATATAAAACCACAATCTCTTACCCTCCCTCCGCTCCTCTCTCCTCCTTTCTCTTTTCTTCCTGTTTCTTTCCTATATACAAGGAGACATGGTTGTTCCACGATAGACTTCGAAAAGAGCATGGAACATCTTGGTTAAATATTTTTATTAAGTTGTTTTATTATTATTTAAAAAAAAAGATTAGAATTAGTTTAGCCCGGTTTTAAAAACGGTTGAGTTATAAGAAGAGGAGTACATCATAGTTTTTATATGGGGTTTACGTATAGTGTATCCGTACACGTGTATTATAATGAGTGGTCAAGATTAATCAGGACATGGTCTTAGGAATTCAGTGGGCTAGGGCACATGACAAGAAGTGCAGTGTCAAGGGTTGCTGTCTTGTGACGTTTGACAGTACAGGGAGAGAGGCCCTTCAGATTCTGGGGTTGTCCTTTCTCTCTTTTAGTATAGTTGTTTCTGTGTTGAAAAATAATAATTTTTAAATTTTTTTTTTTTATATAATTTTAGAACATTATAATATAATACGTTAAGTTAAAAACAGTGCCCTGAGCAGACGATGTGTTGTAAAGTCAGCAAGGTTTGTCTGATACCTGCTGGCGAATTCCTCCGTTCTTCCATGCATTTTGGCCGTCGATGCTTTAGAGAGTACAATAGTACATCTTAGATCTTGTGGTGATGCAGAGGATTCCAAATCTCTTTCTGCTGTATTATTTTACTCGGAATAGAGCCTCCTCCGACAGGGGACATGGGCGGCGTCGACAAGTTTTCTGTGTTGAAGTTATACAGAAAGAGAAGGCTACTTGTTCCTCTGATGTTTTCCTTTGCTGTACCTTTGTAACTTAATTTGGTAAATCATCTTGTTTTTCCCCCCCAATTGCTTATGATTTTTGACGAATATTTTTTGAGATTAGCAGTGTAAAAAAAATAAATTAAAATATTAACATTCCTCAGAGAATATTTAAAAAAATAACATGATTTGCCAAGTGGAATACCTCATTTATAACTCATACAAAAAAAAATAAGAATTCACATAACATTTATTAAAGTTAAACTAAATTTATAATTCTTATAACATTAAAGTATATCTAAAATTTATCTTGGCTCATGGACGGACCTCAAACTACACTATCCTCTCTTGTCTATCTCGAGAACAAGCTTGTAGCGCCCGTGCAGGAATCAACATCAAAATTATCATAGCTCATAAATGGACCTGGAATACTCAGGGGCAAGCCTGGATCACTCATGAACAAACATGTCTCTCTAAGTACATGTCCTTGTTTCGACTAACGAGTCGCAGATTAGCCATGCAACTTGCCAAGGATTTTTTTTCAATCATTAAGCTTTAGATGTATTGGCTTGTGCTATATTGTAGGCTTGATCAATTCTTTAACATAAAAAAAGAAAGGCGTTGCTAATATGTTTTCTATCAGGAAAAAATTTTAAATCGTGTAGGGATTAACCTTACATGAACCGACCGACTTCGTGAGTTCAAAAATAATTTGGATGACTAGAAAAAACAATAACAAAAATAAATGTTCGTAAAATTAAACATAAAAAAATGACAAGTTGTTTATTTAAAATTGCAAAATTAAACACCAACAAGATGTTTATTAAGGCCAACAATGTTTAGGCCTTAATAAAAAAAGAGTTGAGATGTGCAAGACTATCAACCCATTTCGCATGCCTAGGCCTTTATTACTTTTTTAAGAGGTGGGTGACATTGTTCTCACTAGCTTGTTTTGAAGGGAAAAAACAACAAGTGATTTAGATTTTCATGACAAAAGGGTCACTGAAAAATTAGGGTTGGGGTATTTTACACATAGATATCAATTTTCAACATTTTTAACTTAAAAATACCCAAAAAAAACACCATATAGCCTAAACAAACTCGTTTATACCTTTAAACAATCCAAAAACAAGGAATTTCAAAAACGTTTCGAGATTATATATACTCTCTTGGGCAATTTAAAGGTGAAAAAGACCCTAGTAAAAATCAAATCAATCATTTTTGTAAGGCCCGACCCACTCCCCCTTGCAGAATATTGTCCGCTATAGCTTAGCCCAGCCTGGCTTCCACGCCTCACGGTTTTGTTCTTGGCAGCCCACAGGCTCCTAAATACGTCTTGCAAGGTTGGGTACCAACTACCTTAATATGCCTTGACTCTAGACACTCTTCTTTCGATGTGGGATGTTATGAGCAATCTTCGACTCTGATACCATATGTAAGGCCCGGCCCACCCCCTTGCAGAATATTGTCCGCTATAGCTCAGCCCAACCCGACTTCCACGCCTCACGGTTTTGTTCCTGATAGCCCACAGGCTCCAAAATACGTCCTACAAGGTCATGTACTAACTACCTTAATATATCATGGCTCTGGATACTTTTATTTCGATATGAAATGTTATAATTTTGATAGCTGAAATTAGTGTTAACATAAAATTTTCTTTCTCTACCCTCTAAAAATCAGTGACTTTTTTACTCCTAACAATAAAATAATCCAATTGAGGAGAAAAAAAAAATCAATGATCAAAATTTAAAAAAAATGAAAAATAGCACTGTGGATTCTTACAGAAAATGTTCAAGAGTTTTAGTTTATTTTGCGATTTGTAATTAGTTTATTTTGTGATTTGTAATGTAATAATCATTAGTTTTCAAAAAAATTTAGTACTTAAAAAAATAAAGACTTTTGTTTCGTTTGTAGCAAAATGTCTGCGACATAAACTGGTTCGATTTATTTTTTTCTCTCTAAAATAGGCATGAAGAAATTTTATTTTTTTTTCAAGTCTGGGTGTTGTTTTCTTTTGTTATGACCAGGCGGTGTTCTTGTATTAATCTATATATGTGCATTAAAATAAAGTTTATTTCATGAATTGCGCCCAAAATTATTCACCACATTAAATTAAATATGAATATAT
>Ga0325411_1007706_pt1 | contig 11726 bp, 9 predicted proteins | sample PopdelMetagenome_13_FD_206181 | JGI IMG/M metagenome (GOLD analysis project Ga0325411, IMG submission 206181) | Populus deltoides microbial communities from Bellville, Georgia, United States - Xylem-PdIQD-R4 | ecosystem: Host-associated > Plants > Phyllosphere > Stem > Wood/Secondary xylem...
CACTGAAGTTAAAAGAGAGAGATGGTATATGATGAACAAACTTAAAAAGTTTTTTAGTTAGCAAGTGGTTGGCGTTCATGGGGATCTAGTATTTGCTTTGAAGCTTTTTCCACAACAAACAAATTGAGGGCGGTAGGGTCTTTTTCAAAAGAATTTAAAGCAGGCATCTTTGATAGAAATTCTGCATTCCAGAAACTTAGAAGACTCTTCTTGCCGCAGCCTCGAGGCTTCGGTGGCAAAATATGCTAGGAGGAATTGGCTTGTTTTTGTGGTATTTCCTTTTTATGGTGCAATTTTTTATACTCCACGTTATTTTTTACTAACAATTTTGTTACTCCTTTTAACCATGTAGCAGTGAGAGGTCCATACACTAATGGATTTGCAAATGATAGTTAATTGATTACTTGCAAATTGTTCGGAAAGTAATTTTTTGTTTTTCAACATGGTAAAACTCTTTGATTCCCAAAGTCTATCTATTCCATCATATAATACATCAATTATTTTTGTAATTATCTCTTTTAAGGGATAGCTATAAAAACAAACCCCGATATTTTTTCTTTTTTGTTTTTAATCTAAAGTTTAAGAAATTATAGTTTGTTTAGGTAGTCAATGGGAAAAATCAAATTAAAAAAAAAAAAACATGTTTGTCTTTGTATATAATAAATGTTAATCTATATAATTTTCTGACAAACTTGTCTCTTCAAAACATGATGCCTCTCTCTAGTCTTTCTTCTCTCTCTACAAACATGTATCCATATAGAAACACTATATTTAAAGCATGATTTTTTTTTATATATTTAATTTCTTCGCACAAGTACCAAAGCTAAAAACCTCTTATTAGTATTATTTTATTCAACCTTATTTGTCAGGAACAATGAATAACAGTGGTGATGTAAGTTTTTTAATTGAATTGTGATTCAGTGGCATGTGTGTGGGGTTATGTTATGTTAAATTAGTGGGTAATGGTTAAAATATTGTGAATATACACTTGATTTAACAAAATAATCAAAAAATTTAATTTACCATAAACCTTATCTTGAAGCTATGAAAGCCCTATATTAATTGGTTTCTAGCTAGCTTAATTACAATATTAAATGTTGCAGTAATGTTTAAACTATTATTTTCTTTTTGTAATGCATGTTTTGTTAACTAAACATAAAACCCCCTAATTTTATTAGGAATTTTGATAAAAACAATTTAGGAAGTGAAAGAACTAAAAGGGTAAATGTTGGCACTAATAATGTGCATTATAAAAGTGGTGATAAATATGCAGATGATGAGGAGAAGATAAATGATAATTATATCCTTTCAATGAGGAAGGATTTGAATTTGTTAATGAAGAAGAAGATGAATGAATTACTAGCTTAGATGGTGATATATGTTTTGATAAAAGTTTGTTAAGTGGTTTAGAATCAGAGGATGAATGAAAGATAAGCTGCGACGAAGATGATGATAATAATATTGCATTTAGTGCAAAATCAGACAATAGTTTTGAGGTTTCTGAAGATGAAAGTAGAATGATCGGGAACAAGCATAAAAAGCCAAAGGTTGATCCCACCCCTGTTTTTAAATGCAAGACATTTTAAGTGGGAGTTGATGGATCAATTAAGTTCCGGGAATGTCAAATATTTTGTAATGTCAATCATTTTAGGCAAGTGTTTAAAGAAAACAAAGTTAAACATGACTATCATTTGAAGAGACACCTTAAGGGGTATAACCCTAATTTTAATTCTAAAGGTACCAAGAAAGTTTTAGAGATTTTATGTGTGTTTGAAGGCTTAAAAAGAGGGGTTTGTCAATGGTTATAGACCTTTCATTAACATTAATGGATGTTATTTAAAACATCAATATGGAGGTGTCTTATTATTAGTGGTGGGGTTAGATGATAATAATGGAATTTTTTCAGTTGCGTATACCATTGTAGAGGCAAAAAAAAAAAGTGACACTTGGAGATGGTTTTTATATGCCTTGTATGGTTTTATAAGAAATGGAGTGTATGAGAGGCAACTCTGCATTATGTTTAATAGGTAAAAGATATAGGAAAATAACATATTCTCTAAGGTGCAATATATACAAGCAATATGGACACAATTCAAGGACTTGTCAAAGAAATACTACTGAATAATCTAGAGGATTCCATGGTGTTGTAAGTTCAAGTTGTGTCACAATGAGTTTGAGTGGTAAAGGGGGTCTTAGGGGTGCTGGAAGGGATCATGCTAGTGTTATAGATGTTGGCATAGCTGTGAGGGGTGCTAACATGGGTGTTATGAGAGCTAGCATGAGTGTTATGGGTGTTGACATAGGTGTTAAAGGTGTTGGTAGGGGTGTTATAGGTGTTGGCATAGCTGTCAGGAGTCCTAGTAAAAGTGTAAAGGTGTTGGCAAATGTGTGATGGGTGTTGGAAGTTAGAATGATGTTAAAACATCATCATCTCAACACCCAACCCAGATCGGTTACATTGATTGAAGTATGCATTATGAATGATTGGAGTATGCATTATGAGGTATAATATTTAGTGTATTTTTTGCTTAAATATGCATGATGTTTAGTGCATGAATTCATTATTGTTATTCATTTAATTTGAATATGATGAACAATATTGTAGTTAGGAATAGTAAAATTACACATCAAATTACAAACCAATAACAACTTTACACTTATAAAACTAGCCTCTATATTGTGATTCTTAATTCAAACTCGATGTAATTCATCTTTAGTCTTCTTCACTTTATTTAGTATTCGATCAATTTCATTAACACCTCCTCCCTATCTAATGGTTAACTCAATATCATTAATAGGTTTGCACCAATCAATGAATGTATCTTCACATAACCTATCATCGTATTTATAGAAAAACTTGTTTTTACTTGCATTTGTTTTCGATATCATGACAACTACTCTTTTTTTATATTTCATGCACTTTCTGTTCTTGAACTTTAGTCTATTCAAGCTATTGCAAGTTTGTAAGCTATTAGTATTTGATGAATATGATGACATTATTATGGTAATTTTATGGTTGATTTTGGTAAGTGCGCGCGCGTGTGTGTGTTGGATTTATATGTTCAGTTGGTAATTTTGGATTGTGTGTGTTTGCAGAATTTGTATTGTTGTTGGAATATGAAAAACTGTTGCTAGGTGTAGATATGTTGTAGGAAATTTTTGTAACATATATGTGTACCTAATGTTAGTTTTAGTGGTGTTTTTTATTAGGTTAAAATGGTGAACAACACTAGAGAATTGTTGCTTTTGGTTGAAACTGATAAAGAATTCTTTTTTTTTTATGAATTTTTATGCTTTTGGTTGTCTTCAATTTGATCAAGAATTGTTGTTGGATCTATTACATACATGACTTTAATGACATTTTTATAAATAGTAAGACATTGTGCAACAATTTGTTTTTTTAAAAAAAAAAACAAGTCCAACAATAACATAATTCTTTTTCCTTATTTTTAGTTATTAAAGGCACTTTAGTCATTAAAATTATTACAATGAAAAAACATAAATAATGGTTGACTTTTACTTTAGAGCAAAAAAAATAGGATATAAAGTGTAATGAAATTACTAAAGTTTAAAAGAAAAACCGTAATTTCTTAAAATTTAGATTGAAAATGAAAAATGATTGAAGTATAGGAAGGGTTTTGTAATTATCCTTTTTTTTAAATCCATTATATTATATTATCAAAGAATTTTTATTTTTCAATTAAACCACTTCATTAAATACAATTAAAAAAATTATTAATTATTTACATGTTCTTCGTGCGTGTTTGTCATTATGATAGTTTTTACAGCTATGGTTTAAAAAAGTGAATTAAAAAAAAAAGTTGTGAATTGTAGCTTTTTCTTAACTAAAGTTTCAAAAGAGTTTTCAGTGGGATCTATACAAAATTAAAATGTGTGTTGATTAACACATATTCAAATATATGATTGATACAAAACTCAGATCACACCACAAAAACAAATGAAACCTTTTCATCCGATCCTTACTCAATCTGAAATAAGGTCTGTCATTCTTAAATGCTCTTCAGATTAATATACCAAGTTAACACAGTTCACTAACTTTGAATCTCCGTACCATTTGTCCAACCAAAATGAGTTATCTTCACCAGTGACCACTCTTACAATTAAAACCTTTATTTTCATTTCGATAAAGCTACGATATATGGATTTCCAAACATAAAAAGATAAAGCAAGAGGGGCATGCAAAAACAAATTACTCGTTCCCAAATACTTTCCTTTTTCCTTTTTGTATTATTCCTATGTCTGTTATTTCAATTGATTTTTCTTCTTGTTTCCTGTTCTCCGAGAGGTATGCCTCTCGTTCACTTTGTAAATTCTTTCTTCTTCAATACAATTAAACCTTTCAAAAAAAAAAACTAAACTACAGCCTAGTTTTCTCAACAGTGATGAATTTTGTTGCCTAACTGTCCTAATACCAAGACCCCTAGCATGACAACTTGTGTTGACGAATGTAGTTGGAGCCTCGAGACTTTGAAAAGCCTACAATTATGGCAACATCTATTAGATAAACTCTACTTTCTCAGTTAGAACTGAGACCACGATCTCAACAGAATCTCATCAAGTTGATTATACATTGAAGGGAAATAAAAATGAACTATGGTAAATGACTAAGAGTCTAAGAATGTAAGTTTCTTATATATGTATTGAATTATTCAAAATAACAATGTTTTCTTTTCTCCAGATGATATTCAGGGCAATGTCTCCACAATCTTTCAAGAATGGAATGGACTCGGTCTCTCTAATGTAATGACATAATTTATCTTGAGAGGGATCAACTCAGTTTTTCTAGTGCAATTGCACAATTTATGTTGAAATGGATTGACATGGTCTCCCTAATGCGATTGCATATTTTTTCAAGGATGAGATTGACTATAAACCCCGAGATAAATTAGAAATAATCAAAATTATGGCATAATGAGATAAAATAAGAAAAAGAAAAGAAAAATAGTTAAAAAGATAAAAGAAGAAGGGTTTATGGTTGAAAATATAATTTTTTCCAATAGCAAAATCGGTCTAGCCCTTTTGAAAAACAATTAGACCAATTTAGCGAATTGATCGAACCGTTTTTAAAAATAATCAAACCATTTTGGCCATTACCTTCTTAAAATTGACGGGGTTCAATTAAGGGAGAAAAATAATATTTTCATTTCTTTTTCCTTCCTCTTACTTTGAAGGGTTAGAAAATGATTGTGAGGAGTGAAAACAGAGGCTTTTAAGAGAGAAAAACACTTGCACACTAAAAATCAAAGAGAGAGAAGATTTAATTAGAGAAATAAAATGAAGGAAAAAGAGAAAAAACGAGAAACTTTGGAAAAGTCTTGATGGTTTGACCTTTGGAATACCTTCAGCAACTAGGTAAGATGTTTAAAACCCCTTTGTATCAATTAGAAGAAGAATGTAGTGACTTTAAGCAAAATTAATCAAAGAACAAAATTAAGGTTCTTGAGATAAATTTAGAGAAAAAGGTAAATTTCTTAGAAATTGAGTTTCTAGGACCCTTGTGGGTTGTAATAGGAGTGAAATAATGATGAGATAGCACAAAAATTTGAATAGATAAGGAAATCCTAGGGCCGACCATTTAGAAGCAGAAATGGGAAATTTTGTGTCTATGATATTGTCCATGAATTATGTAGTAAGTATGTGTATGAACATGTGAATAATGATTTTTAATTGAGTTGAATTAATGAGACAATGAAACATTGAAAAAAAAATTAAATGGTTGGATGTGAAATGATGAAATCACAAAATTGTTATAGAGATTGTAAATTGTATTGAAATTTTGATAACTAAGCATGTGGATAATGATTTTTATGAATGGTTCTATTTTAATATGATAAAGAGGAATTTTTTTGGATGTTTTAGGAGTTGAATGCCTTTGATAAAATTGTTGAACTTTAAGTGAGTTTTGTGGTATTTATGCTTGTAGTTGTGTTTAAGATTTAACCAAGATGAAATGGAATTTGTGTTTATTTATATGCAACTAAAATGATATAAAAAGAGAAATGAATTTGATCATGGAAGAATAACCGAGTGATAGGAATTATGACGAGTAAAGAGTATTTTTTTTATACAATAATGGTAATGAATTTGAAAACCTATCAATGCAGGGGATATTATTGGAGTGGTTCAGCGAGTCAGAGACACTAGGTATAGCCAGATTGCACGTAAGGACATCAGTACCTTATAGAAATTATTCTTTAAAAGTTTTCATTACTTTTATGTGTTAACTAGTCGATATATGAAAAATATGGATAGCGATATTGTTAATAGACCTAGAAAAAAAGATATATATATATATATATATATATATATATATATATATATATATATATATATATATATATAAAAGAATGGATTGATATTCGTTAAAGAATGTCGAGTTGAATGCCAACCAAGATAAGTTGACTAGATAATTAGATTTAAAATGAGAATACCGTAATGATTGGCAATCAAGATGGGTTGAATGAATTGATTGATATTCATAAGGAATACCAGAATATTGGATTCTGAATGAGAATGCCTTAATGATTGGCAACCAAGATGGGTTGACTAGATTGATAAGGAATACCAAAATATTAGCTTCTGAATGGAAATGTCAGAATGATTAGCAACCAAGATGGGTTGATCGAATTGATTGGTATTCGTAAGTAATACCAGATTATTGGCTTCCAAATAGGAATGCAGGAATGATTGACAACCAATATGGGTTGGTCGTATTGATTGGTATTCATAAGGAATGCTGAAATATTAGCTTCCGGATATGATTGTCGGAATGATTGGTAACCAAGATGGGTTGAACAGATTGATTAGTATTCATAACGAATATAGAAATGTTGGTTTCCTTCCTTCTTATTGCATAATCAGAGTAACAGAAATCATACTTTGACTTAGAGTGATCAAATTATTGCACAACCTTCCCTATTTCTTATTAAAGAGTTGTTGAAGTTTTATTGGAGCAAATGTACCAACAACTGTAGGGAGGTCTGTGATGTATTTCATTCTATGAGTGTATTGATTTTCTGCCTTTGATGGTGATTATGGATGCTAATAAACCAGTTCTAAAAGAACAATTGATGATTTTTTGATCAGTTTCTCAGAGACAATGTTAGTTAATGAGGTACCAAAAAATCCAAGTAAATTGAAGGCAAAATTTATGTTTTGAAGAATCGGTTAATCTCATGATTCTAGCAATCTAATCCATTCTTCCAAGGCAAGGTGGCTACTGTTTGATGTTTGGTAAGCTAAGGTAATCGATACCTACAAAACATCTTTTTAGTGAATTTAGAGATTCTTCAATGTTTAAGTAAGTATCTTTTTTAGAGGAAAATCAATGATATTTTAGAGAGAGATTTTGAAAATAAATTTACAGTCAAGAATAAAGATTGAAAACCCTTTCTTTTAAAGATTCAATAAGTTTTTATAGTTCATGATTCTTACCTTTTGGTGGAGAGGAGGGCTCAAAATTCATATATCTCTCACTCATTAGAATCTTGTGGTCCAATATGAATCCTAACAAGATTTCTAGAGCCACATGTACTTGGGCTCAACATTTGGCTGAGCCTGAAGATGTTGGGTTTAGCAACTCGCAAACCTTGTATATGCTTGAACTCATTATTTGACTGGGCCTAAGGATGCTAGGTCTGGCAATGGGCCTAGAGTTTGGCTGCTCCCAAGGATGCTGGATATGACAGTTTACCAAACTCGTATATGTTTGGGCTCAGCATTTGGCTATGTCCAAGGATGCTAGGTTTGACAACTTGTTAGACTTGTATATACTTAGGCTCAATGCTTGGCTGAACCCAATAATATTAGGTCTAATAGCTCATCAGACTTATATATGCTTGGGCTCAGAACTTGGTTGAGCCTAAGGATATTGGGTTATCACTCACACTCTGGTTCCTCTAAATAAGGATCTAGGTAAAAATAAAACATGTTAATCCATGATATTGGAAACCCTTAAATTATTCCACACTATAATAAGTCAACTCCTCTCCCATTAATCCATACTAAAAGATTATTTAGGTCCACCAGGACAATTTCTTAAAAAGTTTCCTTTACTCACCATAACATAACGGTCTCTAATTATTAACTATATAATTATTTACTTAATATGTTTGATTACATTGTATTTTACTTTCAAAGCACACAACATATTTTTAATACATTGGAAAAATAACCATAAAAAAGCTAAGTTCATTGTTAATATTATATTACAAATAATAAAGATTAAAAATAATAATAATTTTTTTTTGCACATATATATGGATGCTACGTTAATGATAATTTTTTTTCTAGTTTTATTACTATTTGAGATCCTTAACATCTTTATGACATTGTTTTATAGATGTTTTAATATGAATAATACATGTTTAGTCCAAAACTTCGAACATATTTGCTGGCACAACAATATTCTGCACTATAGAAATACAAGAGTGTTCTCCAACAATATCAGAAGACTGGTGTTCGCTTATTTGTTCCTCACTTTTCAATTTAACCCCTAATTGATCCAAAAACTTTGATTTTATTGTAATTTTTCCCTTGATTTCAATCAATTGACTTGGTAAAAATTAAATTTGGTTTTCTAAAATTCCAATCATCTCAATTAAACTCAAATTGGGCTTCCAAACTTAATTTTTCACCAATTAAGCCCCTAATAAAATGAATTTAACCCATTTAAAGTATAATTTAAGTCCTTGCACTTAATTAAATTCTTCAATTGAACCTAAATTATTTTTTAAACATAATTAAATTTTAATTTGGCCTATGATTAAATCAAATTGGCCTATTAAAAATTTAATTATGTCATTGGACTTAATTTTTATGCAAATTTGTCCAATAATAATTTAATTTGACATTGAATCTGCATTGTTTCTTCAGTTTTGGGTATATTAGGTACAATCAGGCTTTGAAGTTCATCCAAAATTGTAGCTTGATTTTCCTATATGTTTGAAATCCTCCTCAACCTGTTTTCTTCTTGTTGTCGGCCCTTTTGTTTTATTTATTTTGGAAGAAAATGAAGTAAATTTGAGGAATAACCAAAATATAAATTATGACACGCCTCACCACCCCTATTATGGTGGTGAGGCGCGTGTTCATAGCTATCATACGGAGGAGCTACGACCACGAGTTTTTCCCTCCCTCTTTGCTCTCTCTTCTCCTATAAAATCATGATAGCCATTGCAAGAAAACAAGAAAGTCTAGCTATTTGTTTGTTAAGTTAAATTAAGTCTTTATTCTTTATATTGCAATATATTTAGTTTTGAATAATTTATTGAGTTAATTTTTTTTTTCAATTTCATCCATTGACACTTGATTTATATATCAAATTGGTCCTCATTCTTTTGATTGCAATGTATTTGGTCTTGAATTATTTATTAAGTTCATTTTTTTTTCAATTTCATCCATTTATACTTGATTTATATATTAGATTTGATCCTTATTTTTTTAATTGTGATGTATTTGGTCTTGAATCCTTTATTGAATTAATTTTTCTTTAAATTTTATCCCTTACCATTTTATTTTTATATCAAATATGTCCTCTTTCTTTTGATTATTATTTTTAGTTGTTCTTATCCTTTTCTTAATTGATTTTTTTTTCAATTTTATCCCTTATTATTTTGTTTTATTTTCTTTTGGTATCAAATTTGATTCTCTTTCTTTTCAAACTTACATTTTTAAACCAATTTTTTTAATTTTGTTTTTAAAGTTTATCCTTAATTATTTTTATTGGTTAGAAATTTTATGTTATTATTTTTTCAGGTTTGTTTTTTATGTTGTGATTCGGCCTCATGATCTGTATTACAAGTTCTAAAGGTTGGATTGGGTTGGCTATAGTTATTTTTAATTATTTTTTAAAAAATTTCATCCATCATCATTAAGTTAGTTGGAAATTGATATTCTTTGTTTTTTTTTATTCTTTTATGAATTTGATTTTTCTTTTTAATTTTTTCATTTAATTCAATATTTGTTGATATTTAAGTTTTGGTCATCAATGTTTTTATTTTTAATTTTGATTCTTAACTTTTTTTAATCAAATTTTAATTTGTTTTTAATTTCATCCTTAGATCCATAATCTTTATTTTTTAAATTTTTTTTTAGATTTAGTCCTCATTCTCTTAATTTTTATTTTCTATTCATTTGCTAATTTTATTTTATTTTATTTTTTAATTTTTCCCTTTAATTCAATTTTTTTTGTTTATCCTCTCAATTTGTTTTTTTAAATGAGGTCCTTGTTCTCTTAATTGCCAATTTTTTAATCTTTTATTTATTTATTTATTTATTTATTTTATAATTTGACATCTCCTTTATTGAGATTTGGTCTTCTTGGTTTTTCCTATTGTTTCTAGGCCCTATCTAGGAGTCTATCTGAAACAATTATCAGATCATGGGTCGAGTAGGTTAACTCAAGTTAGCTCAAGTCGACCAAATTTTTTTGTTTTATAAAAAAGTCAAAATGATACCATTTTTTTTTAAAGGAAAATAGTCAACGGTTTTTCACTAGATTTTATCCGAGTTAACCAAAACATGGTCAACCTAAGTTTTTAGTCGTGTTACACTTGATTAATTCTCCCCCAGTTTCTTTTGAAACTTAAACTAGTTTAAGCCAAAGGTCACCTGGGTCACGAGTCAACTTGTCGAGGAGGACAAAGTTTTAAAATAGTTGTTTTCTAGATGCGGTGCTTCTAGTTTAGTCACTCCTTATGGTCATGAGTTTAAAAAGTTAATACGGGTTGACATCGTTTTCTTTTCATGTTACATCCTTTGAAGTTGTTCATTTTAAAAAATAAACTTTGTTATTTTCTTTGGTTTTCTTTAGTCAGGTTAACACTGTCTCGTGATATAGGTGAGAAGTTTATCCGAGTAGCTTAGGTTTTTTTATGTCACTTTTTTTATCATTTTTTTATTGTCCTTCAAAATTCATCTCTCTTTTAAAAAAAAAATTTTTTTTTAAATTTTATGTTGTCTTATATGGAGTTATTCTGCCTGTATGATTCTACTCGTAGTTGACAATCTTACTTGGTTTTGCTAGTATTTACTTTTTTTTACTTCGACTTTCATCCTTCTATACTTCTATATTTTTATTCATGGAGATTGATAATTTTTTTTTTTTTTTTTTTAGTTCTCTTTGATGATAATCACTCGTGATATTTTTTTTGTTCTTTAAAATACAATGACAGCTCTTAAGTATCAATTTTTTACACTGCAAAAATAATTAACCCGACCCAGCAAAAACCTAGGCCACCAATCTAATCCACTCCCGAAGAATGATTGGTAAAAATTTCTCGGAAGGCGCTGTAGAAGTTGTATCTCTACCTTCCAAAAGATTCATCGAGTTAAGACTCACCAGCCCTGACTCAAGAATTTAGCAACTACCATTTCCAATTACATCCAAGTCAATAATACATGCACAAGAAGGATTCGATGGAAAGAGCTGGCCTAAATTTGAGCCTTGTAGAGAATCATCCAATGGCATGCATAATGATTAATGACCAATAAGATCTACAAAGACGTTAGAACAAATTCACTAATACGAGGATTGCTCCAACCAATTTCCAACTGGATTGTATTTCTGCTTTTGGAACATTCTCAACCATGAACAATACAAGCTGTTTCTGTGAAATTTTCAAACCATATACACTGCTCTTTTATCCTCTTATTCTGGAAAAACACAAGGATGGTGAGCTTCCACCATCCACTGTACATGGAAA
>Ga0325411_1007707_pt1 | contig 11724 bp, 18 predicted proteins | sample PopdelMetagenome_13_FD_206181 | JGI IMG/M metagenome (GOLD analysis project Ga0325411, IMG submission 206181) | Populus deltoides microbial communities from Bellville, Georgia, United States - Xylem-PdIQD-R4 | ecosystem: Host-associated > Plants > Phyllosphere > Stem > Wood/Secondary xylem...
CACCCCAACCACCACCCCCCCCCCCCCCCCCCCCCCCCCCCCCCCCCCCCCCCCCCCCCCCCCCCCCCCCCCCCCCCCCCCCCCCCCCCCCCCCCCCCCCCCCCCGCCACTCAATGGCTCATCTTATCTCTTCTTTGATCACTAAGACTAATGTTCTTTTAAAAAAAATATATGCGTTGACCACCACCCTCCCACATTCTAGAGCCGGATTTTCAGGAAGCCTTTGCACAAGGAAATTTGATAGATGAATCTTTCAACAACATTAATAGTAGCACACAAATCATGCCCATGATATAAAGATAATATAATTCAGACTCTGCACAGCTCAAGGAATTATATCCCAATAAAAACTTGCCTGTAACAATTTTGTTCTTTTTTTAAAAAAGAAACTTCAACCCCCACCCCACCCCACCCCAAAGCAATTATAACCGACTTGTAAACAATTGTTTGAGAACAAAACCCTACCTGAAAACCTTGACAATACCCAGACCACAAAATCACAACCCTCAACATGCAAACATGACCCAAAGTTTGACCAAAAGCTAGCAGAATCAAACTGCAGAATGCATAGACCCCAAACCATTCGTCACCCATAAAACAGGTCCAACAAATTTCAAGAGCATGAGAAAATTGTCAAAATGGACAAGACATGTGGTTGACACCCAACTTCATCATACCGCCAAGGGAATGAGAAAACAAACAAATCAACCCTCAAGTTGAGGGATCAGGCTTCTCCTCTTTCTTATCTTCACAGGTCTTAGTTTCCTCTTCCTTGGCTGCAGTTGGTGACTCTTCGACAGCTTTCTCCTCAGTTTTCTTCTCTTCAACACTCAACTTATCCAACGCATCTGCAGCAGCAGTTGCATCCTTGTTTTCCTCGTTGCTCTTTTGGGATTCAGCAACTTCTTGAAACATTTCCATAAAGGTTTTGCAATCTGAGGAAATACCCAATATTAGTAATCAATAGGAGGAAAAATGTTTGTATGATGCATGTGTTTAGAATTCACATGTCGAGGAGACATCACGGCAAATTATGCATGTACAAAAAAAATACAACCATCCATCATGCTAGTGTAAAAGTCAAGACAATTAGATGGAGGCCCACCATTAAATGAACCAAGGGTTCTTTCAATATAAATCCACACAGCCCACTTCTCCGACCCCATTTTGCAGAGGCCTTGACTCAAACTCAAGTTCCACTAAATGAAAAAGACATTTCCATACGACATTAAATAAAATTCCAGGTTTTTCTTAAAGAAAAGAATAGTTTCTCTGCAAAAACAAAAACAGTTTTAAGAAAATTAAGGTTATTCAATGAAGTCACTGTTGAAATTGAGGTTCTTATTTTCTATTTTTCAGGTATCCAATCCAATGGATCTTCTGTGGATACAGTAGACAATTCATTCTATCACAAGATATTGAAACTAATAAAAAACAGCATATTTCATATAGTGCATACAATGGGGCACAAATGATCAGCTTAGCGAGTTCCAACTTTGCAAATCCCACACCTTATTCATTGTCTATTTAAAACTAATTGATAGAGACAACAACCATCTCCAAATTTCTTTCTTACTTCACCACATTACAACTTACAACATTTAACTACCTACTCAAAACAGAGTCGAAGACTCTTTTACATCTTTACCATCTTAGGCATTATGCATTAGTACTCATAAAACTTCACCTAAGTTGAAAGAAAATCAGCAGAAAGCATCTAATCATAACCAGGTTACATAAGAAACAAGTCCTAACCATCTGCATGAGTGCACAGAAGCTACCCTAACTTGAAACCAAAAAAGAAAAAGGCATACAATTGAAACCAAGTTATGTTTAGAACGGAGTTGCATAATGACGCAGCACAAAATTATCACCACAAAGCCTTTAGCTTATACTAACCAGCCACAAAGGCAGTTGTTACTACTACTAAATCACACTTATATCAATTATACAGTCAGACAAACAAGGATTATCAAACAAAATAGTTCACATGCTCACTAATTTTTTTTAAAAAAATTCAAAATTCCTCTCATGCATTCACAGTTCAGACCCCACCACGATCAACCATGCTAGCAAACACACATGGTAACATATGGAGTCAACCATGCAACATTTCCATTCAAACATTATCACAGTCAGATAACCCATAAAATAACATAAAATGTTTCCAACCAAACTAGATAAGAAGTTATCGACAAAACATATACTAATAATGACTTACTTTCAATAGATGCAAAACGAATACAGAACAACTCATCCTTCAATTCACCATCAGCGAAATCCGTTGCGTGCCACACACACGACTTCTCATTCCCTGCGTGCTCCTGCGCTGACATAGTCGGCAGCACTACAAAAACACAAACACAATATATTCAAACCCTAAAACAATCACAGAAAAAAAAGGAAAGGAAAAGAAGCGAAAACAAACCGAGATGATTAGCGCAGATCTTGAGAGTCTTAGATTGTCTCATAACAAGACGAACTTTTCCAGACACTTTATGTTTCAAAAACTTAACAGTACCAGCGCCTCTCTCTTTCCACTGATTCCCGTCCTTATCGAATCTATAAAGCTTCGATTTCCTTCAATTTTTTTAAATAAAAAAAAAAGAAAAAGAAAATTCAGTTTCAATAAAGAAAACCTTAAAATAGGTTAAGAAAATTGAAGAGATTGAATTTATATTCTTACAGATCGAGAATCGCATCTTCATCTTCTTCACCAGTAGAGACGGCGACTTCTTCGAGTTTGACGATCGGAGCGACCTGAGCACCAGTGTCTTCGTCATCTCCGGCTGGGGCTTCCTCGTCTTCTCTGTGCTGGTGTTCAGGCTCTGTGCTTGCCATTAGATTTGATGTTTTTTGGTTGGAGAGGAGAAAAGTGCGTGTCTGTAAGTTTTAGTGTTAGAGATCGAGTCAGATGGGGGGGTTTTGGGGCTATGATAAGCTAGCTAGGTAAAGGAGGTTTATATATGGTGGGGATGGCGAATTATGAGAGAGAGAGAGAGGGGGTGCGATTTTGTGACTGCTGCTGTGCTGTGCCGTGCTGGGGTAAAACTAAAATGCGGCCCGGATGCACTACAAGCGTAGGGTAGAAGAGTTAATACCTTTTTCTTTTTCTTCTGTTTTTTTTTTTTTTATGGTAAATATTTGAGTACGGATTTTTTTCTGATTTGATTCGTTTGTTTAGTATTGTGTTATAGAAATATTTTTAAAAAGTTTTAATTTTTAAAATTTTTTAATTTTAAATTAATATTTTTTTAATATATTTAGATAATTTTGATGTGAAAAATAATTTTAAAAAATAAAAAATATAATTTTTATGTGTTTTGAAATAAAAAATACTTTGAAAAACAATCGTTACCATACTTTCAAACACATAAATATGGTTGTTTTTTATTTTAAAAAATTATTTTTTATATTTTTAAATTATTTTGATATAATAATATTAAAAATATTTGAAAAAATAATTATTATCACGTTTCTAAATACTGTTATCTAATGCATGGGGTTAAAATTTGTTTGTCTGTCTATACTGGTTTATCCATCATAGTATTATAATCACTGTTTTACACTTCGAGACAATACTTTTATATATTTATTTATTTATGAAAGTTTCAATATCTGAAGACGATAAAATAAGAAGCAAAATCATTTACAGCTTGAGTCAACACGTCAGAAATGTCTGTCCTTCACAGGTTTGTGGAAATATAAATTTTAGAGCAATTTATTTTTATATCATGAAAGGTGTCTTTACATGACAACTTACGAAGATTATTGTTATATCATTGGGTTTGTTTTGACATTACCTGCTAATAGAATATTTGTAGTTTAATTAAAAATTAGAGATGAAGGCCACTTGGAGGTGTTTCTCACGACGAAGAACAGAGTATTATTAATTGAGTTTTACTCAAAAGGTACGATTTCCGTTTAACATAATAAAAACATATTAGGCTGTGCTTTCTCATCGAGCAGGGTAAGGTCGTCTCTGTACACATCCAAATGATGCGCCGCAATTTCATTCAAACAACTCGCCGTCATCATAAAAAAGCAGCTCCAGGATGTTCGTCACTGAACAACACAGCCACGATAAAACCCTAAACTAGCAAGTGCCGGTTCGATGACTGCTGGATAGAAATTGCAACCGCTTCCTACAGGTGAGGTTAGTGATTCGACCAGCAGTAGCAGGAGCTGTTTCCAAGTTCAGGGCTTGACGATGGAAATTCTAACACCGTAAATTCAAGAATGTTCAGCTCAAAGCACTGCCATATCAAGAGTAAGAAAATTGCTTAGCAACATGCATCCAAGCCCAACAATATTTTCAAGAGTATAAATTGAACAGTTGTACATGAATGAAATATGGTGATTACAAAATTTAAAAAACCCTAATATGAATCCAAGAACCGTGCAGGCGACAATTAACAAAACCAAAATGTTATTACTACAATAAAACTAAAACTATACACGTACCACAACCACAACAGATTTCATAACCCAATCTCTGTAGAAAACATGTTCATGGCCGAGACTTCACTGGGGAAAACTTGCTGCATGACAACCAATTCTGAGAGATAAAAGTTACAGAAAATGCAATGGCAGGGACCGGTTTAATTCCTCCCGGAAGTATATAGCCATCAAAAGAACTGAATTAACCTTCAATAACAGACAAGCAATTCTAGATAATCTAATTTCAGAGGTAGATATGTCCAAATCAGTAGGGGGCCATGGACGGCATGCCATAAGGTGGCATTGGAGGCATTCCCATTCCACCCATTGGAGGTGGTGCAAAACCTCCACCCATTCCAGGCATAGGTGGCGCAGGCAAAGCAAGGGGCAGCAATTGTGCATACATATTCTGCAGAAAAAAGAACCGAAAAAAGTCGAATGAGTTTAAACTAAGTATCCATAATAATACAACTATTGTTACACAATAGCGTAGACTTCATTATAAAAGGGCATTGTTAATCACATTTCTTCTAGAAAAGCAGTTAGAGGCGATAAATTTGGAAAAAATATTAATAAGGTCTTTTCATTGCCAAACCAGAAAAAAACTGAAATATTATAATTTCATTGATCAGCAACTTCATATATAACAATATGGAAAAAATCAGTAGATTGAAAGGAGAAGAGCTTTCAAGACACTAATTATTTTCATGCGTATATTCATTGAAAGCTTGGGAACAAGTTCAGAAAAGTTTTGCAAGGAAGACAACAAAAATACAAGGAAAAGAACTTTTTACTGGTAAAAAATGCCCATACCTGCTGAGCAACCATGTCCTTCTCCTCTTTCTCTTTAGCCTTCACCTCACTAAGAGCCTCAAGTTTTTCCTTGATGAGTTCATCTACTTTGCTTGTGTACTCACGGATGAACTTGGAAACAGAAAAGAAAAACAAAATCAGAAGTTGACGAAAATGGAAGACAAATAAGTATCAACAGTTAAGAACAAAGAAGAAGACAAACAAAAAGGCTACCTGCAAGAGATATGGGAACGCAAAATCAATCATGTTGTTCATCCAAGCCAGCTCAAGAGCAACATCTGGTCGGATCATATCATAACAAACAAAGAGGCAAGCTGCAAAGCACTCTTTCTTTCCCTGCATCAGCATTTAACAAGATCATCAGCGCAGTTCTCATTTGTGACTCCCAATATGACAAAGCGCATCTAGCACAATATATTTTCTTTCTTTCTTTCTTTCTTTCTTTTTTCAAGGGGGGAGGGGAGGGTTGGTCTTTATCTTTTCTGAAAGAGGACTGCGTTATAGAAGAAAACAATTACAGTGGTCCAAAATCAATATCATCCAGTGGCTTAATCCTTAAGAAAATGATTTGAAGAAATATCAAAGGCAATCTTGTTTTAGCAATTATCTGAATGGATTAAACAATGAGAAAAGTGCAGTTGAAAAATAGCTGGGATTGTGAAGAGGGATGGAGGATTGCACAGGGACTTCAAGATAGAAAGCTCTTGTCAAGCACTAAAGGTATGTGCTGCATTGCCACACACACAACATGGGGAGAGAAGAACTAGATAAAACAAACCTGCTCAATGAAATAGACAAGCAACTCCTCAGAAAGTTCCCTTTCACCAGACTGTGAACAAGTTTCCATACAATCTTTGTAAAGATTGTCTTTCTTTGACAAAGCAATTGACTGCTTCCACCTTCCAGCTTTCTTGTATATGTAAGCAGCAACACGTCTCATCTCCAGAAGCTCATGTTTCTCGATCTGCACAAACGCATTATTAGGGTTTGTAAATAAAAAATTAACCTTTAGGACTTTCAGTCATCTATTGAAATTTAAACTAACCTTCTGTGCAAGACCTATCTGGTCAAAGTTATCATGCAACTCAATAGATTCACGAAGTCTGTCATAGTCCTCCTCCTCAACGTAAATTCCATTCAGTGCTTCATTTACAGCAGAGACATTGTTGCTCTGAACTGCAACCATGTATGGCTTAACAAGGCGGAGCTGACCAGCCTGAAACTCAGAATTGCAGATGTGAATAAGATATATTACAGACAGAACTCTTCCTAGTCACTAACTTTCCAAGAGAAGTGGGAGCAACAACAACAGATACAATAAATGCTAACATGTACCTTTCGCATTATGTCCACCACTCTAGTATGGTCAACACGAAGAGCAATCACATTAAGAAGATCATTGATTAGGTCTGGATGCTCTTGCAAGTAAAAGTGCACGGCCTTGTAGTAGAGCTCAACATTTGCAACTTTTACTACAACATCTTTGAATTGCATGTGGTCCCAAGCTTCTGGAGAGTGGTTCATTATAGTGGTAGCAGCATTGTCAAACTCATCATATTGGATGTACAAATAAGTCAGTTCCTTCCAGTGCTGTTGTTCATCACAAGCCCGTATAAGCTTGGGGATGTTGAGACGAGTTGAGAACAATTTGATGTGCTCCATAAGCTTCTCAGGGCGGTATCTCGCATATAAAACTCCCAACTCAGTGAAGATGCCCATATGTGCACGTTCCAAACCAAGCCCACTTTCCATTAGAGAGATGAGCTCACTGAAGCATCCTCTGTTCTGGTAATACTCGCTGACCTCTTCTAAATCATCAACCTATAATGATAGAATAAACACAAATCAGAATTTAAGACCACTTGAATACTTTCCATTTATGCACAGAAATTCATTTTCTACCATTAGCTATGTTAGCTGCTAAAGATACAGATTTAAGGAAAAAAACCAGCAGAAAAGGGCCAAGGCCTGTAAAAGGTTATAGCAAGTTACACTCACAACATTAAAAAGTCAGACTGAAAGAAAGGGTTCAAACAATAACCACCTGTATGATGATGTTGAGACCACAAATCTGAGCCAAGCGGAATTCCTCAGCATCAACACAAGCAAAGCAGACTTCTTTCCATGTTTTCGAGCTGTTTGCTTTTCGAGCTGCATCAACAGCACTTTGGAACTCGTTTAGCTTAACATGTGTAACAGCTAACTTCGCCCAGTTACTAATAAATCTAAATATAATCTTTGCTGCCTCATACAGGGCTTCATCATATAAGCGATCTCCAACATTTTGGAGATTAGCAACATTAGGCATGAGAATGAACTCTTCAATTTCACCCAGTTGATCAATTTTAGCATATGCATAAATGAGTTCGCTGTCCACCTTGGGCTCCTTGGACTTTTGCCTCACCATTAGAAGGTACCTCACCAAGTCATGATATACATCTGCATCCTCGGCAGCCTTTATGACTTCCAAAAATTGAGTAGCATCGTCTGCACGGATAAATGACTCAATTGCTTCACTCACTAGTCCCTCTCGCAGTTGGGCCTTGGCCACTTGGCTCCAGACAGCTTCTTCTTCCACCCGGAATGCAAACTCCACGGCTCGATCGATGCTGCGAATATTATCCAGCAGGACATTGACAGCTGAAAAATTCAGATTGAACTTCTTGAAAATGGCAAACGCCTCTTCATACAATTGAGCTTCCACAGCAACCTCCCCAATTGCAGGACCATCAAAGTTGTCTAGCCTATTAATGTAATCCATAACTCTTGATGGATCAGCCTTGATGGCAGTCAAGATGAGCAGGTTTTGCAGATTGAAATTTCCACTGAAAGCAGAATTTTGGAGAACAATCTTTTCAAGAAGTTCGATCAGTTCATGTGGAAGATCAGCTGTCATGAAAGCTTTAACAGTTGCTGAAACTTGATCAGGACTCTTGCTTTCAGGCAAAGCAGTCGATACAACCTGATCAATCAGCTGCCGTCTATACTCATTATCAGGACTAAGGACTTTCTCCCAGAGATCACCATCCATCCGTTCTACCACATATCTGAATAAAACCATTGGGCACTCAGCAGAAAGAAACATATCTAAGCACATAATGAGTCATAACCACTTGCTGATGAACAATGTGCATACCTGGCCTGCAGTTTGAACAATGAATTCTTGTTTGTGACATTGATTAGTTCATCATCACACTGTCCTCTTCGGTAGGCAACAACAGCAAGGGTGGGATCCCGCTTCTCACAATATTTGCCAACAACACGTGAATCGTAATATGGGTTGGTGGTAAGAAAATGCTCTGGATTGTCGCCACTGTCGATAATGATTTTACCAAGAGCATTGTGAACATGCACATCCTGGCTTCCCTCACTGACTAGATGCTCCAAGAACTGAGTGAGCAAGCGGAGACGATTCCTGCAAGGAAAAAAGTAAGTGAAGCTGCAAAAGACAGATGATTGAACATAACATTTTGAAAAAACAACAAACCTTTTCTCACACTCCTCCACTAAGGGCTCAACTGGCAGAAGAGAACGAACTGAAAGAATAAGGCCTTTAATGAAATCTTCAGCACATTCATCATCAAGAAGTTGTCCTACAACTAAAGGAGCATTTCCTGGATTGACCTGTCAAACATAAGAACAAGGGGGAAATGAAAAATGGGACTGTATTGCCACTTAAGAATGATTTTAGCAATTATAAAACATGAAAAATGTTCCATCACACAAAAATCTCAAACTTAACATTTGAAGTAAACCTAAGAATAAAATTTACCTTTTGAACATAACCCTCAATATAGCGAAGCATATTGTTTACGTACAGGTAATGGGTAAGGTCCGGGACAAATCCAAAACGATCACAAACATTGATCAATGGACGTGCGTCTGGAAGTTTGGCTTCCATTAAAAAGTTCTTTGTCTTTTCAGGATCATAGAAGTTAGATTCACGCGTCACACGTTCTACCTCCTTAATCTGCCCAGTTTTCGCAGCCGCTTCAATGTACTTGAAGTGGATTTCAGGATCCTCACTGCCCAGAAAGAAAAAAGATTTGTTGCAGCATACATTTTAACAACCAAAATTATTGTATTTTGGATAAGAGAATCCACATTGTCAAAAAAGGAGTACCTGGAGCTCAAATATGAACCCAAAAAGAAATACAGTCCTTCATACGACTTAAACTGCTCAAAGAGCTTTATGCATGCATCCACACCCAATTGCTCACAGTATTCTTTGGCAGTCTGCATACAGAGATGTCTATGAGACCTAATAGAAAAGGTTGTATTTGTGATTGCTACTAAAAGGATACTTTACCTGCACAATAATCTGAAGGTTGCCCCTCAGGTTGACTAGAAGAAGATCTTTCATACATTCAAGAGCCCATTCTCGAGAAAGAGTGCCAAAGAACTCAACAAGAGCCTGAAAAGAAGTAACATAAACATTTAGAGATAATGTTACATTTGCTTGGGACAAACTTTTTTATGCATTGTGAGCAAACCTGAGGCTCAATGACATGTGTGTTCACAATAACACGTTTTATATCAGGCAACTCAGTATAGTGCTGCATTATATGTAAAATATCGTTAGTTCAAGAAATAGTGAAATTCCAAAACAAAAGGTTTTACTTAAGGATTGAGAAGGCATTTTACCTGAAGCGCTCGAATATACAACCCAGCTTTTTCACAGAGTTGGCCAATCCGTGGGCGATCATAATGACTAAACATACCATTGGCTAATATAGCATCTGCAACATTTGGAAATGTCACAAGATTGATCTCCAAAACCTGTGGAAATTAACATGAAGATTGTTAAGCAATGACCATCAATAGTGAATTCAACTATACAAAATAACTTTTTTAAAAAAGTATTAACCTTAGTTTGAAGGAATCCATGCTCAGGCAAATTTGGCTTCAGAACATCCAACAAAAATGCTGTTGCCTCACGGATCAAATTCCTCTGAAAAACAACAGCAATAAAAGGAAAAATAAAATATCATGTGGACAGAAGGAACATTTCTGTGCATAATTGAATTATTTTGTGCTAAAAAATAATAATACAGTAGAACCTGAAGGAATAGATCAGTTATTGTGTTGTAATCGACTGGGCAACCTCCCTCCATTTGAGACATCATTAGAGCAAAATTAACAGCAGCCTGGCATCCAGAAAGTTGAAACGAAGGTGAATGCCAACAAAACTCAAAACAAAATAAAAGAAGCTTCAGCCATTACATTTTGGTTTGACACATTGTGTGTACAAAACAGTGTGTGTGCGTGTGTGAGTGACTAAAAAATTTGGGAAAATGAGAGTCCACATACCTGAGGGTCTGTCCGCAATATTGTTTGGAGAAGGAACAAATAATCAGGATTATAGCCAACCTATACCAGTGAAATAAAATATAAGTTGTCAGCACTCAAAACATAACTAACAGCTATAGCTAAAAATATTTTATTCATGGTATTAATTAAGTTGGAATTTGGCAGCATAGATCAAAAGATTTTAATGACAGAGCATGAGTACTTTACCTGCTTTGAGTATATAAGAATCTTGTCAAACTCCCTCCTCTCAGCAAATGCTGCAACAACTTTTGGAGTTGCCCTAGCTTTGATATATATCTTCAATGCAAGGTCATTATCAACTGTCTGCAATGGAAACATGTTTATAATATCAGAAAGATGAAAGAAATTATACACACTAACTACATAGACAAAGCAGAAAATGATATCCATGTCAAATTAAATATATCCAAGTTGTTTACATAAATAAAAAATAAAATAAAATAAAAAAAACCAAACCATTGCCCGGGATGAATACCATATTTATTTGGACCCAAGAGAGGTCTCTTAATGACATCTCAGTAGAGTCAAGTCAGGTGAAAACATGGTGCATGGATATTAAACAAAAGTCAAAAGAATAAATGATAAAATAGCCTTTTTTTTGCTATTAATAGAAGAACCCAAACATTACCAGCAATAATAAATATAACTGACCTTCACAAGATCTCCAAGCTCTTCGGTGCATTCAAGCTTGTCCTCTGCCAACCAGTTCTCCAGAAGATTTTTCTTATTCTGATTTACAACAAGGCGTGATAATTCCAATGACTCGAAAGCATTGAGTTTTCCTCTAGTCAACAGAGTTCCAAAGTACTGCAGCAATGGTGGTGTTTGCCCAGCTTGCACCGGAACACTCTGTGGCACATGAACCAAATAAGAAATTCATGACCTTCGGATTACAGTATCTTCATAGATAAAGAACCAAAGAAACAAGAAAGGATAAACTTTGCACTAAAAAAACCTGAAATTTAGCAACAGTGTCAGGAGTTCGCAGGATTCCCTGTGGAGATTCTGCCGCAAGTTCTGCAGCCTCCTTATACTTTGCCTGAGAAAATAACTCTTGAAACCTCTGGACAACCTGAAAGAGACAACCAATGGGAGATGTTCATGATAGAAACTAGAAACACACCATACATGCACACAGAC
>Ga0325411_1007708_pt1 | contig 11722 bp, 7 predicted proteins | sample PopdelMetagenome_13_FD_206181 | JGI IMG/M metagenome (GOLD analysis project Ga0325411, IMG submission 206181) | Populus deltoides microbial communities from Bellville, Georgia, United States - Xylem-PdIQD-R4 | ecosystem: Host-associated > Plants > Phyllosphere > Stem > Wood/Secondary xylem...
ACTTTGATTTGATTGTTGGAACTTTTGATTTTTATTTGTATTATTAATTAGCTATAAAATTAAAAGTTGTGTGTTTTTCACTCGGTTAGCATTGTTTACACATTTAAACAGAACATAGTGGATCTCATATGTATTTTTTTAGTAATTTATTTTGATCCTCAAATATTGATTTTAAACTATTAAATCCTAGTTGAAAACCAATTACTTCAGATTTTTTAGTCAATGATGGATTTCAAAAAGGAAAGATTGAATAAAAAAACATCAAATATGAATGGCGTGTCATATATTTTAGTAAAAATATACTTAGGTACTCAATTTTTCAAAATAACACAAATTATACAATTTAGATCCCTTTAAATTAAAAAAATCAATTTTGATATAAAAATTTATTTGTATTATCTTTCAATCTCTGAATAGAGAGCGAAGAGATAAGGGTCGTCGGATTCCAGTAATGAAAGAAAAAGTCATCTTCAAACCATTTCTGACCATCAAAATGGATTTTTTTTCAAGTCCATGAGTTCCATGAGATGAAAGAAGCTTAATGGTGGGTTTTTTTGCGCCTCGATATCTCCTAAAAAGATAGATCTAGATCGAGAAAGATAAATCTAAAGTGGTTTGATTTCGGGTTTTTTGATTATTTTTTTGTGTTTTGAGTTGATTGATTGGTTTGTGGATGTTTCAAGGGTGTTGGTAATATATTTTTAGATTGAAATAACTTAAAAAGTAGGCATTTGGGCAAAAAAAAACGTTGTTCCAACTTTTTGGCCACCACGATAGTGGTTAGAAACTAGTTGTGACATGGTGCCTGTTTATTTAAAAAAAAATAAAGACAAACGACAAGTCATCCACTTATTTAGAAAAACAATAATAAAAAAAAAACCAAGCCCAGGCACGTGAGCCTCTGTTTAAAGGCCTGCCCACACGCCTCGGCTTTGCCTTTAGAGTCTTTTTTTTATATATATATGATATTAGGCATAAATTCAAGAGAGAGAAATCATTTAACTCATTTGGGTCAATGACACCTAAGCTAATATTTTTTTTCTTATTTTACTTTTTTTATTGATTTTTTTGACATGTTTTTTTAAATAATTTTTAAATTTATGTTTCAATTGATATTGTTCATTTGTGATTTTTTTATTTGCTTATTTGAACTTTTTTGGATAGAGATTTTTATAAAATTATTTTGTGCGTGTTTAATATTTGAAGTTATTTTTTCCATTCATCTATAATTTTTTTTATCTTTTGTATAGATAAAATTTATTTTTTAAAATAAAAAATACTTATTTTTAGATAATATTTCTAATATGTGCAACCTTGCATAGTATTTGTTTTTGTATAGATGAAATTTTTTTAAAAAAATAAAAAAATACTTATTTTTAGATAATATTTCTAATATGTGCAACATTACATAGTATTTGTTTTTTTCATTTAAGCAATTTAATACATGTGTCTGTTTTTATTATCGTTTGATTGAATAAAAAAATTATTTTAATTAATAAAATTTAGCAAACATAATCGATAAATATCATGTCTTGTTAAATTAAATATCTTGATCTATACATGTATATTGATTTTTTCAATTTTATTTTTAATTATTTTTTAATTTATTAGTAGATATAATTCTTAATTTATCTTTTTACATGCATAAACCTTTTTATTTGCACTTAAAAAAAATTAGCTATAAATATGCATAGAAAAAACCACTATATATAATTTTTTTTATAAGAGATAAAAATATATGACCCGCAGTCGAGTACAGGTCAGATAGCTTATTAGAAAAGATGAGGTAAGATTTTTTAATTTGGAATTTTAGACATATAATTTCTTTTTCTTTCTGATACATGTGTTTTATTTTTTCTTAAAACTTTCTGAATGTGATATTTAACTTTATTTGTAGTTAGATTTTTTTATTCTTATAATTTTTATCGGTAACAATTAAGAATATAGTTATGGTGAAATCTAATTGCGTTAAAAATATGATATAGTTAGATACTAAAAAAAAAGCAACGGTAAAAATAATATAATTTTAAAAAATAATTAGCACAATTTATGAAAAGAAAATACCATAATTTTATTATAAAAAAAGAAATTAACAAAAAAAAAAAAAACTTAAGAATATTAATGCTTAAAAACTTTTATTTGAAAAGAACTAAAGAACTTTTCGCTGTACACTGCAGGTTGGGCAAAATAACATTTAGGTCACATAACTTTTTTTGATATTATTATTAAACGAATCCCAACAGATCAACTTTAAAACTTCTCAATCCTATTCTTTGTCTAGCCGAGATTCTAAATTAAACATATAGAAATTATTCTATATAACCTAAAAATTCAAATAAAAACATAGTTTAGTTTTAAAAATTATTTGAGTTGATATTTTTTTTTATTGAAATGGCAAGCAAAAAAAATAAATATATATAAAAAAATTAGGCCGCATGAAACTTTTTGACGTTATCATTAAACTTATCATAATAGGTCAATCTTGAAATCTCTCGATCATATTCTTTGTCTGGCCGAGATTTTAAATTAAACAACGTGAAAGTTGTCCTAACATGACCTAAAAATCCAAACAACTAGTAACAACATAATTTGGCTTTCAAAAGGATTCAAGTTGACATTTTTTTATATTGAAATGATAATATATTGGATTGGCCCGGGTTTCGCGGCTTAACCTGCCAAACACATGATATGAGTCACAAGCTTCACTAGATTTAATAGCTTTAATTTTTTAAAACTAATTTTTACTTAATCATACTATAACAAAAATGAAAACTTGCAAAATAAAGCATTAACTCAATATTGTGTGTTTGTTTGAGACTGCAATAACCCTCTATAGAAAGCAAACCAAAATAAATTATAAAATACAATTTTCAATAAACTGAAATTAACTCGTCAAACACATGATCTCAATCATTGACTCTACTATGTTTAATAGCCCTATTTTTTTTATAAAACTATTTTATTTAATTATACAATAAAAAATTAGACGCTCGTAAAATTAAATATTAATCAAATATTAGGATGTTTGTTAAAGATTGTGGTGATCTTATAGAAAGAATTTCAAAACAAATTATGAAGACCAATTAAAAATTAATCAAATATTAAAATATAAAATTGAAAAAAAACAATATAAAAATTTAATGTTAAATGATAAATTTAAAAAAAATAAAAAAAATAAAAAAAAATAAGTGTGCAGACCTTGGCCTTCAAGAAAAGCTAAGGCGTCGTCCTCTCCTGGTTTTTTCTAAAGCAGGTGGCAGGCGACCTATTGTCATATGGGTTGATGCTTAGAATTTGGTCACTAATATGGTGACTGAAAAATGGGGGGGTTTAATTTAAAATTTTATTTTTTAATTTATTTTCACCCAATAACATCATAAAAAAATATATAAACCACTTCTTCAAAATCGCTAAAAAATGAAAGACTAGTTAAATAAAAAAAACAAAATCAAATCTAATATACTTTTCACACCGTGTTTTGAAAAAACAAATCATCTCCATTAACTTTAAGATTATTCTTAACATAAAGATCCTACTTTTTGGAAGTCAATAATGGCATTATGATATTTTTATTGTTATTCTAGAATTTCTCTCTCATTTCTCAATTCCAGTAACTAAAAATAAACTAAATAAATTTCTGGAAAAAAATAAAAATTTTAAAAACTTTGAGATTTATTATGTATTTTTTTCGTGTTTTACATTGTAGTCTTCTCACTTTAAATGTTGTCTTTCTATCATAATTTAAAATTTTATCTAATGAAATTAAATAATGAAAAGATTAAATAAAAAAATAAAAATGAAAATGAAAGGAGAGGAGTTTCATTCTTCACATGAACAATGAAGCACCGATGAAAAATATCAGATCTTTTAGTTGTACTTGTTTTATTACTCACATTACACATGACTATAATTTCAAATTAATTTTTAATATAATAAAAATATATATTAATGTTACGAGTAGAACTATGTTCTATTGTATCATGATTTATTTTATCTGAGCAGTACAAAGAAGCTATTTAGATTTAATGAAACAAATTTAAAAATATATATGATTGGATAATAAATTATGAAAGAGTTGTAGTACTAATTAAAAACTTAAATGATAAGCTAATATTTTCCCCTGAAATAAAGACAGTTGATGATGAAAATACTTAACCCTAAATTTTCTTTTCATTTATGTATTTTATTTTTAAATTTCCGAGGTTACCTTTTCTTATATGAACAAATGATTTTTAGTTTTATAAATACATCATGCAAATTAAATTCTTTTTATATCAAATAAAAAAATAAAGATAATTTATAATAATCTCTTTGAAATATTATAAAATTAAAAATAATTTAAAAAAATAACTAATATTTAAAAAAGATGACCTAAAAATTAAAAATAAATAGAGAGAAATGATATTAATTTATATTTAAATAAAAAAAATTAATGAACAAATAAAGTAAGGGAAAGTCGCTAATGCTACTTAAAATATTAAATATAAAGTTAATCTTTCTTCTAAAAAAAGACATATGAGTATATAAATATTTAAATGATTTTTTTTAATTTATGAATTTTGTAGAGGTTATTTTTTCTTATCAAGAACAATTGATTTTTTAATAAAAAATCATTAAAATATAATTTATTTATATCAAATAAAAAAACTTAAACGATAAATTAGAATAATCTACTTTAAAAAATTATAAAAATACAAAATATTTTTAAAGGTGAACAAAAAATTAAAAAAAATAGAGAGATAGTGTTAATAAATGTTTTTTTCATAAATTAATAAAAAATAGACTATGCGTTGATGAGCTAACTCAATATGTCTAATTTTAAAAATAAGTTCGTGTCTGGACCTAGAAACCAAGGCCCACAATTATATTATATATATAAAAGATCATCCACTCCAGTACTTTTTTAGGATAGGTAACATGTCACTTCCTCGTCTTTTTCGATAAACAACAAATAATATTCCCTGTTTTTAGAATTCAAAAACCCAATTTTTATTAGTTTTCTCTAAAAACACCTCCAAACACACTATATAAATCTTAAACAAAACACATAGCAACCATAAAACACCTTAAAATCACTTTAAAAAATAAAAACCACCAAAATGAAATAAACCAAACAAATCTTGATCTACTTTTCATGTCATCTTCAGAGGAAAAAATCACATCAATTAAATTTATTTCAAGAAAAGGAACTCATTAATACAAAGATTCTTTTCTTCTTTTTTGCATTTGAAATGTAGCTAATCAATGATTTCCTATCTCTTTCTCTATTTTTTAGCGAGTTTCTTTCTTCTTTCTCAAATTCAATGACTAAAAAATAAACAAAAATAAATTTTTTGATCAAAATAAAAAATATAAAAACTTTGAGATTAGCTATGAATTTTATGCGTGTTTTATACTTCTCTCTTTTAATTGTATCTTTTTAATACAATTCAAAATTTTGTCTCATGAAATTAGGTTACAAAAAAATAAAAAAAAAATCAAGATGAAATTAAAAAAAATAAGAAGATAAAAATAAAAAAAAAGGTAGTTTATTGTCTATACGAAAAGTTGAAACATCATAACAAACTCAAATTCTTTTAGTTGTTTAGTTAATAAAACTAGGCATGGGTTGTGCTACATTGTTAGACCATATTATTTTTATTTTATAAAAAATAATGTTTAGGTGCTGTAAATGTATTTTAAAAAAAGAAAAGAAATTCACATTGCTAGACCATATTATTTTTATTTTATAAAAAATAATGTTTAGGTGCTGTAAACGCATTTTAAAGAAAGAAAAAAAATTCACAACTCAGGTTATTGACCCAGCTGAATCAAATAAGTTGATTTCATTTTAATTAAATGAAAAAAATTAGCAGTGATAGCAAATAGATCAAAATTAAAAAAAATGATCAAAATAATTTGGGAAAAAAACAATGCAATTTATTTTTTAGTCAATTAAATATTGAAGGATAAAATTATATAAAAAAAGAAAAACAATCAGTCCAATTCAACCCGAGTTAGCATAACAAACATGTAACTTAGGTAATAAAAATCGAGTTAACTAGTCAAACCTGCGATCCATGTCATGAGATTAAGATAACTTGATATAAAATAAATCAAAGAGAATCCCAAGGCCCATTTATATATATATATATATAAAAACCAATGTCAAATGACTAAATTAAAAGATAAAACAAGTAAAAAAAAGATGTTAACACGCGTTAATTATTTAAATTCGTGACTCAGGTCATTATATCGAAAACATTATACATGAAAAATTTGTGAAGCCCAATTCCTAAAAGGATAAAATCGGAAAAAATAAAATACAAAAGGATACAAAACAAAAAAATAGCAATTAAAATAACGAGGATAAAAATTGAAAAAATAAATAAATTAGAGGACCGAATTAAAAGAAAAATCACTTTAATAAAAGGACAAAAAATCAAAAGAATGAGAACCAAATTGAAAAAGAAAAACAATATACCATAAATTTAAATTGAAAAATGAAATTAAAAACAAATAAAAATTATACAAAATATTTTAAAAAAATTAGAAATCAAAAAAATAAGAAGCAAATTTAAAAAACAAAATATCACAAATTAAAATTGAATAATAAAATTAAAAATAAATAAAAATTATGTTTTTCAATTCAAGGAGAGAGAAAATAATAATAAATAAAATTTTCTTGGTGGCAATCAATTTCTTTATCGACAATGCATTGTCTTATCAAGAAGAAGATACCTTGACAATTTCAACTGCATACACCATTAGAAGGCCATGAACGCTTCCTATAAATTGGACATGTGTAGCATACACTGATAATTTTTTTTTATTTTAATAATATTTATAAATGGTTAAATTACCCTCAACTAGCTAGAACAAAAAAACATGTGTAAAAAGATAAAAAACAATCTATGCATTACAAATTTTGATGCAGTTGAGTGATGTGTGTAAATAAATGAAAATAATAAAAAGCTGTTAGATGCTAGAATTACAAATTTTCTTTTTAAGATAAATTAATAATTTCAATTAGAAGTGAAAAAAAAAACTAAAAAATTGATAAAATTAAAAAATATAACTGAAAAAATTGTACTGTATTTGGTTTTGGTTTTATAAGTCTAAAATAAAAAAATTAAACTGAACCAAATTTAAACCGAAAAAAATTAAAAAAAAACCGAGCCAAACTAGAAAAAACTGAGCCAAACCAAAAAAACTGATCCAAACTGATTTGAATCAGTTTTTGTTCTAAAAACCAAACCGAACCGAAACCGGTCGGTTTGAACCGGTTTCGGTTTGGTTTCAGTTTTTTTTTAAAAATTTTAATTTGATTATTTTTTTTAATAAAAACCAAATCAAACCAAAAATAATAATATTTATTTTTATTGCGCATCTGAAAATAAAAAAGATAATTATATCCTTTATCAATAAGATAATAACCCTAACACCAAAGAGCTTTGATTTTTTTTAGTAGAGCAAAATGCTAATTGTACTTAGTGGTGAATTTGGTAAACTGAGTCTATATAAACCCCTTTTTTTTTTTTTTTTTTGTCATTAGCTACAAAAACAAAACCAATCCATCAAACAGCATTGAACAGAAAAGCAAAAAATATTGTTGTTTCCACCTTCTCGTACCCTGAGCATCATCAGCCATAATTCCTCCAGCCTCCAAAGTCCAACCCCCTCTGCTCCTTACCCATCATGACCACTGATCCACTGAAACCCATTGTCGACAAGTCCAGAATTTCACTCACCAGAACTCATTAGCAACCCCCAAACACATCGCCTGATTTCCATCCCAAGAAAATGGAAAAGAAACAGAGAAAGAAGATTAAAAAACCCATATCAGAAACTGAAAGCAACGATCTTGATGACATCTCCTGCTTGTTTTTTCAAAAAGGAACAATGGGTTTATTTCTTTTAATCAGTATCTTCAGTCTCCTCCTCAGAGTTGCAGTTTCTCTCCATTCATATTCAGGTGCAGGCACTCCACCAAAATTTGGTGACTTTGAAGCTCAACGTCATTGGATGGAGATTACAACTAATTTACCAATTAAAGATTGGTACTTTAACACTACCAACAATGATTTAAGTTATTGGGGTCTTGATTACCCTCCATTAACCGCTTACCAGAGTTACTTTCATGGTCTTTTTCTCAAGCATTTTGATCCAAATTCAGTCTCGTTGTTTACTTCTCGTGGTTATGAGACACATTTTGGGTAAGGATCGTAACCCATTTATCAATTTGTGCTCTTTTTATGTTTTGTTGAGTTTCTACCTGTATTGGGTTTTGAGTGTTTTGTGTTTTGTTTGCAGGAAGTTGCTAATGAGGTGGACAGTTTTATCATCTGATTTATTGATATTCTTCCCTGCTGTTCTGTATTTTGTTCTTGTGTATTACGGGGGTAACCGGTCCGGTGGAAATAAGAGTGATGTAGCATGGCATATTGCTGTTATTTTAATCAATCCTTGCTTGATCTTAACTGATCATGGCCACTTTCAGGTTTGAAAACAATTTGCGTTTGCTTGTCTTTTGTTTATGATTGTGTTGAATTGTGAAGTATGTGATTGTCCTTATATTTTATATGGTTTACTTTCAGTATAATTGCATCAGTTTGGGCCTTACATTAGGTGCTGTTGCTGCTGTGCTCTCGCAGAAAGATCTTTTAGCTTGTGTTCTGTTCTGTCTCTCTCTTAACCATAAACAGGTGCATGTCCCTTTTTTCAGCATTATATGACTTGTTTATTAATTTAAAAGGGCCTTCTGTTAGTACTTGACTAGTTTGGAGACAGGTGATACGTGTTCATTATATCATATGTTCAAGTGTGCTCAACAACTAAGTTAATTGGAAATGGTGCCATTTGTTAGTTAGCTTAGGAATTTGTATACACACACATTTTCCTTCAAGAATAAAAAGGGCAGCTAACCTTATCAAGTCAAATTAGGCTGGTCGAGAGCTGTGATAACGTGTTTAGCCAGAAATGTGCTCAAAGGAGCTCTTCAGAGAGTGTATGTGTATCTTTGTTGAATAAACTGACTGCAACATACAAGTTTATCGGTTTTAGCAGGAAATTAGCTGAAGGAGCTCTTTTGAGGGAGTGCTGGCAACTATATCATAAATTTACTGTACAAGTTAATTGGCATACAATATTATGTCAATGACTCAATAGTCTGGACTCGGCACTAAGTCGCATAAAGTTTTCCATCCATAGCTATAAGGACCTTGCACTTTTTTGGAGAAGTAATTCCCTTATCATGTTTCATACACAGTGAATATTTCGCATTGCCATTGTCTGACCAAATTGATTAAAGGCTGGAAGAATAATGACCTAGCAATGATGACTACTCTAGCATGACTGCTTAAGTGTGACCAGGTTCGATAGGGGACTCTTATTAGGAATGTGTAATGACTAGTGAGTGGATGCTCAGTGAAGTCTTATTTCCTGGTTCAGAGTTTGAACGCAAATTTATAATCTAATTATGAGAATAGTGGTTACTGCTTACCAAACAGTGTGATTACATGATTGAGAGGGTTGCTAATTGTTATATCTATTGGACAATTGTAGAAGTTGCTGGTGTGACCAGTTGTATGAAGGTTTGTTATTTTTATAATGAAGTCACATCTAGTTTTGTACTCATAATGTATTGATGCTCTGTAACTTTGATTGGAGGGGGTTTAGCCAGTGTCTGTATATTCTGATCAATATATATAAAAGACCTGATTCAGATATCCTTACTGCTGGATCGCCAAGAAGCAGAGTGACATAAGACAATGAATGGATATCTTTTGACTCCAGTTGTCTATCTGGACTTCATTAATCTTTTTTTCGCTTTGGAATATGTAAATGTGTGAACTGCCCATGTTGGGAATATAGAGTAAATAAGTATACAATATCAATTTTTTATAATAGACCGATCAACCATCCTGATGCCATTTTGAATATCTCATATTTGAGTTCATGTCATCATTGACACTGACTGCCTTTCTGTTTATTGCATTTTGTACCTTAAAGGTAGATCGCTAACTACTCCTGTTGTTTATGATGTGCAACTTGCTTGAATACACTGGAGAATTTCGTTACAGAAATTGCCAGACTTCTGGTGCCAGCCCTATTATTATCAGTCTTTTGTTAATCATGTGAAAAGCTGTTAGGTAGACTTAGTGCCTGCTTGGAAGTGTGGTGCCCTGCACTACCAAACGGTGCCTTAGTCTATGAACTTACTCATAGATTAAGCACACACGGGTGAATTCAAACGTCACCACATAAGTTCCATTTTTTAGACATTGTCACATCACTGTTGGCCTAGTCTATGGGTGATTTGGTAGACTAAGTCTATCTGACAATCTCTCCAATTATGCACACCAACTTTTCATTGAACTGAAAGTCATGTTGACTCTTATCATTTCATATATGTTTCCTTTCCCTTTCTAATTTTTTGTATGTTTATAAAGATTTATTGTTTTCATGCTTCTCAATCCGGGATATGGACTGTCCATTTTTTATGAAGAAATAACCACATGACATTCTTTTTCCATAAACTAGATGAAAATATATTAAAATACCAGTAATATTTACTAATAGTTTGTAACACCTCTGCAAAAAAGTGAGAAACACGGAGCAGAAAAAATATTGTTTGTTTTTCTCTGTTTTGATGTAGAGACTGATGGGACCTTGAAAATACTTATATTTTCCATGCATGCATATTTACAGAGCAGTATTGTATGTTTATAGTGGATCTGTCCATTAACCATTGTTTTCCTCCACTGAATTGCACTTTCTGCTTGTTGTGTGCATACAAGCCATATTGAGGAGAGAAACAGACAATTTCTGCACAATGAAAAACAAGAAGTACAAATAATGAATACCTTATATATCCTTGCCGAACAAATTAAATAAAAACTCCTATTGTTATTTTTACTTATCAAGACTTGTTATAAGGTTGATGTTAATTATAAATTCTAAGGTGATGTTTTTGACTTTTTTCTGTGTTTTCTTCCAGATGAGTGCATATTATGCACCAGCGTTTTTCAGCCATCTGTTTGGTAGCTGCCTAAGGCATAAGAATCCCCCGCTAGAGGTTTTAAAATTGGGCTTGGCTGTCTTAGGAACATTTGCTATTGTCTGGTGGCCCTACCTTCATTCAAGAGATGCCTTTTTTGTGGTATGCAGCAGTACTAATATATTAGAAAAACATAGTTGGTCCTTGTTTTTATTTCCATTGTTTAACACATGTAATTCATTCCATTTCTTTACCTGAGCAGTTCACATTTGTTTTTATTTGCATTTGTTAATACATGTAATTCATTCCATTTCTTTACCTTAGCAGTTTGTGCATAACGTGCTATTTCCATATGTTGAACACATGGCCACCTCTTGTTGCAGTTTGTATTTTAGTGTTTAGCACATGGTCGCTGAAGCTATGCTCCTTAATGGCACTTCTTCAATTAATCTTTGCACTAGCTATTTGACTGTCCAGACAAACTGATACTTGACTAGCTCTTTGATTGGCAGGATGTTCCAGTTTTAGCTTTCTGTTGTGTTTTTATATATATATTTAAATTTTGTGAGGTATATTTTAGGCAAAGCACAGGCTGTGGCACAATTTCTAGATCTTTATTTTTTTTTTCCTTCTGTGCATGGTGGCAAATATAAAGAATGACTTCTTTGTCTTTTCTATAGAATCTCTTGCAACCTGTTACATTCTTGTTGGCAAGCGCATGTGGTGAAAGAATTACATGCATGA
>Ga0325411_1007714_pt1 | contig 11718 bp, 9 predicted proteins | sample PopdelMetagenome_13_FD_206181 | JGI IMG/M metagenome (GOLD analysis project Ga0325411, IMG submission 206181) | Populus deltoides microbial communities from Bellville, Georgia, United States - Xylem-PdIQD-R4 | ecosystem: Host-associated > Plants > Phyllosphere > Stem > Wood/Secondary xylem...
CCCTATCCCACCTCTCCCCTCCCAAGCTGCAGCCAACCACCCATCCCAACTCTCTCCTCTTCTCTACACAAGCTAGCACTCAAGTTTCTTATACTTTTGTACGTGGTCACAACATCCGTTAATTCTTATGGATTTTATCATTTTTTGTAAGTAAATCTATCCTTTTTAGTTTTAACTTTTAAATGTGAATTTTATTGTTTTTTTAGTATATGTATTTTGTTAAAGAAACTTGTTGTATGAATGTATAATTTTGTAGTTGTTATAGTTTGTTTTAGATTTTATCAAATTATATTTGTTTGTAAATTGTTGAAATTTTGTTTGAATTACACCGAATTATATGTGTTGTGATGAAATAAATAATAGCTTATTTAACTGGCCTGTTTTAATTGTTATCAATTCTATTGCGAAGTTGTTATTTTCGTAAATTTATATATGTATAAATTTGTATGTATGAACGTTGATAGTTGATAATTGATCATGAATATTTAAATAAGTGTTTTTTTAGTTTGTTGGATAATTGATAGTGAATATTTAACATAGGAAACTAATATTTTTTTTATGTTTTATAGAGATTCAATAGAAGTCATGGATGATCGTTCATGGATGTATCGAGACTCACCCCAAGGATTGCGGAGGATGGATTATTGTAACGGTGTTCAGGATTTTATTAATTTCGCAACATCTATCTTGAGAAATTTTACTGATGGCGGTATTAGGTGTCCATGCAGGAAGTGTAAAAATTTAAAGTTTTTGCATCAAGATGTTGTAACGATGCATCTTCTAACCAAAGGGTTCATGCAAGACTACCTGTGTTGGTATGCACACGGAGAACTATTTGTTCCTAATAAGAGCATGGTTGAAAGGATGGTCGAGTCAACTTCTAGTGCTAGCAACATGCATGAAGTTGGAAATGAGAATAGTAATCCTTACAGGAATATGGTTATGGATGCAATGAGAATGAGTGAAGGTAATGCCAGTAAATTTCCAAACGTAGAAGAAGAACCTAATGCATATGCAACAAGGTTTTTTAATATGTTGAGAGATTCTGACGGGCCATTATAGGATGGTTGTACGAACCACAGTAAATTATCGGTCGTAGCACAGGTGTTCACCATCAAGTCAGATCACGGGTTGAGTGAGGCCGGTTATGACAAGATTATCGAATGGACGAGAAGCATTTTACCTGAGGGGAACAGGCTGAAAGAGAACTTCTATGCTGCCAAGTCCATGATGAAACCCCTCAGTTTAGGATACCAGAAAATTGACATGTGCTCTAACTTCTGCATGTTATACTATTTTGAAAATGCTGAAATGACCGAGTGCATGACATGCGGGCATTCCCGTTACAAACCCAGAACTGGAAGAGTAAAGACTCTTGTCATAACCCAATTTTTGACCCTTTTATTTTTTTTATTTACTGAAAAATGATAATAAAAAAATGAAAAATGATGATGAAAAACAAATAAAAATGAAATAAATTAAAATTTGGGTTAAGGGCAACATGATTGAAAGTTTAAAGATTTAATTAAACTCTTGACTAGTTTAATTAATCAAATCAAGGGCTTAATTGAAAAAATTGATAAGTTTTGAGACTTAATTGAACTTGGAATTAATTTAATTAATGAAATCAGGGACTTAATTAAAGAAATACCAAAGTTTGAAGAGTCAATTAAGGACTGAATTGATGCATTTTGAAACCAAGGACTGTTTCTTAAAATGCGATGAAATGCAGGGGTCCTATTAAAGTTTACCCAGGGGTTTACTTACAAAAAGTTCAAAACTTCAAGAAACACATCAAAAATAGCAATTTGAATTGAAAACGGAGCCGTTTCTTGGACAAACTGTTCACTGCCCATTTCAGCTTCCGTTTCGACAGTTACAGACAATGTTTATGTTTCAGCGTAGAGGCATTAACAAAGGAGACCCAGGGGACAAAAACGTGGGGGGGAAAGAGACAGAGAGAGGGGAATAACTGGAGGAGAGGGGAATGAACGAAGAAAAAAAGGGGTAAAAAAAAGGGGAAGACGATCAAGAAGGGAGCCGCCAGGCCTCCACCCAAGATCTCCCCTCTATCCACCTAAGACTGGTGCGAGGGGAGGATTTTATGATCAAAGAAGAAAAACCAGGGGAAGAGCAGTCCCAAAGAGTGATCAAGTCCTCGTTGCTCTCAGGCTCCTCTGGATCTCCGGATGGGCCTGAACAACATGTTGCAGTAATGAACGCAATGTTCTCTGCACCATGCTCTTTGGTGCCTATCGATTCCTGTCAGAAGTAGCAGTGGAGAATCTGCTCCATCAACGCAGCGTCTTAGCAATAGCAGTGCAGCAGACCAGAGAGGAAGGAGGAACACGAAGAAAAAAACTGGGGGAAGAACTAAAAAAAGAGAGAGCAGAACCGGGGGAGGACGAAAAAGACTGGGGGCTGACTGAAGGAAAGCTAAAACAGAGGAGAGGAAGCGGTGTTGGTGGAACAACCCTTCCACACCGCCGTCTTCCTTTGCGAGCAGCAGATTCCAGGAACAGACGAAGAAGGAGAAGAGAGAGAGAGACCGGGAAAGAGAGGACTGACAGACAAGAAACCAGGAGGGAGAAGACATCGTCCGTCCAGAGCTAACCGGTCGTCACCTTCATCTTTATCTTGACCCCGCAGCTACACCAGCCCCAACAGCTCTTCCATACGGTGAACATCTAGCAGTCCACCATTGAAGCAGCTGTCTCATCTCAGAACAGCAGGGACATGAAGGAGAAAACCAGAGCAAGGAGAACCAGTGAAAATAAGAAGAAACAGGGGAGAGTGTCTGGCCAACAAGTAACCCTCATCCCCCCCATGCATCATGCTCCTGAGGCCAGCATTCACCGGTTCCTCAGTCGTGAGAGGTTTCTTCTCCGCCCAAGCTGAATAGCCAATCGTGGGCACCGTCTCCCTCAGCCTTGCCAGGTAAGTTCTTCAGCTTTCTTTCTTTTGGTAAATTAATTACCGTTTGCATGCATGCGTGAGTGATTCACGCATGCAACAGTGGCAGCCGGGTCACTGGTTTGGACCAGTGACCCAACCTTTTTTTTTTTTACCATGCAACTTAAATTAAAAACAAATAAAAAATAAAGAATAAAAAACAGAAAAATAGAAAAAGTAAAAAAAAAAGATGTGTATGCATGAATAAAAATAACATAAATTTATTGGTTTATTCACTGACGCCAGAGTTAGGAATAAAAATATCGGTTTAAATTTATATTATTTTTATTCACTATATTTTATTTTATTTAGCTAAAAAAATAAAAAAATATGTGCATGTGTAAAAATAAATTTATTTTACTTGTTTATTCACTGATGCCAGAGTCAGGAATAAGAATATTGATCCAAATTTATTTTATAGCTACGTAATATTTACCAACGCCAGAGTTGGAATTATTCGTAATTGAATATTCACTAGCGCCAGAGTCAGGAATAGCAATCAGTTTGCCTTAGGCAGAACGTTTAAGGGGTGATAATATCTTCCCTTTTACGTAACCAATCCCGAGCCATAGAATCTCTGTTGACCAGTTAGGGTTCCTAGTGACCATAATACTAGGTGGCGACTCCTTAAACAAGACCTTTTTCCTAAAAGAACAAGATGCCAAAAATCTGTTCTTTTTCCATAATTCAAGAGATTATTTTTTAGGGCCGCCGCGATGTCGAGTGCGACAACTCTCGTGGCATATAAAAAATTTAGATACTTCCCAATCACACTTAAATTGCAGAGGTTATTCATGTCACCAAGGACTGCTGAGCACATGACATGACACCAATCACATCATGCGGTTAATGGAGTGATGGTGAAGCCTGGAAACACTTTAACAGTGTGCATCCTCACTTTTCAGCTGAATCAAAGAACATGCATCTTGGGTTGTGTATAGACGGATTCAACCCATTCAGGTCATTTGCTGCTCCTTATTCTTGTTGGCCGGTCATACTGACAGTTTATAACTTGCCACCGGGATGTGTATGAGGCCAGAGTTCATGTTTCTATCTATGTTCATACCAAGTCCAGGCAGTCCAGGTCGGAATATAGATGTTTGTCTTCGTCCATTGATTGATGAGTTGACGCAGTTGTGGTCCTCTAGAGCTTTGACTTATGACATCTCGAGGAAACATAATTTTGTTATGAGAGCAGCTTTGATGTGGACTATCAATGATTTCCCAGCTTATGGAATGGTTTCTGGTTGGAGCACGCATGGAAAGCTAGTATGTCCATACTGTATGGAGAACAACAAGGCATTCATGCTAACAAACGGGGGTAAAGCTTCTTTTTTTGACTGTCACCATCACTTCTTGCCGCTGAATCACAGGTACAGAAAGAACAAGAAGGATTTCTTTGTTGGCAGAGTTAAAAAAGATGTTGCACCCCTGCATCTTTCCGATGAAGAATTGCTTAATGTTGCTTTAGAGTATGGTGACATTGTGTTTGGTCTCCAATCAGGTAAACAGAAGTTTCCTGGTTTTGATTTGACCCATAACTGGGTGAAGCGAAGTATATTTTGGGAGCTTCCTTATTGGAAGACCAATCTTCTCCATCATAACCTTGACGTAATGCATATTGAAAAGAACGTGTTTGAGAACATTTTCAACACCGTCATGGATGTGAAGGGGAAGACAAAGGACAACATCAAAGCTAGATTGGATGTAGCATTGTTCTGTAATCGTAAAAATATGGAGTTGGTTTGTAATGGGTCACGGGTCGCAAAACCAAGAGCAAGCTTCGTGTTAGAGAAAAACGCACAACTACTAGTCTACAAATGGCTTAAGAGTCTGTGTTTCCCCGATGGACATGCCTCGAACATATCAAGGCTGGTTAATACCGAGGAATGCAGATTATATGGAATGAAGAGTCATGACTGCCATGTGTTTATGCAAACACTCATCTCATTAGCTTTTCATGATTTGTTGCCAAAGGGGATATAGGATGCACTAACGGAGATCAGTTATTTTTTCAAAGATATATGCTCCAGCAAGTTGAATGTTGATCACATTGAGAGGCTTGAAAAGAATATCATGGAGACAATATGCAAACTTGAGATGATATTCCCTCCATCATTTTTTGACTCAATAGAGCATCTACTCGTACATTTACCGTTTGAGGCAAAAGTTGGAGGACTGGTCCAATACAGATGGATGTATCCATTCGAGAGGTTAGATGTTACAGTTGCTATATAATTCATAATTAAATGTTTTTTTTGGTTTATGATTTTTGATTAATTATATATATATATATATATATATATGCAGGTACTTGTTCAATCTTAAAAAAAAGGTTAAGAACAAGGCGTATGTTGAGGTGTCAATATATGAGGCCTATATTGTTGAGGAGATCTAAACATTTATCTCATACTATTTCGAACCTTATTTGAGAATAAGGATTAACCGTGTTCCACGGCATGATGATGGTTGTGAAGTGCTTTCAAGTGGGAACTTGTCAATATTCTCTAATCCTGGACGACCCCCACCTAAAAATGTTGTGAGGGGAAGATATTTGTCTGAAATAGAATTTAAAGAAGTACACAATTATATCCTATTTAACTGTGATGAGCTGAGACCTTTTATTAAGTAAGTAGATGTTCGACATAAACTTTGTCAAGAGTGTATTATTTATGTTTTGTGATACCATAAACTCATATAATTTGAAACAACCTTGCAGGCAACATCAACGATACTTACTGTCCAATAACTCACAGCTGGCCGACTCCCAGATCTTTCAATTACAAGATGAACAATTTGCCACATGGTTTAGAACACATGTAAGTCCTATCACAAACTCATAATCTCTTGCAATTTAATTCACTGTACGTAAATATATATTACATAATATCCATTTATTGATTGTTGTTATATTTAATATACAAGGTTTATCAAATGAGAGTTAGTGCTGCTATTTCACTGTCTTTACTAAGCCTGAACCCTGAAAGAAAAGTCAAGTGCTATAACGGGTATTTTGTCAATGGATATATCTTTCATACTAAAGAATATGGGCATGGAAGAAAGACATACAACAACGGTGTTTGAATTAAGGGATCGACTTTTAGTGAGTTTGAAGTTGACTACTACGGTAGATTGGAAGAAGTCGTCGAACTGCAATATCATAGCGAGTAGAATAGAGTGTTTTTATTCAAATGCTATTGGTATGACACAACTGACAGAGGAATCAGAGTAAATCCTCATTATGGTCTCGTTGAAATCAACTCAAAAAGCTAGACACCGCAACATAAACGACGTCTTTGTTTTCGCAAAGCAATGCCAACAAATTTATTACACATACACCCCTTTCTTTAGAAAGGACCGATCAAGAGTTGATTGGTTATCTGTTTTAAAAACAAAACCCAGGGGTCGTGTCGAGGTTGTTCAGGATGAGAATGAAGACACAAGTGTGATAAATGAAGTCTTTCAAGCTAGTGAGTTGGTTGAGCCATACCGAGTTGCTCCTTTGATTGACTTACATGAAAATTTGAATTTTCATGTTTTCGACGATAGTCTTGTTGATGTTGACGCAGAGGAGTTGAATGTCATTTTGAGCTCTACTAGTGCAGTACAGAATGTTGATAAAGAAGATGATAACCACATTGAAGGAAGCGGATGATAACAATTCAATTGAGGACGAAGATGAAAATTCTGACTAAACATGCTGTAAAACCTTATTTTTATAACATAATATTTTGGAACATGAAATATTTATTCTTTTTTAATTGTCAGCTCCTGTGTATTGTGCTATGTGTGATCTAAGTGTGCAGGAGGATAAATAAAAATACATGTAGAAGCTATATAAATATTGACTATTTCACCGACGGATTCCCACATGGATTATTGTCATCGGTATTTCACAGAGAGTTGGAAAAAAATTACAGGCTTGTGCCACACTTTCCGACGGCATCACCGACGGATTGGGAAACTTTTTGACGGAAACACCGACGAAATATTTCCATCGGTATCTCATAGAGAGTTGGAAAACAATTACGGGTTTGTGCCATAATTTTTGATGGCATCATCGATGGACTCACCGATGGAAATCACACATCCCGAAGTGCACGCCTGTTAGAAGCACTATTACCAACAGCATTGTCGGCGGCACAATTTGCGACGGTAATTTCCGTCGGAATTACCGAAGGATAAAAAAAAGACGGTATTTTTGAAATTTTTGGTGCGCATTTCAATTTATTTCCGTCGGAATTACCGATTGAAATTAATGCCACCGACAACAATTAATGTCCGTCGGTTATGCCGACGGAAATATTGGCATATAAAACCCTCCCCCCCTCCCCCCATTTCATTTTTTCTCTTGGCTCTCGTCTCTATTTCTTCTCCTCTCCATTTGAGTTTAATTTTTGGAAGAGTTTTGATTGTTTTGGTGGTAGTTTTCAACATATTAAAAGGTATGTAATGGTTTTTCTTTATCTTTGTATTTTTTTATTTTAATTATCATTCTTTTTTTGATGTTCTTTGTTTTGTATATTGTTTATAGATAAAATCTAAAAATCAACACACTATTAAGGTAAGCATTTTTTATTCCAAAATTTGTTTTGAATTAATGTATTGTTTTTTTAGTTTTGTGTATTGTTTGTTTTATATTTAGGATGTTTTGTTTAGTGTTATTGAAATATAGAATTAAATTTAATTAGTTTATATTAATTTTAGGATATTATTGTTTGCATTAGAATAATTGTTGCTGTTGAATTTATGTTATAAATATGAATTGAAATATAGAATTAAATTTAATTAGTTTATATTAATTTTAGGATATTATTATTTGTATTAGAATAATTGTTATTGTTGAATTTATGTTATAAATGTGAATTGATATATAGAATTAAATTTAATTAGTTTATATTAATTTTAGGATATTATTGTTTGTATTGGAATAATTGTTATTGTTGAATTTATGTTATAAATGTGAATTGATACATAGAATTAAATTTAATTAGTTTATATTAATTTTAGGATATTATTGTTTGTATTTTAGGATATTAATTTTAGGATATTAGTTATGTTGTTTCTTATTTTGATTAATTTTAATTGTTATTTATAAATTTGTATTGATGATAGTTGAAAATATATAGACGTTGAATTTCTATAGATGTTAGGTTGTATATAGTTGATTTTGCAATATTTGTGTAATTATCAATATTTGTAGGTATGAAAACTATGGGTAGTCTCTACTATAAGGAAGGTGTTGTCGAATTTTTTTTAATGATTGAATTGGTATAGATATTAGGTTGTATATATGATGTTGATGGAGATTATATGGATTGTGGTTATTGTAAAGATTACAGGTTTGAAAACTGTGGGTAGTCTCCAATATAGAGGAGGTGCTGCCGAATTTTTATTAATGATTGAATTCCTAATGATATTAGGTTGTATATATGATGTTGATAGAGATTATATGGATTGTGGTTATTGTAAATATTGCAGGTTTGAAAACTGTGGGTAGTCTTTAGTATAGGGGAGGTGTTGCCGATATTTTTTTTTAAATAATCAAAGTTAATTTATGTAATAATTCATATACATTTGTGTAGATGCGCCAAATGAAATCTACAGGACGTCGTCAGCAGACGGTTGCACATAGTTCTTTTAGCAGTGAGGAGGACATCTCCTTAGGTGCTGATCACGGCGATGCATCTGCGCCACCGTGTGATGCTTCCTCTTCTACAGCGGTTTCATAGCGCAGAAGCGATGTGCCTTCACAGCGGGGTCAATTCACCTGCAAGTACCAAGCACAATGGAAGGATGACCTCTCAATGTAAGTTTGTTTAGGTTTTAGTTTTTTTTTAATACTTATAACATAATTTATGAACAACTAATTAATTTTTTATTATTTAATTTCAGGTTCACAAACATTGAGGCTGCCAGGACAATTACATTGGCGTTGAAATCATCGATGGAGATTCCATTGTTTCAATGGAGTCAGGTCTCCAGACATCCTGAGTGGAGACCTAATATCGATGCCTGGTTTCGGTGATTTCATGTAAGTGTTAATTTTTAATTTCCAGTTTATTTTTAATAAACAATTTTTGTAATTTTATATCTTGTACTATTTTTATTTTCAATGAATTATTTATATATACAGAATAAATTTGAGTGGGATAGCGCGGACAACAATGTTGTCGGGAGAGTATGGGAGAATCACGCAACAACTAAGTAACATCGAAAATAATATTTATTTTTGATTTATAATTTTATGTTCTAAATTCTAATTAGTTACTATAGATGTAGGTTGCGTGATTTTTGGTATGACACCCAAAAAAAGCCTAAAAGATATGTGAGGGACAACGGTCTTGAAGGCTGGAATGAGGTGGCGGTTTGGCGGGAATTTAAACCGCCATTCATCTCGGGAGATATATGGGCGGCATATATTGAGCACGTGACATCTGAGCGGTTCTCACGGCACTCACAATCCGGAGCCGTCAACCGGAACCAGCAAATTCATGGTTCGGTGACCACGCACACCGACGGCTCTATCCCGTTCAGCGCACATGCGAAGCGGATGGTAAGATTAATTTAAATCAAAATCTATCGTTAATTAATTTGTTGTTGCTTATAAATATATTTAACTTGTAATCTTTTTTTTTTCCTTACAGGCTACGTCTCTTGGACGTGAGCCGAGTCCAATGGAGCTATTTGTAGAGACGTACGTGCGGAGTCAAGACCGCCAAAAAGGGGTGCAGCAGTACGTGGACAATTGTGCTCAGCGTTTTGTGGTATGTTCGATCAATAATTTTATTTCGTAAGTTATTATTTTCTTGAATTGAATATGATGATTTTTTAAAAAAAAAATTCAGGAGACCTATAATAGTCAATTGAGAGAGAGATATGGGGACGATCCTTTGACCCAACCAGATTTCGATCTGGATTTGTAGATAGAGGTCGGAACGTCTGGTGGACCCAATAAAAAAATCGAGTCTACGGGCTCTCCAACACTACGGTCAGCCTGTAGTGTCTCAACCATTGGGAGCTCTCCATTAGTATCGAGCACCCAGTCAGAGGAGTTTTTAGCCTTGAAACAACAATATGAACGCCTCTTGACGGATTATGCTCAGCTCCATCAAATGGTCATGGAGATTAGATCAAAGATGGGTGATGATCCATGTGCTGCTTCTTTTTGGCCGTACGGTCTCGGCAATAACTAGTCTCCTCCTCCTCCAGCTCCGTCGCTATTTGAATTAGTTTAATTTTGTTTTTTTAAAACATTAAATTTGAATGAATATTTTGATGAATATTATTTAACATTAATTTTACATTTTTAATGTCTAATGCAAATTTATTTGGTTATTAAGTTTTTTAACTGTTAATAAATAATTTTTTTTAATATTTGAAATTAATATCGACGGATTGACAGAGGGAATGTGTCCATCGGTATTTTAGTATCGTTTATAATATTTACGGTCGTGCCACAATCACCGACGGAAATTTTCGATTGATTTATCATGACTTTTACCGACGGAATATTTCCGTTGGTAATACCATTACAATCACCGATGGAATATCCGCCGGTAATTACCGTTGAATTTTATAGACGGAAATATTCCGTCGGTAACTTGGTGGTGGGAATTTTTATTTTGGCGAGCTGAGCCGTCTGTAATACCGTCGGTATTTTTTTAATTACCGACAGAAATTGCGACGGAATGAGAAATTACCGACGCTCGTTTCTTCGACGGAATAAATCCGTCAGAGATACCGTCGGTAATAATTTTACCGACAGTTTTTGTTCCTTATACCGACGGATTAAATCCGTCGGTAAAACTGTTTAATGGCGTAGTGTTATACCTAGCATGATAGTAGGATTTAGGGTTTAGAATTTAGCATCACTATTAATAATTGTTTGCTCTTATTTCATGCTCATGTAATAAAAAAAATGTATCAAATCTTGCATTTTAGGCCAAGCCCATCTCAAAAAAAAAAAAACATACATCCTTACATCTATTTTTAATTTATACATGTCTTGTTAATTATTGATGTTGTTTTAGTATATCTACATTTGTTTTTATAGTAAGGAAAAATAATTTTAGGATTTGGGCTATGTTCAATGAGGGCCAACATAGGCCCACTCAATTATTTACTGACATGATTTGATAGACTATTAATAATCACATGTTGTGATCAAGAGTAAATAGTTATTGATATGTCAATTCACCAAACAAACTAGGAGTGACAAAAATATTAGATTTAACTCATCGCAGTAGACCCATGCACATAGATCATCGGTAAAATAGGCACAACAAACAATTAGGAATAAAAGACAATTAACAATGCAACTTGTGTTAAGTAAAATGCTTTGAGGTAATAGTATATTTTCTATAGCTTTACTAGTCCCTTACCTTAGATTATTGAAGAATAAAGGTTTTGATTGGTACTTAAAAGTGCATTTTTATCAAGGTTTTATATCATGATTTTGCACTTGAAGTATCAATAACTCATTAACTAAAGCATGTTTTATAATAACAAGTCTGATACTACAAGATACATTTAATATATAGTAAATGTTCATCTTAAATGCAGGCCTATCACATAAATTAAAGGATTGATTGATGAGTTGAACTACTGAAATTGAGAAGACAAAGAGAGAGTTAAGTTTAGAAAAGAGATGTTGGTTCAGTCCAAACTGAAACACTGTTAAGTCATTAGGTCATATCTGGAGTTGTAGATCTTGGATTTCAATTTGGTTTATATGGCTAGAAAGCTAAGACATAGGCCTAAAAC
>Ga0325411_1007718_pt1 | contig 11714 bp, 5 predicted proteins | sample PopdelMetagenome_13_FD_206181 | JGI IMG/M metagenome (GOLD analysis project Ga0325411, IMG submission 206181) | Populus deltoides microbial communities from Bellville, Georgia, United States - Xylem-PdIQD-R4 | ecosystem: Host-associated > Plants > Phyllosphere > Stem > Wood/Secondary xylem...
AGACAGACTTGAAGCTTAAAACTGTACATGAACAGGCCTTGCATGTACACAGAGGAATGCAATCTATCGTAAAGAGAAAAGAAAGAAAAAAGAAACAGATGAATGCAATCATAGTCGAGGTTCAATTTGTTTACAGAAAACCATTTTTCAAGTTCTATCTTGCACTAGCATTAAACCCTGCCTGGCCAGCAGGTCGACTCACCCCTACCTCTGGTCTGGTGTTAAAAAAATCAACTTTAAATTGACTTGATTTAACTTAGTTAACATCATTGTCAACCTCAATTAGATTTTTATTTTGTTTTTTTTTTTAAAAATCTTATTTTTTTACTTTTATTTTCTAAAAAAAATTATTGACCTAAGTCAACGCATTGAATTCATAACTCGGATTTTACTTGGATGAACTTGAATCGAATTTAGAGTCTGTTTGTGATTGCGGTAGTGATGATGATTTAAAGTATTTTTCGCTTATAAATGCATCAAAATAAAGTTTTTTTAATTTTTAAAAATTATTTTTGAGATCAACACATCAAAACGATCTGAAAATATAAAAAAAATTATTTAAAGTAAAAAAAATCAAAATTTTTAGAAACATAATTTGCATCGCGTTCGCAAATACTCTCTTAATAACTATACAATCCTATTGTATTTGGCCCTGTTTGTTTTTGTAATTCAAACAGGGCCTAAATACAAATGGAAAGAACCGAACATCTAAAAGATCCGACTTTTAAAAAGGAGCTTCAGTGATCATATGAGGAGTGATGTTCATGTTGTGAACAGTGAAACTCCCAAGTCTTCTCTTTCCCCCTTTTAAACTTATTTTTCTTCAATCTAGTTCATTCTAGTTTAATTAGATGAAATTAACCTTGAAATTATAATAGATCTACACAATTATAAGATAAATAATTGAAATATAAGACACGAAGTTAATATATCTAATTTAAAACTTTGCAATTTTTTTTTATTTTTTCAGTTACAGAAAGTGACTCATTAAAAAATAAAAATATAAAAAGAAAGTATTTGGTTGTCACGATCAAGATTATCAAGTTTAGTATCCAAATATTCCATCTAATTTAATGATGGTTGTTTTTAGTCCTCATCATGCCAAAAAAAAAAAAAATTTAGGTTTGGAAAGATTTGTAATCTCAGTTTGATATTTTTGTTCTAACCTATTTTTTTACTGCTTTTAAGGAATTAAGTGAGTTTATTAAGGTTTGTTAAATGTTTCTCATGTGTTTTCATGTAAATTAGTTGAAAAATAGGTTGATTAGTAAAAAAAATCAAAATTGATTTCCTGCTTAGTTTTTAACCACTTTGACTGCTGAAAACTAGACATGTCATTCGCTTTCTTATTAAAAAAAAAAATAAAGCAAGGTCAGGTGCATGAGCCTTCAGTGCTACCGGGAGCAACACTAGTCTTGACTCTTGACCCTTTTATGTATTTTTTTTTCCTTTTTTTTTCTGGCACTAAAAAAACTACTTTTCTATTTCACTTACTCTTTACATGTAATTAAATAATATTATAAGATCTTATTTTTATTTTAATAAATATTCTTCAAGTTCTATGTATATGATGATGATGATGATGATGATGATGATGATAATAATAATTTTTTGGCACATGAAAATTTAATTAAAATCATTTTTAAATAGATTTTAAGCATGATTTTATATTTAAAAAATATTACACGAGATTAAATATCATAATACATATTTTTATATCTTCCAATTCAATATTTGATTTAAATCATCATATATGTTATTATTTATAAACATATATAATTTGCAATTTATTTTATTAAATACACATATTAGTTTTTATTTGCAATGAAAATTTATCTTAATAAAAAAATTCAAAATGAATGTGATTTTATATTTAATAACAATACTAAAAAATTCTCCAAATATTTTTTAATTCAAACAAATTTTAATCCCCTCGCAAGATAGACGCATAGACATTATTATTAACTATAACTAAAACTGATAAGTGTTTCACTGTAGCGTGACTATTGTGCACTATGAGTGCATTCACTGTAGATTGCACTGTTTTACAGTGTAGCGGTCATGTAAGTACTTTCACTATGGACTGTAAGAGCTCACACTGTGGACTACACTATTTGTTCATTGTGAGTGCGGCCAACCCCACGTTGGACCTAGACGCGTCCCTGGCCAACCCTAAGTTGGACCTAGACGATGCCAAACCCCAAGTTAACCCTGGACGTGTCCATGCCCAGCCCCACGTTGACTGTGACACCTTGGGTCTAAATGCGTCCCCGACCAACCCCAAGTTGACCCTGGACGCGTCCACGCCCAACCCCATGTTGACTTTGACACCTTGGGTCTAGATGCGTCCCCGACCAACCCCAAGTTGACCCTGGATGCGTCCACGCCGAACCCCATGTTGACTCTGACACCTTGGGTCTAGATGCGTCCTTGGCCAACCCCAAGTTGGACGTGGACGCATCCACGCCTAACCCCACGTTGGGCTAAACGCGCCCAAGCCCATCCCCAAGTTCAACGTGGATGCGTTTGCGGCTAACCTCATGTTGGACCTGGATGCATAGACGCCTAACCCCAAATTGGCCCTGGACGCATCCACACCTAAACCCCACGTTGGCCCTAGCACCTTGGGTCTGGACGCGTCCCCGGCCAACCCCACGTTGGGCTGGACGCGGCCACGCCCATCCCCAAGTTGGACGTGGACGCATCCGCAGCTAACCCCATGTTGGACCTGAACGTGTCACCGCCCATCCCTATGTTGGACCTGGACGCGTCCACGCCCAGCCCCATGGTGGACGTGGACGCGTCCCCGCCCACCCCCACGTTGGACCTCGACGCCCTATAACTGGGTCAACCTTCAGACCGGGTTTGATAACTATGGTTGTCATGAAAATATGTTTTTTGATTTATTATATTTTTTAAACTACCAAAATACATTAAAAAAATCTACATAGATAATTTTTAATAAAAATAAATATATTTAACCCGTGACAAAGCACGTGTCGTATAGACAGTAGAAAAAAACTAAAAGAACTTACGAAAACCAATGGATTCTAAATGTTTTTACTGCGGATTAAACATTGTTTCTCATAGGAAGTTTATTCAATTTCACGATAAGTTTTGTTGAATTTCTTCTATTATTTTTATATGTTGTTTGCTTGTGTGTTTTTTTTGCTTCATCATAACAAAAAAAACCTAAAAGATTTGGTGATTCAACTGTTCATACAACAATGGAAGCGTGCACCAACGCAACAGGGATCAATTGAAGCCTAGCTTAACCAGTAATTTTTACAAGCTGGAGCATGATTGTCTTTGTGATAACATTTTTAAAAAAATTATTATTTTTTTAAATTATTTTTTAAAAATAAAAAATATATCATTTTAATATATTTTTAGACAGCTACCCCGATGTAAAATATTATTTAATTTCTAAATGTTTTTTTTTTTTGGAGGGCAGGGATTCACCCTCTGTGTAATTACGTACAGATCCATTCCTCCAATTAAAACCCCAAAGGCGCAAGTAAGGGCATGTTAAGTTTTAAGGAGGGGAAAAAACCCACAAGTGTGGAGTAGGGGATGAAACCCATGAAAGTTATGGTCAATCACATGTGAAAGCCAAATTTGTTCGTTGTCCTTCTACTGCACTTTTAACATTTAGCTCCTTTTAGTTATCTTCAATTTTTTTCTTATGCATGTTGCTTTTTCCTTTGTGGTGGTCCTTCTCTGCATTTTGATAGACTCAACTGTGAAAGAGTATATATATGTTTAGATCTTTTCCTTTCCCTCCCATCCAAATTTCTTACTTGAAAAGAAAAACCCCCAGTGTTCATTACAACGTAATCTCATATAAATTTGACCCTTCCATTTTTAAACCCCAAAAAACCAGATTCATTTAAATTTATTATAGCATTATAGCATAAATTAAAAAAAAATCCAACCTTGGGAAAAACCCAAGAAAAGGAGAAACCTTTTTTCGTGATCCAATCTCCAACACGTGCCAAACCTTGTCCGAGGCGGGTAGCGCGGTTGAGCACCACCATCGCCACCACGTTACCTGCCAAAGATGGGAAGAAACCCGAATCGGAACCCAAATCAAACCGATTGTTGCAACCCGGTTAAAAAACCAGGCCCAGTATCCATAGATCATGTGCTACTGGCATTGAGAGAAACGAAAGAAGAGAGGGATGTTAGGATTAGAAGTTTATTCAGTTTTTTTGATGCAGCTAATTTGGGTTATTTAGATTGTGCGCAGATTGAAGCCGGCTTGTCGGGGCTCCAAATCCCTGCCGGGTATAAATATGCCAAAGTGTTGTTGAGGGATTGTGATGCAAATCGTGATGGACGGGTTGATTACCAGGAGTTTAGGAGGTATATGGATGATAAAGAAATGGAGTTGTATAGGATCTTTCAAGCTATTGATGTTGAACATAATGGCTGCATTTTGCCCGAGGAGTTATGGGATGCTCTTGTTAAGGCTGGTATTTATTTTCATTTTCTCACTTCTTTTTATTTGGGATTTTTCGAGTTCTTTCCGAATTGGGTTTTTTATTTTGTTGATTTTTTATTGTTGTATTAGATTTTGAGATTTATTGGTATTTTTTTGTAGCTTTTGGGGATAATGATTGGGTAGTGATGACAATGGTTGATTATTGCAGTGTTTCAAGTAGTCTAAATTTGTAATCTTAGTCGTTAGTTAAAGGATTTCCTTCTTTAATCTACCAAGAAGATTCTGATACTTAATGGTCTTTTGATTCTTCTGTTAGTTTGCATTCTATCATGCTGAACAGTTGGTTGAGGTTATGCTAGAGGACTGGGGGTTCAGCTGTTTACTACAGATTTGGAAGCATGATGTCAACTGAATTAATTTTGTTTAATTTTAACCTGATTTATTATTATTATTCAATACTTTCTTAGGAGACTCAAGATTGATTATTATTATTTTTGGCACAATTAAGCCTGAGCTCAAATTAATAGTCAATCTTATCTTTCTTTTTAAGAGACGGTGAAATCGAAACATGGAGGATCGAAGTGAAAAAAATAAAAAAAATAAATGGCAACTTTGAATTTCATCCAAAAAAATAGTTTGGACCCCATCTTTTTCGGTTAGTAAAGATTGGTCCTTTTAGTTGATTAATGGTTTTTTGATAACGAAAATTAAGAATAAGATTACTAGTCAAGTAGGTGATACAATTTGCTGAATTATACACTAGGCAGCAATCCCCTTCAGGATTCGGGGCTCATAGTTTTGTCACTGGGGCTTAACAATTGGTTGAGGTTATGCTAGAGGACTGGGGGTTCAGCTGTTTACTCCAGATTTTGAAGCATGATGTCAACTGAATTAATTTTGTTTAATTTTACATGATTAATTTTTTTCTAGGGTTTGGATGACAAAAAATGGGTCTTTCTCTCTCTTTTTTTTTTGTGGTGATTTCAGCCAAGTTCCAAAGCTGTATTTTTTAGATTCTTACATGTCCTGGAAGATAGACTTGACCTCTATAATTAATTGGAGTCATGTTGCAATCATTTGTTAGCTTGAGTTAAACTGTTTTCTAAGGAGTTTGGTGGCTTCTAGATGTCTGCTTTAGTTATTTGAGGGAAATATATGGAAGCAATCAAGAAGCTTTATGTGTGGATTTTCTTTTGAAGATTGTAGTTGCTATATGGTATGTTTGTAGGGCATGAAGTGCTTAAGAATTGGGATATAAGTTAGGAAATGTTGTATATGTTTGCTTTAAACTTGCAGAGGCACAGCCCCTTTGCTTCTTTGGAGTGGAAAGATGTCTTTTGTGGTACTTTACTTAATTTTTGTATGAGTTTGCCTGAAATTTGTTGGAAGCATAATCAAATAATAATTGTTTTTTATTGTGTTTTCCAACACACACACACCCTATCTAACCTTTATGATTTGTGTTTTCAGATAAGCATGAACCAAAAGCGTAAAAACCCGACATTCAGCTACTCTTATAATCCACAAGACATGAAGGGGAAGCTGACAAACACTCGTACCGAAATCATTGTTGACCCAACACCTCCTCAGAGATCAACTCACGGTGAGCTGATGAATTTCACCCATAAGAATCTGTTAAGGACGCACATTTTGGATTTTAAGAGTAGAAAAACAGTATATCAGTTCTTTGAAAAGACACTTGATGATTGGGTGCAATCTAAAAAAAAAACACGGAATACATAATGTTATAAATTTTCATCATTGAAGATATCTAGATGTATTCGGCCTAAATATCCCTCAAGATTATAGAAAAATAATTAAAAGAATGGTGTCATTTATCCATGATTTGCATAGATATAGTGGATGTTGCACAAAAGTAACATTGTGTTTCTTAATGGTGATGTAAAGTTCTAAAAGATTGATTTTCAACCTGCGGCTGCTAGGGAAGCAAAGGACATAGATTACCGGTTTTTGGGGAGACTTGTTTTTGAACTTTTGGATGGTGAAACTAAATCACTGCCAAGTGATATCTTACACTTTCTAAACACTTGCAAGCATGGAGGACATGTTTGTCAAACCCATGTTATCTTGGATTTTATAAACACTTGCAAGGAATGTAAATTTGTGTTTCAGCAATTACATAGGAGAAGAAAAAAACCAAACAAGAATTATATTTGTCGCTCCTGATAAACAAACGAAGACAAATGAGAGGATGCTTAGACTTTGCCAAATGAAATGAGGTAATGAGAATGATTCTTAATAGGGTAACCAAAGCAAAATTTATTGTTGATATGTCCTGTTTTCCTCTCGAGGATCATGGATTTTTCAAGAATTGCATTCGTGAGAGTTCTAAGAACAATGACCTAGCTGCCACCCTTCACATTTTTTCAAACCCCTGTTTCTTTTCTTCGAGGACAAAAATAGCTGATCTTCACAACCCAACACAAGTTATTATCGCAGCAAGAACTAGAAATCCAAACTCGAATCTAATTGTTGAGCTGTATGAAAAATAGGGCAATGATCAATAAGATATCTTGCAATGTCATTCAAGTTACGAATATTGTTTTCATTAATTTTTTTTACACTAGTTTGAAACAAATATTACTGAAGTTGAAAGAATTATCTCTCGAGATAGAAGAATAGATCGTACAAAAATTAAACACAGTGTTGAAATTTTGATCCAGAACTGCAAAAGAATCTGCAATACTCAACATATCTAGCCGGTAATAGTGCCTTTGAGTGTCATAACAAACTTTTTAAGAATTCCATAGAGACGGATAAGAGATTCAAGGAACTCATAGTGAAAAATGATAGACAGTCTAACTTATTTGCAAGATACAACCATTGTTTTTATGGGATTCTCTTGTAAGTTGAATACAAGTAATATCCGAGATTCCCCAGCACTCTATATTTGTGAGAAATTGATGGTGGAAGGTGCAAGGGTTTGAATTTATGATCTTGAAGTAACTCATCAAGTGATTAGAAAATGTTTTCAACTAGATTTGAGAACAAATATTCGAGTTATATAACAACCTAATATAGACACTCTTTGGAATCGGTCACGTTCAATTCTCTTTCTACAAAGATGGGAAGAGTTCAATCACAATGATTTTCATGATGTATATGAAGGTATGGTAAAGCTTGCATATATTTTTTATGCATGCAATTGCAATCTTAATTATGGTGAAATGAGAGAGATGGAGTTTAAAATTTATTTTAAAAGTGTTTGGTGCATGTTGTAATCTCTCATTTTCCCACTCAGCTTCTCTTATGTTACTTTTGTAGTTAAATTCATTTTAATAAAACATTACTTTCAATTCCAGATTATGTTAGATTTCAATTTTATTTTTATAATACGGAACAATGATCATTTGCGTTACCTTGTTAGACAAATATCATTTCAAGCTACCCTTCAACTTTGCTCCTGCTATTTCATTTTTTTGCTCTACAACTTCATCCAATTTCAGTTTTTGAACACTTGCCTAATCATTAGATAATTGCAGTAAGTATAGTTTCAGTTTCTCAATGTACTGCGTGCAACAGAAAATGTTGATGACAAGTTTATTATAGGTCATTACACAAATATAGAGTGCTGGGGAATCTCGGATATTACTTGTATTCAACTTACAAGAAAATCTCATAAAAACAATGGTTGTATCTTGCAAATAAGTGAGGCTGCTTATCATTTTTCACTATGAGTTCCTTGAATCTCTTATCCGTCTCTATGGAATTCTTAAAAAGTTTGTTATGACACTCAAAGGCACTATTACCGGCTATATATGTTGAGTATTGCAGATTCTTTTGCAGTTCTGGATCAAAATTTCCGCACTGTGTTTAATTTTTGTACGATCTATTCTTCTATCTCGAGAGATAATTCTTTCAACTTCAGTAATATTTGTTTCAAACTAGTGTAAAAAAAAATTAATGAAAACAATATTCGTAACTTGAATGACATTACAAGATATCTTATTGATCATTGCTGTTTGAGGAGAAATATTTTTGAATATTCTACCTAGATGAACCTATTTTTCATACAGCTCAACAATTAGATTCGAGTTTGGATTTCTAGTTCTTGCTGCGATAATAACTTGTGTTGGGTTGTGAAGATCAGCTATTTTTGTCCTCGAAGAAAAGAAACAGGGGTTTGAAAAAATGTGAAGGGTGGTAGCTAGGTCATTGTTCTTAGAACTCTCACGAATGCAATTCTTGAAAAATCCATGATCCTCGAGAGGAAAACAGGACATATCAATAATAAATTTTGTTTTGGTTACCCTATTAAGAATCATTCTCATTACCTCATTTCATTTGACAAAATCTAAGCATCCTCTCATTTCTCTTCGTTTGTATATCAGGAGCGACAAATATAATTCTTGTTTGGTTTATTTTTTCTTCTATGTAATTGCTGAAACGCAAATTTACATTCCTTGCAAGTGTTTAAAAAGTCCAAGATAACATGAGTTTGACAAACATGTCCTCCATGCTTGCAAGTGTTTAGAAAGTTTAAGATATCATTTGGCAGTGATTTAATTTCACCATTCAAAAACAAGCTCTCCAAAAACCGGTAATTTATGTCCTTTGCTTCCCTAGTAGTCGCAGGTTGAAAATCAATCTTCTAGAACTTTATATCACACCATTAAGAAACATAATGTTACTTTTGTGCAACATCCACTATATCTATGTAAATCATGGATAAATGACACCATTCTTTTAATTATTTTTCTATAATATCTGAGTAGGTGTTGGGTCAACAATGATTTCGGTACGAGTGTCTGTCAGCTTCCCCTTCATGTCCTCTGGATTAGAAGAGTAGCTGAATGTCGGGTTGGAAAAGAATGTATGTCCTCTATGGTGTCATAACAGATCATTTGTAAGAAAAAAAAAAAGTTCTCATTTTAGATGGAGCAGTGAAAACAGAAGAAGAAAACACCGTTTTTTTCAGAAAAGCTCCTGTATCTTTCTCCAAAAAAAAAACCTAGCTTTTTAGCAGCATTGACAAGTCTGTGAGAGAGAAAAGGAGTTGACAAATGAAAGAGCTCCTGTATCTTCTAATACCCAAGCTTTTCGGCAACCTTGACAAATAAAAGAGTATAGAGAGGGGATGTGTGTAGCTAGAGTAATGTGACAGGGAAGGGGTGCAGGTGGTATCTTCTACTGATCACTGTAGTAGGTTTCCATTATTATTATAAACATTAAAGATGCTCAGGTGATTGCTTCAGTGTTTAAATTTTAGAATTTGGATCCCATATATGAAAAGATTCTCCAACTTTTATGGTAGCGTAGCTGGTTGCAGTTCAGATCAAAGGGATGTTCTGCGATTATATATTTGGAACAAACAGTGGTTGTTCTGATATTACAGCACTATGGTTGCCAGGTAAAAACACTTTACTTGGATGCTATTCTGATATTACGTGAGAATTAAACTAAGCACTCATGTTTTATGATGATTGATAAACTCCTCCAATAGCGTGCTTGAATCAGTATTCAGTCGTAGAGAATTAATATAAAACCATATTACATGAGAATTAAACTAAGCACTCATGTTTTATGATGATTGATAAACTCCTCCAATAGCGTGCTTGAATCAGTATTCACTCGTAGAGAATTAATATAAAACCATTTTTTGAGCCCTCACCCAACAGCTTAGACACCTTAATTGCCAAGTGAATTGCACTGAAGCGAAGTTTGTGATTGATGCTAGTAGTTACAAATTTATTAACATCTTCAAACTAATCTCCAACAGTGTCATATGTTTTTGTTACTTAGTCAACTCACTATTTTCTGCAGGTTGAGTATGATGTTGAGCCTTCGCAGCAGCGCCAATGCAGTTTCTGATGGATGCATTGATGTCCAAAGGACAAGCCTGACCATGCCGATCAGTGGTTATGTCATCTACGGTGTTACCCATCAGCATACTGGGGGAATTGGTTCAACTCTGTATGGGGAGGTAATCTTCAATCTTCAATCTCGGTCTCAGATCAGATTCTTTAATAAGCATAGAACTATAAATATATGACAGCCTGAAATTGTTGTCGAGGGCCATTTTCTTCACTGGAGCTTACTTGGATGTTCATGCGATCCCTTTTAAGAGGGATGGGTGAATAATATGAAATCTGATTCTAATCATAAGCTTGTGTGCTCACTTCAGGAAGGACGTGTTATATGTACTTCAGAACCAATTTATGGAGAAGGAAAGGATGCAGGAGATGAGGCAGGTTACGTAGTAGGGATGTCCACCTGTTATCCTGAACCAGGCTCTATCCAGATAACAGCTTGGGAGAATCTAGTTCTTGAATCTTACTACAGCAGTACTCAAAAGCACACGAGAGTTATGGGGATTTTCTACATTTTGGTTGCTGAGCGAACACCAAATCCCACGAATTTCTTGTATTCTCCGATTCATGTAAGTTCTAGTTCGATTTTTTAAGGTTACCGTTAGTATTTTATGAAATTTGAATGTTTCTTGGTTCTTGCAGATACATGAAAAGATGAAAGTATCCGCATCTGCTTTAGCAATAGTAGCTCTGTTAGGACTGGCAGTAGTTGCTGTTGGCCTCCGTTATCGACTGACTGAAGAAGGGGAGAGAAGAAGGCTGTCAACCAATAATGGCATAGAGCTGTAATCCTGTTAATTTCCGTGATCTTTGTAATGCATCTATATATATATATATATATATGAAACATGCCTTGTTTGCTCTATGAATGGATGCAAAATAGTCCAACTACATATAGCAACCATACCAATCGAACTCATACTCTTCCCTGGTGGAGCCACAGAGATCTATACATCAATAATTTGTCTGAGTAATTGGAAATTATTCGTACTGCCATGGCTTCCAAGCACTCTTGTTAGGCTTTCAGCTATCAAGTCGAGTCGCTTTCTGAAATACCGCAGCAAATGCAAGCGAACTGAAGATGGATTCGGCCCTCGGGGCAAGGACAAGTATGAAGGAGAATTTTCTCAGCAATGAGAGGTCTAAGGCTCTGACATTTGCAGGTTATATAGGAAAAGATTTATCTAGGCCCGTAACTACTCATCAACAGCATTGAAATTTTGATCCAACTGATCCATTTAACAAATAATTAATGAAGAAAACCATTTTTACAGAAAGCCATTTTTACAAGTTCTATTTTGCACTAGCATTGAACCCTGCCTGGCCAGCAGGTCGACTCACCCCTACCTCTGGTCTGGTGTTAAAAAAATCAACTTCAAATTTACTTGATTTAACCTAGTTAACATGATAATAACCCCAATCAGACTTTTATTTTGTTT
>Ga0325411_1007719_pt1 | contig 11714 bp, 9 predicted proteins | sample PopdelMetagenome_13_FD_206181 | JGI IMG/M metagenome (GOLD analysis project Ga0325411, IMG submission 206181) | Populus deltoides microbial communities from Bellville, Georgia, United States - Xylem-PdIQD-R4 | ecosystem: Host-associated > Plants > Phyllosphere > Stem > Wood/Secondary xylem...
ATATATATATATTCAAAATTCAATGAATAAAGTTGAATATCTAAATTCCTTGTCTTAACAAGTGGATAAAATAAGAAAATAATAAAACCTCAATCCATTGTCATCACTATTATTATTACCCTCAAGGTTTAGGGATGCTACCTCAGGCTAAACCAGTAGAAGTTCTAATCATCAGTCTCCTCTAAGGTGTTCAGCAACATGAACCATTTCCCCTTGTCTCGCACTGGTTGTCTTCGTTCACAATGAGGCGTTTAGATATCCTCCATTATTTTGTAATGATTTGAATCAAATCATCCGAATTTTGCTGCTTGCTTCCATACCCCAAAATGGTTGTGGAGGCTAAGATGCTTTTACTACTGAACAGCTTTGCCAAGAAATTATGTTAGAGATGTCGAAGTTTCATATGACACACATTCTTTATAAGAGAGAACGTAATGTTCTCCCGTAGCCAGCAGAAGCACCAATGACAGCCAAACCCTTTTGTCAAAGGCCTGTCCACGCCCTAAATATTCCAGCAAACAAAAAGTTCCGGGAGTGGAAATTATTGCAGAAACAAGGAAAAGCAATATGATTCAAGATAAGATGTAAAACTTTATTACATGAAAGTTTTACAAAGAGTACACGGACAGTATATTATATGCCACTTGATGGTGTGAGAACACATCACAGAAGAACAGAAGGTGCTAACATAACGGGACACCTGCCATGCAGAAGGGATTTTTTCAGCAGATATTACAAATTCCTTACCCTCAAATCCTCAAACATATATAGAAACTTTGCCCCCCGCTCTTTTACAGTCACTTTCACTTCCACAGCCAACCAGTAAGGCATTCTAGATAATCCTTCATAGGTAGGCATTCACATTGCATATACTATCTCTCCACTGCTATCAAGGTCAAGCTCCGGATCACTCTCTAGGTCCTCCTCCATTTCATCATCAATGTCCAAGCTGCCAGTCAAATAATGGTTGAGACTTGGGGTGCCAGCTGCAGGTATGGTGGCTTCGGTTATTATTTGCATTATCTCATCAATGCTCTGCATTGGTTGATCAGGTTCTTCAAACTGGTTATTCATATTATTTTCCACCATGAGATCTGCTGGGAAATTCTTTAGAAACCAGTCATGATTCCTGATCTCAGGAATGGTTATCCTCTGTTGCAAAAAGGTATTCAGGTTAGAATCTTTACCAACAAATAGTCAATAATAAAGCCAGGAGGGGGGGGGGGGTTAAGGAGTTGGGACAACACATTGACGAGGTAAAATAATGAGCCTGAGGAAAGAAAGTCCATGACAGTGAAGAGTAATATTAATCATTTGACATAAAATAAGCAATCAAAATACTGTTTTTGAGAAGGACAACTGGTAATGATTGTAAAAATGCTAACACAGTCTACCTTTGCAGGATCAGCTACAAAAATTCTCGAGATTAGATGTTGGCATTCAGGAGATATATGAACATAGTCAGGGATTGAATACTGGACATTCAAAATTCGCTGCAAGAAACAACAAAATATGTTGGTAAAGGATCTCAGAAAGCTCCCACACTCAGCGAAGAAGAGAGATGATGCATTACGTGGATTGTCCTGCGAAAATTCCTAGGTTCGTCAGGGTCCTCAAAAGGGTAAGCCCCAACCAACATAACATATAAAGTTACTCCACAAGACCATACGTCTGCAATCTGGAAGATAGAATTAACAGCAAGAGATCAGTATGATATTGAGGTCTAACATACACATTTGCAGTGCATAAATGACATCCTTGCTCCAGTGTTATTACAAGACTAGTATGAGATCCTGGTTTGTGTGTGTTTGGAATTGAGGTTGCTTCTCATGCATGTTCAGAACTGTTGTGGGTTTTTCTGAAAAAGCCATCTAAATACCAAACACAGATGAAGGCAACTGCTGCATCCAGACAGCATAAATGGTCCGTACATTTATCAAGCATAATCTACAAATAAGTTATTGCAAGACATTGGTTTCCATTGATGAAAGTGACTAATTTCTGTAATCTCCTTACACCTACAAGATTCAGGCAGGGAAAACCCAAAAAGATAATAAATGAAAAATGAACAACAGAGATTATCCATGTTATTTATAAAAATTTTACTCTGTAACGCTCATATATGTTGAATCAAGTAAATAAGCATCTGTTAGCTCATATAAGTTGAAACAAGTAAATAAGCAGTAATAGTACCTTGCCATCGTATTCCTTCTTAAGTAACACTTCAGGAGCAATATAAGCAGGAGTTCCAACAGTAGATGTTGGTTGAGAGTGTAGCAATGATGACTGTTGAAGGCACATAAAGACAATTTACAAGTATATCAGCAATTGATTAAAACAATGGCATCAAATAAACATAAAATCAATTTCTATTTGCCATGATTGAGCTAACATATCATACATAAAGAGCGGACAACGATTCCAATAAGATCCACGGTTCACAGAACAGGAAAAAACTTTACAAATATTCATCCATGATCCTATAGGCATCCAATGGAATGGATTTTGTTTCAACAATATAAGCGTTAATAATAAGCAATCTTCTACCTTAGAGTAACCAAAATCACAAATCTTCAGACGAGGAGCCGGGCTTCCATCCAACAAAGTATTCTCCAATTTCAAGTCACGATGGCACACTTGCTTCACAAAGGAACATATTAAAACATCAAAACCCCTCATACTTTTTGCTAAAGTAAGACCAGTAAGCAAAGGCAGAAATAAATACATGATTTACTAACCATTGCATGGCAGTAGCTAACTCCTGATATAAGTTGTTGAAAGAAAAAGCGTGCCTGCATTTCAAGGCAGAGTACATTAAAAAAAATTAGTCGCACTAAAACATACCATGTCTAGGGTAAGAACCTCATCCTCGCTGAAGCGACCAGAATTGCATATGCGCTCAAAGAGCTCTCCACCAGACGCATATTCCATTACAATCGCCAAATGAGTTGGGGTTAATATGACCTATAGTTGTGTCATGGAGTTAATGAATAAAAAGTACCTCTTTGAAAAGAAAAGAAATGATAAGAAGGAATTGACAGACCTCTTTGAATCTGACGATGTTGGGATGCCTAAGCGACCTGTGGTTAATGATTTCCCTTTGCACATTTTCATCTATCTGTTATACAGCAAATAAATTGAGGTTAACTTATCTATAGCTGAATTGCTGCACATGAAGTACCAAGGGTGCCTGTATTACACCCAGAAATGCTGACTCCTCGATCAATAACATAGATATAGCTCTACATTAGTTGTCAGAACACAAACTAAAAAAGGATGGCCAATTTAAAGAAACCTAGGTTCCAAGACTCACAGGGTGCTTCATTTGAAAACTAATTTCCAGCTTCTCTATATTTCTTTAACTGGAAAATTACTGCACCTGTAGCCATGCACACACCACAAATTCATGGAAATAACTGGAAGATTACTGAACCTCTAGATTGGTTGTGTTTTTGCTCTTGACTATTATCCCCATATTGACTAAATTAAGACCCCGGCCCCCCAATTCAGCTCAAACTAAAGACAAATTCAATCAAACCAAAAAAATCTCTTAAAAAAGCAAAAACAATCGACCAAAAAAACACACTAGTACTAACCTTCTCACCTCTCTCGATATACTTAACAGCAACAAGTCCATCAGCCTGTTTGTCCCTCATCAACCTGGCGACCCCGAAATTCCCTGACCCAATATCTCTCACTAACTCATACCGGTCTCCATCGTGCATGATCGGCATGTCCATTCCCGGCCCCACTGTCATCACTGATCTATCCATTTCTCCTTCTAACTATCTACTTCAAATATATCTGTAAAAAAAACAAGAATCCACAAGAAGAAGAAGAAGAAAAGAGGGCTCAATCAAAATAACTCACATTATCAGCATCACTAGAGAAAACCCTTTCGAGAGAGATCGAAATAGAACTATACGTGGACCGAAAGATTGGATTTTTAACCAAAAAACACGTGGAAACCTCACCAGCCCTTTATGGGTTTTTCAATTATTATAGTTATTAGAGAATGGGAGTTGCAGAGATATAAAATAGAGAAAGATATATAGAGAGAGAGCTCGTGATAAAGTTTGCTGAGTATTTTTTTTCTTTTTTTTCTTTTTACTCCTCTCTAAAAACTACCTCTTTACGCCTTCTTTCTTTCTATCTATAACCAAAAGAAAGAAAACAGAGTTTTGTCCTTCACTTTGCTTTTACTTTTTTTTCTTTATTGCTTTTGAGTTTGAGTTGTCTTTTATCCAAAACCTTTGAAATGGAAAAGAAAGAAAACACACACCTTTAGCTTTCCTTTGTGAGTTTTTTTTTTTTTTCCTTATCGGAAAACCATTTTGTTTTCTAAGGATCCGTTTTGAATTAGCTATGATTTTTTGCTTTTAATTTAAAAAAAGTTATAAATTATAATTTTTTAAAATATTAGTTGATATTAGCTTTTAAAGAGTTAATAAACACTTAGTATTTATGTTGACAGTCACATTCAAGGGTTAATTTAAGGCTTCTTTTTTTTAAAAAAAAAAAAAACTTTCAAGGGTTTGGTCTGAACGGTGATGGTAATGAAATGACTGGTGTGGGTTTGGAGTTTGGATATGGTATCATTTCACAGGTCACGAGGACGGAGGAGGAGCTTTCTGATTCGATGCGGGGAGGAAGAGATTGCCATTGTGGACACTTCCTTCTTTCCTTGTCTCATGTGCTTTCTACTTTAAAGTTAGGGCATGCTTGGAATCAGCTTTTAGATTGTGTCTGCCATTATTAGATTGTATTTTTTAAAGTATATTTTTTTTAAAAAAATATATTAATATAATTTTTTTTTATTTTTTTATATTAACATATTAAAACTATAAAAAAATACTAAAAAAGTCAAATTAATGGTGTTTTAAAACTCGGCCCGACGGGTTGACCCGGGCCTAGGACCGAGCCGGGTCTAAGTAAAAACCAGCTAAAGATTTGGCCCGGCAAAACTCGATCAACCCGGGTAAACCCAGCTGAGACCCGACTTTTATACACACACACACACGTAAAACGACGTTGTTTTTGTCTTTTACGATTAAAAGGCCATAACGATTAATGATGAAGACAAAAATGAGAAAACCTAATTAAAGAAATCTTCAAAGCCATTTCAGTTGCAATTCGCGAAGAAAAGAAGAGGAGCAGAGGACTCTTGATCACTATTTCAAATCCGCGAATAAGTTTAGCTGAAGCTGATGTTATTTGTTTCTCTTCACGACTATCCTTCTTTCACTCTCTCTTTTCTTTATTCTCTGCCTCTTTTTTGAACTTGCAGTTCTGGATCTGGCATCGATTCTTTCTTATTCTCACACCCACAAGTATGTTTCTTCGTTCTTTTTATTTATGCAACTTACTAAAGCCTATGTCTCAATGTTACTAGAGAAGCAATAACTGTATATAAAGGATTCATTTTTCTTGATTTATTTCAATTATTTCTTCATAAGCTGCATATCATGTTGATTTGATATGCTTGACAAAGAAGAAGACTTAGCTGACTAATTTAGTAGTGCAAGCCTTATTGTTCTGCAATCCCAATAGTTTTTGTGTTTTATATTTTTTATTCTTTTTGCGTGTTCTGGGTTATATATTCTTTGTTGGTGGATTGACTATCACACACTCCTAAATGCTAATTTGTAGATGAGTTTCCTATCATCTCATTTTCGGTCATGTATTGGAATGTTGCATGAGGAATTTTTTTGTTTTCTATTTTTTTTCTTCCGTTTGTTTCCCATAGATATTCGTTTTGATGTTCTGCTTATTATGAGAGTTATTTTATATTTCTTCTATTAGTTTCCCATATTTTTGCAATATTAATAGATTTTTCTATTTTCTGTTTCTTCCTATAATGTCCTATATTCTGTAATTTTATTTTTCATTTCGTGAGATTTTTTTTCTCATTTAATATAGGTCTTTAAAATGTCTTCTCAAAATGGTAGTACTCCAAATGGTGATCCTTCAACAATCCATTCATCTCAACCTTCAATTTTCATGTCAAGTAGTAGTAAAGGAAGAACAAATTTGACTTAGGGTCATTGTAGAAAAGCTCCTGAACTTAGTGTTGGATGTAAAAAAACTAAATTAGTATGTTTATATTGTGTTAAAGTATTTGCGGGTGGTGGCATTAATCGATTTAAGCAACATTTAGCTAGAGCTAAAGGAGAAGTTGAATAATGTCGCAAATGTCCTCCTGATGTTCGACATCAAATGCTTTTGAATCTTAAAGGAAATGCTGGAAAAAAGAGAGTTAGAGAAATGCAAACAAATTTCAATCCATTTAATGCACAAAAAAGGGAGCATGAAGAGATGATGATTAGACAATTAGAAAATGATGATGTTGGTGATGATGATGAGGAGGAGGATGTCAATACTAAAAAACATATGTTACCACCGACGGTTGCAAAAAAAAAAGAGTCAAAGCACTAGCACTGTAAAACAATCGAATGCAAGTTATGGAAAGCAAAAGGAATCTGCAACATTGGGGGCATATTTCATGCCGAGAACAACTCCTGATGCTTAAAAGTCTCTCAAAAATTATTGGCAAAAGAAGGAAGCATTTGAACAGTGTGATCTTACTTTAACGAAGTGGATGATTGATGCATGTGTGTCATTTAATGCTGTTAACTCTGTGTATTATTAACATGTCATAGACGCTCTAACAGTCATGGGTCTTGGTTATAAAGAACCAAATTTGCATATTATTCGTGGTTATTACTTGGCAAAAGCAGTTGATGAAGTGAAGATTTATGTTGACAATTATCGAGAGATTTGGAAGAAGACTGGTTGTACATTAATGGCTGATGGATGGGCAGATCAAAAGAGGAGGACTTTAATTAACTTCTTAGTATATTGTCCTAAAGGAACAATTTTTTTAAAATATGTAGATATATCAGATGTCTCAAAGATTGCTAGATTGTTGCATCAATTATTTAAAGAGGTTGTTTTGTATGTTGGGGTAGAAAACATTGTGCATGTGGTGACTAATAATGCTTCTAATTATGTTGTTGCTGGCAAGTTATAGATGGAAGAATTTCCTTCAATATTTTGGTCTTCTTGTACTGCTCATTGCATCAACCTCATACTCCAGGACATTGTTAAATTGCAGTTAATTTGTTCTATCGTTGAGCATGCTTCTGGTATCATAAAGTATATTTATAATCATTGTTATTCATTATATTTGATAAGAAAGTTCACTGGAGAAAAAAAAAAATACTTCGTTCAGCTCCTACTCGTTTTGCTACCAATTTCATTGCATTGCAAAGCATTTTAGCTCATAAAGATGAGTTGAGAGCTATGGTGACATCTAGGGAATGGGTCTCATCTGCTTATGCTAAAGATAGCAAAGGAAAAAAGTTTGTTGAGAGTGTGCTAAACTCTCTGTTTTGGGAAGAATGTGCAATAATTGTGCGAATAAGTGAAACTTTAGTTTGAGTTCTACGAATGGTAGATGGTAATGATAGACCTTCAATGGGATATTTATATGATGCTATTCATTACGCAAAAGAAGAAATGTTAAGGAGATTTCAAAAGAGAAAGGCTAGAGTGCAACATTTCATAGACATTATCAATAATCGGTGGGATGGACAACTATATAGAAATCTTTATGCAGCGGCATTTTGATTTAATCCTCGATTTCAATATAATGCAAATATAATGGATAAACATATGAGCACCATATACGGACTTCTAGATGTTCTTGAGAAATATACACATGGAAATTTACCATTACAAAGTAAGATTACAAGTGAGATAAAGTTGTTTAGTAATGCAGAACATAACTTTGGTCGAATGTCCACGATAAATAATCGCACCCTTATACCTCTAGGTATATAATTTTTATATTTAAAAATATTATTTGACAGTCTTTTTTTTTATATAGATGAATAGTGGATGACATTTGGAACCTCCAAATCTATAACATTTGGCTATACAAGTGTTAAGTCAAACTTGTAGTTCTTCAGGATGCGAGAGAAATTTGAGTATTTTTTAACATATTCACTCCAAGAAGAGAAATAGATTGGAGCACTAAAGGCTTAATAACCTTGTTCACGTCTACTCCAATCTAAAATTGAAATAAAAGTATTTTCTTTTCTCTAATTCCTTAAATATTATTTTATCTTATCTAGTAGCATTATTAATACTTATATTGTGTTTACTTTCACTTTGAATATATAGGAATTATTGGAAATGATGAAATTATGATCCAATTAATTTTGAGACAATTTGTGACATTGAAAATTAAGTAATAGAAGATGACCCGTCAATTTTGACAACTGAAGAAGCAAAGAGTTTTCACCAACCTCTATCAACAATGACCATACAAGATACTTTAGATGATGGTAATTAATGATTGATCATTTAGTGAAAAATATTATTTAAAACAAAGTATTGTTTAACACATAATATTTATTTGTTAATTGTGTTTAAATATAGATTTCATAAATGTTAATGAGATTGAATATGATTGTGACGATGAAGTTTTAAAGGAGCATGTTGATGTTTTATTAGGTGTTGATGAGGTTGGCTCAATTCCATCGACATTTGATTCAAATTTTGCTCCTATGGACACCGAAGAACTTAATGTGTTCATTCAACAAAAGTAAATGTGTTGTTGATTTAGAATTTATGTTTTTGGATGTTTTGTTTTAAATATTTTAAAATTTATATTTGGTTTGTGTTTTGGATATTGAATTAAATTTATGTTGTTTGTTTAAAATTTAAATTTGATTTATATAAGTGTTGCATTGTAACTAGTTAGGTGTTTTCTATAAGTGTTGCATTGGATTTTGTTTTATGGGTTGACTCGAGTCAACCCATTTGACCCCCAGTCATTATATCGGGTCAACCACTGGTCGGGTTTAAAAACTATGCAAATTAATACTTCTTTAAAAAAATATATTTTAAAAAAACACTTAAAAACATAAATAACCTCACTCTCATAGCACACTTTTAGTAGCATTAAATTTCATGTTGAATTCTTTTGTTTGATAGTATAAAATCTACGACGTCACATGCTAAATAGATTAGCATAGTTACTAGATCATTAATTGTGTCATATTATGGATCGCATCAATTTTTTTTAATATAAAATGAAATATATTGGTGTTGTTGATTTAAAAAAAACATTATATAAGGATTAACCTGATGTAACCTGGTCAACTTGACAGATTTTAATACAACTCGAGCGACTGGTAAAAACATAGTTTGGCTTAAAAAAATCAATATGATATCTTTTTTTAAAAAAATATTAAAATGACAACATATTATATCAACCCAGATCATCTTAGGTTAATCTGCCAAATCCACTACTCATGTCATGAGATTCTGGTAACCCTATAGAAAATAAATAAAAAAAATTAAAATCAATTCTCAATCAAACCAATGTTAAATGATGAAATTAAATAAAAAAATTAATTAAAAAAATAAGTTGAGTCAACCTGGATTAACCTGTCAAACATGGGTCATGAGACATGGATAACCCTATAAAAAGAGAATCAAAACAAATTATAAAACTCAACTCTCAATCAATTCAATGTTGAAATATGAAATTAAGAAAATCAATTAAAAAAAGGACATAAAAAACCACTCGAGTCATGAGACACGGATAACCTCATAGAATGCAAACAAAAATAAATTATGAAGTTTAATTCCTAATCAACCCAATATTAAAAAATAAAATTAAAAAAATCAACTAAAAAAAGGATGAAAAAAATGAATCAACCTACATAACCTGTGACCTAAGTGACAAGATCGTGATAACTTTATAAAAAGCAAATAAAAAAATTTATCAATCTCAATTCTCAATAAACTCAATGTTGAATAATTAAATTAAAAAAAATCAAACAAAAAAAGGAAAATTATAACTTGAGTCAACTAGTATTAACCTGTAAAACTCGGGTCAAGAGACTAGGATAATTTTATAGAAAGCAATTCAAAACAAATTATAAAGTTTAATTCTCAATTAACTCAATATTAAAAGATGAAATTGAAAACAAAATAACAAAAAAACCCGAGCAAACCTGGCTAACCCACAAAACTAGTGACCCGATTTACAAGACTATGATAACCCCATATAAATCAAATTAAAAAACAATAATGAAGCCTAATTCGCAATCAACCCAATATTAAAGGATGAAGTTGAGAAAAAGATTAATTAAAAAAGTATAAAAAATAATTTGAGTCAACACGGTTAACCCGTAAAATTCGTGACCCGGTTCATAAAACTGAATGACTATATAAAAAGAAAATTAAAACAAATTATGAAATCCTATACCTGCTAAATCCAATATTGGAAGATGAAATTAAAAAAATGTTTGAAATTAAAAAAAAAAATCCTAAAATATTTTGAGGACCACAGTGAAATAGGGCTTGGCTTTATATTGTTCATTGCAACACTGAAAAGTCAAGCCCTTATATGTTAATTAACTAGATTATTCTCACACTACGTTGAGAATCGAATTGATACTTTTTAACATAAAAAAATTCAAATGTTGTTAATATATTTTTTAGGAAAAAAAACTATATGAGAATTAACTTGATATGACCTGGTCAATTTAACAGATTTAAAGATTAAAAATATAGTTTGACTTAAAAAACAAGGACAACATTTTTTAAAAAATATTGAAATGACAACATATTAGATTATCTTGGATCAACTCGGGTTAACCTATCAAATCTATTATCTAGGTTATAAGACCCTTATAACCTTATATAAAAAAATATTATTAAACTTAATTTTCAATAAACGCAATGTTGAATAATGAAATTCAAAATAAAATTCAACTAAAAAAATAAATCAAGTAAACTCGGGTAAACTGTTAAACATAGATAATAAAAACAAGATAACCTCATAAAAATTAAATCAAAATAAATTATGAAACTCAATTCTCAATCAATTCAATGTTGAAGGGTGAAATTTAAAAAAAAAACACACAAAGCCACCTGAGTCAACCGATTAAATTCGTGACCAGAATCATGAGACTTGGATAACCTTATAGAATTTAAACCAAAATAAATTATAAAACTTAATTTCCAGTTAGCATCATATTGAAGGATGAAATTCAAAGAAATTCAACTTAAAAAAGGAAAAAAAAAAACCTGAGTCAATTTCCAATCAACCCAATTAAATTGAAAAAAATCAAATAAAAAAAGAAAAATAAATAATCAAGGTCAACCAAAGTTAACATATCAAATCCGAATCATAAGATTAGGATAACTCTATAGAAAGTAAATAAAAAAAAATATAACTCTGACTCTTAACCAATCTAGTGTTAAATGATGAAATTGAAGAAAAAACAATTAATAATGGACAAAAAAATATGACCTGAATCAACATGGCTAACGTGTAAAATTTGTGACGCGGGGCATGAGATTGAGATAACTCCATAGAAAGTAAATTAAAATAAATTATAAAATTCTATACCTAGAAACCTAATATTAGATCATGAAATTTTTAAAAATATATGTTTGAAATTTTTAAAAAAATCTTCAAAAATTAGAAGAACTAAAATAAAAAGGTACTTTTGTTCTAGTGAAATGTCAAGCTCTTTTTATAAATGTTAATAATAATATTACGTTTTTTTACACGTTTCTTCTTCTATTTCTACTTACTAGATAAGTTAGGAAATTTAAAAGACCGGAAATGTTAATAAAATATAAAAAGTCCATAGAGAAAGAAATTGGGATTTAAGATATGAAGTTTCAAG
>Ga0325411_1007720_pt1 | contig 11713 bp, 9 predicted proteins | sample PopdelMetagenome_13_FD_206181 | JGI IMG/M metagenome (GOLD analysis project Ga0325411, IMG submission 206181) | Populus deltoides microbial communities from Bellville, Georgia, United States - Xylem-PdIQD-R4 | ecosystem: Host-associated > Plants > Phyllosphere > Stem > Wood/Secondary xylem...
GAGAGAGAGAGAGATGGCTGATAAACCTCATGCTGTGTGCGTCCCTTTTCCAGCCCAAGGCCACATAAACCCAATGCTCAAACTAGCAAAAATCCTCCACTTCAATGGCTTTCACATCACCTTTGTTAATACTGAATATAACCACAGACGCTTACTCAGGTCTAGAGGCGCCAGCTCTCTTGATGGCTTGCCAGACTTTCAATTCGAAACTATCCCTGATGGTCTTCCACCATCAGATGCTGATTCCACTCAAGACATCTTGACTCTTTGTTACTCCACCTCCAAGACTTGCTTAGCCCCATTTCGTGATCTTATTGCCAAACTCAACTCTTCCAGTGTTATACCCCAGGTAACATGTATTGTCTCTGACGCTGTAATGAATTTCACTCTTGATGCAGCTGAAGAATTTGGAATTCCTGATGCACTGTTTTGGACTCCTAGCGCCTGTGGTGTTTTGGGCTACTCAAAATGTCGTTCACTTTTTGAAAGAGGCTTAATACCTGTTAAAGGTATCTGTTTAAACGAAACTCGAAAGATTGTCTTGTGAATCTTAGTAAAATGCATGGTATTTACTTCAACTTATACTGCATGTTTTTTGTTTGCAGATGTGAGTTATCTAACAAATGAATTCTTAGAAACAGCTATAGAATGGATTCCAGGAAAGGAAAATATCCGTTTGAGGGATCTTCCAAGTTTAGTTACAACTGCAGACGTGGACGAAATCAATTTGATTATAACACTAATAGAAAGAACTTCAAGAGCTTCTGCTGTCATTTTTAACACATTTGAATCCTTCGAACGAGATGTTTTGGATGCTCTCTCCACAATGTTTCCTCCAATTTACACTCTCGGTCCTCTTCAATTGCTTGTTGATCAGTTTCCAAACGGTAATCTGAAAAATTTTGGTTCAAATCTTTGGAAAGAAGAGCCTGGGTGCATTGAGTGGCTTGATTCAAAAGAACCCAACTCAGTGGTTTATGTAAATTTTGGTAGCATCACTGTAATAACACCACAGCAAATGATGGAATTTGCTTGGGGGCTAGCCAACAGCAATAAACCTTTTTTATGGATTATAAGGCCTGACCTAGTTGAAGGCGAATCTGCGATGTTGCCATCTGAATTTGTATCTGAAACGAAGAAGCGAGGCATGTTAGCAAACTGGTGTCCTCAAGAACTAGTCTTGAAGCATCCTTCCATTGGAGGGTTTTTATGTCACATGGGGTGGAATTCTACAATGGATTCTATCTGTGCTGGTGTGCCACTTATTTGTTGGCCGTTTTTTGCTGATCAACAGACCAACTGTATGTTTGCTTGCACTGAATGGGGTATTGGCCTGCAGATTGATAACAACGTGAAAAGAGACGAAGTGGAGAAACTTGTGAGGGAGTTAATGGAGGGAGAGAAGGGAAAGGATATGAAGAGGAAGGCAATGGAATGGAAAACCAAAGCGGAGGAAGTCACTAGGCCTGGTGGTTCCTCCTTTGGGAACTTGGAAGCGTTGGTGAAAGTTCTTGCATGCAAGCAGACATGTTAGAATCCTAGTGGCAGATCTTCTTTCTTATCGTTTCTGCATTGGCAATGCACTGCATTAAGCTGAAAAAATTTATCTTGTGACCATAAATAAGTATTAATTTTCAGTATTTTTCAAATAATGTTCCAAATGCGCACACAATCTTGACTTTTAGCAACAAAATTGGTTGCACGCTGAAAGTTTTTTATTTCTTAAAATATTAGTCCTCTTGAATTTCTTGTTCATTCCCGCTGTCTCAAAATGTATCAGATCTTAGATCACTACTACTAATAATAAGATAAATTATTGGTGTTCTTATATATAAAGATGTGGTTTTGTCTTCTTGCCATTGACGGCAGCACGTAAGATTTTTCCTCAAAGCTGTCTTGTACTTGTATATAAATAATCATGTGGTGTTGTCTTCTCGCCATTCACTGAGGCAACAAATTAATGATGGTAATCGCTGACGTCTCTGCCATATGTTACATATGACAAAAAAATAAAAATTCTAGGTATATAAGATATAGCTGTTAATTTTAGAATTTATAAAATTAACTTAAATATCCATATTAATTATAAAAAAAAACCAAAAAAACAATTCATCACTATGTCACCTTGCTTGGTTTTTGGGCCATGCTCGATAATTGTATTGTAACCTCTCATTTGTGGTGGGAAAGAGTGTATTAAAAAACAATACACCAATCAAATTTCATCATATATTATTTTAATTTTATTTTTATTTATAAAAATAAAATAAATTATCTAAAAAATAAATAAAACTTTATATATTTCTTAGAAAGTGAAAGGTTAATATCTCTTATCATATATATATATATACACAAAATCTCATAAATAATTTTCAACCAATAAAATAATGTTATGTAATATTGAGAAAAAACTTCAGAACCTTTATAAATTTCTATAAATAGAGTATTATGGGATGTGTTGTAAAATAGGTAATATTATGTTTCCTCTTGTATAGTTTTATCATGTGTAATATGTTACACCATAACATATATACAATGCCCTACTTATATAAATAGTAGAGGAGCCGCCCTTACTAAAGCACTCATCAAATTATTACAAATCTCTATTTTAACTTGGTATCAGAGCTGATTTACCTTAAATAGGTTCTTCTACTTTCTGCTACGGATTCTTCTCCCTACTGCCATCCTTGCTCCTCTATTTTATGTTGCAGAATCTCTTCTGCTGCATTTTTACTTTTATGTTTTTTCTACTGCAGATTTGTTATTTCTCTGCTGTCAAATTTTGTTTGCTGTATTGTTATGCCTTCTCCTCTCTGTCACAAGCGGTATCCATCAACTTTGTCAACGGCAGTTCCATCAAGGCTTCGCAGGTCTTTTGTCACTCGGTTGCTATCTCTACTACACATAATTACCTCTCTTCTTTGTCATCGTCATTCCTATGGATCACACAGTTACTACTACTGCTGGCATTAATGTTAGCTCATCTTCTTCAAATTCTTCCTCCTCGGTCCTTGGACTCACAACAGCATCTGACACAGCCATGACTCCATCTGCTGCGACATCAGTACTTATTACCCTCTCCAACACCCAGCAGGTTATTTATCTCAAACTAACCAACATCGATTATTTGTTTTGGCATATGCAAATGAAGTCATATCTGATTGGTCAAAGAGTTTTCTCGTTTGTTGATGGCTCCACTACATGCCCTTTTTCGCACGATCTATCCAGTACGGCTTCTATCGTCTCTACTACCTTCAACTATGGACCCTGCCAAGCGTTTTTTTTACTTGGAAGCAGCAAGACCAGCTCATCCTTAGTGCTCTGCTGTCCTTTTTATCGGTTGAAGTTCTTCATCTCGTGGTTGATTGCCTGACTTCTACTAGTGTTTGGAGCACCCTGAACTTGCTCTTGTCTCCCCATCCAACTCTCGGATCATGCAATTACATGGCTCTTTTCAAGATCTTCGACAAGGTGATGATATTGTTACTCTCTACTTGCAACATTCAAAAGGTTTATTTGATGAATTGGCTATAGCTGGTAGACTTATTTCTCTCACCGATTTCAACTTATATGTGTTTCAGGGACTTCGCGGTGAATTTTGTGATTTGGTTACAAGTCTATCAACCAAAGCTGACCCTCTTTCATACTCTAAGCTCCATAGTCACTTGTCTACTCATGAGTTCATACATCGTAGCTCGGTCCCCTCCAGTCTGCCTACTGCACCCCTACTCCCCACCCCTGCGTAGCCTCCCTCAGTATATTTTGTCCAGCGTGGTTTTTCTAGGTCTAATAGTAGTGGTTTCACAGCTTATCGGGGCAGAGGACGAAGGTGTGGCTGGTGGCATCCTCGTAACAACTTTCCTCAGCCTAGTGGTCATTTCTTTGGTGGTGCTGGTGGTGGTTCTCCTTGACAGCAACCCCGCAGTCACAGTGAACAGTGGCAACACCATCCACACCGTGGTGCAGCAACAAATCAGTGGCCATGACAGCAAATAAAATGCCAGCTCTACCACATCTATGGCCATTTCGCACATCAGTGTTCTTAGCTTGTTCACCATGGACATCACGCCTCGACCAATCTCTCTTTTAGTACTACATCAGTCGAGGATTCTGCCTCTTGGTTTCCTGACACAAGTGTAAATCATCACGTTACTCCGAACATTACTGGTATGACACATGTAGAACCTTATCTTGGAAATGATCAATTACATGTTGGTAAAGGTAAGGGACTTGTTATATCTAATACTGCACATATTCTCTTGCATACACTAAAACGAGTCTTCACCTTGTCCAACATATTACATGTTCCTCACATTAAAAAAATAATACTATCTGTTCAACAATTTTGTCGTGAAAATTATGTCTTTTTTGAGTTTTACTCTTCTGTTTTCTATATCAAGGATCTCATCACCAAGGAAGTTCTTCTTTCCGGCCAAAGTAAAGACGGCCTTCATGTCATTTCTGAGTCTTTTTCCACATCTCTGTCGCAGATATTTTTTTCCACTAGCATGGCCACTTCTTCCAATATTTGGCATCGTCGCCTCGGTCACCCCAGTTCCCATATTCAGAGTCTTTTAGCTTCCAATAAAAAGGTTGTATGTACCTCTCATCATCTTAATTTTCAATGTCAAGCTTGTCTGTTAGGAAAATCCTCTCGTTTGTTATTAGGACTTACGAGCCATAAAACATCTACTCCTTTTGAACTTATCTTTAGTGATGTTTGGGTTTTTGCCCCTATGCTATCTGATGGTTTTCATTATTTTGTCATATTTATGGATGCGTATACAAAATTTATTTGGTTGTATCCTATTGCTGTCAAATCAGATGTATTCAATGTGTTTCAATCATTTCAAGTACTTGTTGAACGTCAGTTCTCTCGTAAAATCAAAACTATTCAAACTAACTAGGGTAGTGAATATCATAAATTAAATTTATTTTTCAAAACCATCAGTATTCACCATCGTTTTATATGTCGACATACTCATGAACATAATGGTACTGTTGAGCGTCGTCATCGCCATATTGTTGAAACCAGTTTTACTCTTCTAGGCCAATGTAAGGCACCTCTAAAATTTTTGAATTATGCATTTGAAATCTCGGTTTATCTTATTAATCATATGCTAACCTCGGTTTTATGCAACAAATCTCCCTTCGAATGTTTGTTTCATCAGACACCTGATTATGCCTTTTTATGTACTTTTGGATGTCTCTGCTTTCCTTTCCTTTCCTTTACCCTTACAATGCTCATAAGCTAGACTATCGCTCCACTTCATGTGTGTTCTTAGGCTATAATTCGTCTAATCTAGGCTATCATTGCTTGATTTGTCGTCTGACCGCATCTACATTTCCCGTCACGTACGATTTCATGAACAAGTTCTCCCATTCGTTGAGTCTGTCCTCCCTTCTCTATCCTTCCTCTCCGCCTACCACTATTTCTAGCCTACCCCTTCACCATTTTTCCATCTCAACAAGTCTCAGCCCCAACTTTCTTTCCCACTAACCTGTCGGTCCCCTCATCATCATATTCATCTATGTCTCTTGATCATCTTGCAGGTTCAGGTTCTGTGGTGCCAGCTTTATCTTTCTCGGGTTCACCCTCTACTGCAGCCTCTCCAGCCTCGTCATCAGCATTGTCTTCTCCATCTGGGCACTCTGCTCAGTCCCTACCCGGTCTGGACTTATGTGTGGATCTCTCCACATACTCTCTACCACAGCAGGCCTCCACTGACCAGCCTTCTGCTCCGCCACCCATTCGGCAACATCCCATGATGCTACGTTCTCGACAACAGAAGACTGCCAACATCAACTCTGTTTCTGCTTCCTCTCTGTCAGTTTCAGCTTTACGGGTAATGTCCCCCTCTACTCTTGAGCCTTTGAGTTTTAACGAAGCTGACTAGTACTTATGTTGGCATATTGCCATGAAGGATGAAATTGCAGCCTTACATGCCAATGCCACTTGGTCATTGGTGTCGTTTGATCCATCTATGAACATTGTTGGCGACCGATGGGTGTATAAAATCAAGTGCCGAGCCGATGGGCCATTGACCGGTACAAGGCTCACTTGGTTCTGCGAGGGTTCACCCAACAATAAAGTATAGATTATTCAAAAACTTTCAGTCCTGTTGTTAAACCGACTACTGTTCGGTTAGTTCTCACGATTGCAGTCTCAAAAGGATGGTATATTTGGCAACTTGATGTTCACAATACCTTCCTCAATGGCTCACTTCGTGAGGTTGTTTACATGCAGTAACCCTAAGGCTTTGTCAACTTTGCTTTGCCTACTCATGTTTGTCACCTCCACAAATCTCTCTATGGCTTAAAACAAGCATCGCAGGCCTGGTACATGCGACTACGTGATTTCCTCCTGACTATTAGTTTTCGAGCTTCAAATGTTGATACCTCCTTATTTACTCTGAATGGAAATCACGATCTCTATTACTTACTTGTCTATGTGGATGACATCTTAATTACCAGTAATAACTCTGAATTGATTCATCGCCTCATTACCTTTCTGAGTTTAGAGTTTAAACTTTGTGATTTGGGTCATGCACATTATGTTTTGGGGATTGAAGTTGTTCCCACCAGTATGGGTCTTGTGCTTAGTCAAACACAAGTATGTTCTTGATATTCTGAATCGTGCGGGTATGTCATGGTGTAAACCTGTTGATACATCAGCGTCTGTTTCCAAACTTGATCTGCAGTCTACTGAGTTGTTTTCAGATCCCACTCGCTTCCACCAAATTATTGGTGCTCTTCAGTATCTCACATTTACTCGACCTGATATCTGTTATGTTGTGAATAAGGTATGCCAGTTTATGCATGCTCCTACCAAAGGCCATTAGGTTGCTGTTAAGCGTATCCTGCGATACTTAAAAGGTACATCCTCTTTTGGTCCCCACCTTACTCGTGACTTTGCTTTATCTCTCCATGGTTTTATTGATGCTGATTAGGTCAGCAATATTGACGATCGAAAATCCACGAGTGGATACATTGCATTTCTTGGCACCACTCCCATTTCGAGGAAATCTAGCAAGCAACGCACTATTGCTTGATCCTCCACTGAAGCAGAGTATAAGGCCTTAGCTGATGGTACTACTGAGGTTCTTTGACTTCGCTATCTTTTGTCAGATTTATGTTTCTCTCTTAGTTTTGCTACCACTATTTGGTGTGATAATTTGGGTGCTACTTATTTTTCTGTTAATCCAATCTTTCATGCTTGTACGAGGCATGTCGAGGTCGATTACCACTTTGTTCGTGATCGAGTGACTAATAAGGAGATTCAAATTCGCGTCATCTCCTCCAAAGATCAATTAGCCGATGTTCTTATAAAGCCACTTGCTTCCTTTGCTTTTACTTCTCTATGTTCCAAGCTTCACGTAGATAACCCACCCTCAGCTTGAGGGGTTGTGTTATGGGATGTGTTGTAAAATAGAAAATATTATGTTTTCTCTTGTATAGTTTTATCATGCGTAATAGGTTACACCATAACATATGTACAATGCCTTACTTATATAAATGGCAGAGGAGCTGCCCTTACTAAGGCACTTAACAAATTATTACAAATCTCTGCTTTAATTTAGAGTGTCTCATCCTAGACTACAAAATAAAGGATTCTTGTAGATACAAAGTTTTTTTTTTAAGACAAACATTTCAAGCAAATAAGCTTTTTTAAAAGCTCTCAAGCTTTTTTCTCTATGCTTGAAGTCTACAGAAAACAAAAATATACCCCATAAGAGTTCTTCAATAATATTTTGAAGAAAAATCAAATGTATTCTTCAAAACATCAAATCATCAAATCTTTCTTCGCATTATATGTCAAATTTATGTTCTTATAAAGCACAAATCTTGGCTTGATTTTACAAATAAATCAAGTCACCACATATTGAATCCAATAAAAGAATCAGATGATTGTTTTAATCTTTTGTAAGAATATTTTAAATAGAGATTGTATGCAGTTATATATCTTAGTAAAATTAAATATTTGTACATGTGCTTGTTTAATTTCAGGTACTCAAAATTTTAACCAATAAAATAAATATATTAGATCAATTTGGATATACCCGGGTTAACCCTCCAATCTGCTTATCGGGTAGCTCAACATAAAGGAATTGAGATTGATCATCCTAAGATTGATGCCATCTTAAAAATTCTAGGCCAAGAAATATTCACGAGTTGAAGAGTCACTAGAAAAAGTTAACCTATATACGAAGATTCATTTCTAACTTAGTTGGTCAATATCAGCTATTCACTCACTTAATGAAAAATGATACATCTTTTTATTGGGACAAATCTTGTATTAATGCCTTCAATAAAATTAAAAAGTACTTGTTTAATCCAAATGTCCTACAAATACCTTTTAAGCAACGCCTATATTACTAAATTTAGAGTAAAATAAAAAAGATTAAGACTATGATCAGCAAACTGATTCCAGTAACATCAATAAGATCCTCTACATTCAATGAGAAAATGCAGCAACACTTGCACCGTTGGTTTTTCTACAAACAAGAAATCAAATGCCAAAAACCTAAAAAATGATGAAGACAATGAAAGTGTTCTCTACCATCTTAGTAGGACATTAAATGGGGTCGAACTATATCATTCTCTTATAGAGAAGACATGTCTAACATTAATTTTTGTGGTAAAGAAGTTAATGTATTATCTCCGAACATATTTAGTACGACTAATCTCTATTAAAATTGACCTTTAACAACAAGTATTGCTTTTATATTTATCAATAGTTCCATAAATAAAATTACATAAACAATATTTAAACTAGATTGTTATGAAGACGTACTTGTTGAAGTACTTAGAATCTAATTTTGATTAAAAAAAAAATGTTATTGTCAAAGATTTATTATTTGTTTTCTCATCTCATGATATAAAGAAAATTACTACAATTCTACTTCTAGAATTTCACACCACCACCTTAATTAATTGTAATACTAAACCAGGTCCATGAAATTTATGAAATATGAATGAAAATCTCTCTGTAATATAATAGAGCCTAAGCTATAGAGTAGAAGGAAAAAAAAACGAGGAAAAACTAGAGCATATACTTAAGAAAATTAATATGGAAAAAACTAAGGTGAAGAAGAGTACAAAAATTTACATGAAACATTCTTCCTTTAGTTCCATTTTTATTGTATATTTTGGGATCAAAACTGATATAGAATTAATTACAAGAATTATTTTTTACCATTTATCAACCTTAATTACTCGTAAAAAAAATGAACTTGACAGTTTTTGGTTTTAAAATGTAATGTTTTTGCTTAAATAAAAAATTATTCGGGTTAAAGAAGAAACCCGAATAATTTTTTAGACTGTTTGTTTATTTATAGGGTGGACAAAATATAATCTTTATGGACTTGAAAATTATGTTATAATAAATTCAATCCAAAGCCTAGGACACGAGGCCTGAGGTGAGCAAGAGCATCTATGTGACTGAAGTATAAGTCCACTTCACTTGGTGCGTTTGTTTTCTAGAAAGTAGTTTCCGGAAAACCACTATCCAAACTTTCTTGTGTTTGTTTGCCATTAGAAAAGTTGATCAACAGAAAACACTTTTCGATCAATAGAAAACACTTTCCAGTCAAAGAAAAATTTGGCTTGGTTTCCAGGAAAGTGTTTTCCTTTTATTTTGGGCGGAAAACACTTTCCCGAAGTTGTGAAAAATTTAGAAATGTGATATTATTTGTTGATTATATCAAATTTGGTTCTCAAACTTTTGATTGCTATATATATATTTTATTTTAAAAATTTATTTTTCAATTTCATCTCTTAGAATTTAATTTTTATATTAACTTTGGTTCTCATTTTTATTTTGTTTTTCCCTTATCATTTTTTAATTGAAATTTTTTATCTATCAAATTTGGTCCTCATTCTTTTGATTGTTACCTATTTTATTTGAAATAATTTATGAAATGTTTATTATTATTATTTTAATTTCTTCATCTTTTAAATTTTTTTTATTTTTTAGATTTGATCTCTATTATTTTGATCATTATTTAATTTATTAGAGATAATTTATGAAATTGTATATTTTTTCAATTTCATTCCAATTCAACTTTTTAATTTGTAAGATTTGTTCCTCATTATTTTAATAAACTTGAAAAAGATAAAAAATTAATAAGTTATTTTCCAGCTTATTTTCCATGACATAACAAACACTGGAAAGTGTTTTCCAACTTATTTTCCATTACACTACCAAATATCGGAAAATAATTTACTTTCCCGGAATTCACTTTGAAAAAAAAAATTACTTTCCAGCAAACAAACGGGGCCTTAGAGCCTCTTTTATCTAAAAGCTTTGGTGCCTTACGATCCTAATCTTATTTTTTTTCAACTTTCTACCATATAAGTTATAAGAAAATCTTGTATTCTTTCGATGTAAGATAAAAGATTTTAGGTTTCACAAAACATGTCAGCTAAGAGTTATTTGAGATTAATTTATCATTCATTCAAAATTTGTTTTAATTATGTTAATATTTCTTGTTAAAATACTTTATGCTCCTTTAATATATACAAATGATGTAGAGTTACTTGAGTTATGAAATTTGATTATTTAACACATAATTTGAATAAATATATTGTTTAATTAATTGAAAAAAAATAAAAATTCATATTATTATCACTTGCTAATAAAACAAAATAAATCCATTAAAAAAAATTGATAAGAAATTTAATGACATTATTGTTTTTATAATAATATTAAGTCATAATTGAATTAAAGATAATTTAATTATTTTTTTAGTGAATTGAATTATTTTCATCCATAATATTGATTTTAGTTATTTATACCAAGATACTTCTTTTACGTAAACATTCTAAAATAACAAAAAAAAAAGTAATAAAATCAACTAATCAAGAAAACTTTTGACTCAAATTTTAAAATAACTATTTTATGTTAGTTAAAAGATATATTTAATCAACATATTCATAAGTAAAAGAAATGAAAAAGCTAAAATTACTTTTTCACAAAATCAAACTAAAAATGCACCTTTAATTAATAGTAAAATGAATATATATATTCATTTTACGCGAGCGTGTGTGAACATTGACATATCTGGCTCTCACTCCAATCACTTTGAAAGGTGGGGAGAACTACTTTAGTTGATTGGATGCCTACTCTACCAGCCATATTCAATCAGCACATTTGCTGGGAGAAGAAATAATTCATATAATATATGAAAATAAAATCAACAAATGTATTTGGACGACAGAAAATAGTGGAAGCAAGTATTGATTGAAGAGCAGAGCATGATTAGTTTCTAATAAGTAACTAATTAAATAAAACAAAAGAAAAAAAAAATGGCATGATTAGGGCTTGAAATATGCTTTAGTCTATATTGACCTAAATCACCATGATTGGTATCCACTTAAATTATATATACAATATCTATTTTCATAAAACAATTATCCACTTAACTAGATTATTTGCTCATGATATGATATATCATGGATCGGATAAAAGATTTTAACATAAAAAAATTATAGGTTTTGATATTGTTTTTTTAAAAAAGATAAAAACATAAATTATATGGGGGATTACCTTGATGTGATCTAATTGACTTGACAGATCCAAAAATAACCCAAATAACAGTAAAATCATAATTCGATTAAAAATAAATATTCAATATAATATTTTTTATATAAATATTGAGACGACAAAATATTAGATCAATTTCAGGTAATTCCAGGTTAACTTGTCAATCTGCAT
>Ga0325411_1007721_pt1 | contig 11712 bp, 7 predicted proteins | sample PopdelMetagenome_13_FD_206181 | JGI IMG/M metagenome (GOLD analysis project Ga0325411, IMG submission 206181) | Populus deltoides microbial communities from Bellville, Georgia, United States - Xylem-PdIQD-R4 | ecosystem: Host-associated > Plants > Phyllosphere > Stem > Wood/Secondary xylem...
CAACGATGCATTTTATCATAAGTCAAATGCCTCCAATAGTACAGTAATTGCTGATGAGGTAAGAGGAAATGACTGGAAACTCTTCAAGAAAAGCTCACGTCCAGTAGAGAATAAGCTCAAGTTACTTTTATGGAGTTGTATTTTTTGTGTTGCTATTGTATTCTCATGCATTCGATCTCCAAATTCTCATGTGTGCTTTTGGAGGGCATTGTGAATTTGTTACTTTAATCTTAAGCTGTTTTTGTGTAAATCATGTAGTAAATGAAGCTTATCTAGTAAAATCTAAGCTTGGAAATGGATACCGAAACCATACACTACTTAAAAAGTAGTTAAAAACAAAAGATAAAATTTGGCTCAGTTGTTCATAAAATTAACATCAGACATAATATATAGTTACCAATAGACGAAAATCCAACCAACACTGCTATGTTCTTTAACGTCTAAAGCAGGTTTATATAAATTAAAAAGAAAATGTCAGACCTTTTCCTTTCCTCATCAGGGGACCACAACCTCAAATCTCCATCTCCAGTGAGATTGATTGGTAGGAGGTAACAAAACGACAAGCGTCTTTTCATGATATCTTTTCATGATATTGAATAATCATGATATATTTATAGTTTGGATGAATAAATATAAGTTCAATAAGAGGTCTAAGTTCAATGGCCTCTGGCCTAGTTGAACAAAACAACATGTCTTATAAAAACAACTATATAAGTTTTTATATGACCATTGAATCATACACAAATTTCACCAAGAAATACTATGGGCATTGTTTTATAATGAGACTAGAACATGCTGGGTTGCATGGTTTGATCAGATTTGTTGACTGTAATAGTCAATGGCCACTGGGCTAGAAAGTTGCTGCTACATTTCCTAGGAAATGCAATTTCATTAATATACACGGACAGATAGCAATATGCAACTCCAACATATCGAGGCTTGTTTGCTAGTTGGGATCACCATATCAGAAATATTTTAATTTAAATTTTAGTCCGTATAATTATATACCAAATTAAATTGAGACTTGACTTTTATAAAAGCCAAAATAAGTTGACTTGACGCAAACAAACTACGAGACGGAATCATAGACTATAATTATGAGGTATTAATTCAATTTATATCAACCACCAAATCATAGGTATAATGCTTCCTCGGCAGGTTGATACAAATACATCCATTATTTGGTAGATTTAGCCAAACTTGATTAGGACTAAGTCAAAGAAATTTTAGATTAGAGCTGAGCCACTTCCTTATAAAATCCCTTTGGAGTTTTGAAGTTTTAGATCTAAGCTACGTACCTCTTCCATTATCCTCTTAAATTTTCCTCCTCTTAAATAGATATGGAGGAGATTCGCCGCGCTGCTGAAGCTTATTATAAGAATCTGTCCGAGGAGAAGAAGCGAAATGCCAGATTTTATTTCAATGAAATGGACATAGACGGAGACGGGCGAATTAACCTAGATGAATACGTGGAGTATCTCAAGAAAGATAACAACACGGTTCTTACTCATCCAAGCTTGTTTACAGCGCTGGACAAGGACGGCAATGGAAGCTTGGATTTTGAGGAAACAATCGTCTGGTACTACATCATGCAGAGTGGAAGAGCTCTATTTTGCCAGTCTTGTAATACGTTCTTGGCAGACGTATACTTCAGCTGCTTTCAATGTTTCTGTCTTGATGAGTCACCTAGCACCTATGATCTTTGTTGTGATTGTTATGGTGGAAAAAGGTTCACTCACCACGATGATGCCGTCTTCTGGGATAACTATACTTTACTAAGTCAAAGCAGGAGCTTGGCACTTGAAGCTCCCGTACAGGTAATTAATCTTTGAAAATGATATCAACTTCAATCCCTGTTAGATGATGTCATGCTAGAAAGAAATACTTCAGATTGCTTAAATTCCCAATTTTTGAAACGAATTAACACTAATTATGTTTCTTTAATTGTGGATTTGGTTTGAATTGGGTTTTTTCTAGCAGATTGCTTCTTCATTATTAGGAAGTCATATATGTTCTTTCATTAAATTGAAAATTTTGAGAGAAATAATAGGATTAATCAACTAGTTTTCAAGTATATGTTTCGAATCAAATTCCAAAAATTATAGCTCTGTAAATTTTTTGACTTTAATTTTTTCAACTGTTTAGTGACGATTTATATCATTTCAGCATAATGATACTTATTTTATTTTTATTTTTTTATCGGAATAATTTAATCAATTATTGGATATAGGCACTTGCTCTTCTTCATTAGGCATTACCATTTGCTCTTTTATTTTTTTAAGTCTCGAGCGGGATAAAGTATTTTTGTATGTATAATATGAATAAATAAGTATTTTTGTAAATGTATTTGTTATGCGGTTAACGGAGCGATTAGCTCTTCTATTTTTATTTTTTTTGTATATAAATTGTGTCATTCTACATTTTTTATATATAGCATAGTGATAATAAGAATACATCAGAATCAAACTTTGTTTTATAGACATTGATCCAAATGTCTAATCATATGCTTCTTTATCTTTAATTTCAGAAGCGAAGAAATGTTCTTAAAAAAATTGGAATGATAGTGCAAGTTACAGGCATGGTTGTTGGTGGTGCTTGCCTTGCATCATCCTCTAGCTGCAGCATTATGTGAATGAACGAATGATGCATTTTATTATTATTGATGAAGTAATGAAAAACTTTAGACTAGAACCGCTTGGCTAAGGAAGACTATTATTGATGAAGTAATGAAAAACTTTAGACTAGACGGAGCTTTTCATGGGCTGCGATCTTCAGCTATTGAAGTGACTGACTTCAGCACTAGTCCACGAGCTATTCATGCAAAACAAGATTCCTACCAAAACATGGGATAGTAAAGAATGTTGGAAAGTATATTTATGTATTCTATCTGAACTTAACTATGAGATTGTTGAATGATTTTTTATGATTATTCAATTTGTTGTACCATTCCTTTGATTTCTAGAATTATTATATGGTTACTAGTGGTTACTCGTATTGTTGTATGGTTGTAGCTGCTTGCTGGATTTGTAGGTGATGGTCACTACACTTAGCGTAGAAAATGGACTTGTTGTGCACCGAAAAGGTTTAGATATATGTTAGTAGTTTTCAATTTTTCGTGGTATTGGGTCAAGACAAAAAAAGAAAAGAAAAAGGTAGTCCGTTCAGGCCAGTCCAAACAAACTGGAGGCAGTCTGCTCAAGCCATGGTCCAAACAAGACGTTTTATTTTTTTGAAAAATCTTGCACAATCAACTAATGAACTATAAGACTTGATGAATATTTCAATAAGAATCTTCATATTGCATTAATTAATTATGATGGTGGAGTTTATGGAAACATTAATCAATTATTAATTGTTTTTGTGAAAATAAAATAGTTCTATGTTCCTTAAGATTAAATTAACCACCACTCTATAGGTCTTGACACTAATTATCACTTGGTCCCTCATGTTTCAATGCTTGTAATTTAATCATTTGACTCTTGTTGACAATTGCCCGGCCCATTAAAACTTATTTTGGTTTCTTGTAATCCTATTGTGGTTTTGAAAAAATTATTTTTTTAGAAAAAGACCAACACAATTGAGTTTAAGAGAGAAATCAAAAGTAAGAGAATTGAGAACATGAGCCATGGGACTAAATTATAGATTTGAAACATAAAAAACTAGTTTATAGTCATGTTCATAGCTTAAGGACCAAATAGTAATTAACTTTTCCTTTGACATTGGAGTTTGTTAATTTCTAAATAATTACTTTTCCTTTGACATTGGAGTTTGTTAATTTCTAAATAATTGTACCAAACTTTAGCCCAAGAGGTATCCATGTTTAACTATGGGTGAGTATTTATGTTTTTCAATTTGTTTTAAATATTTCATTGATGATATTTGTTGTTACTTATTTTTGGACCTCACGTGCTGGAGATAGTGTATACCTCTTTTGAACCAAATATAGGAGTTTAGTTCATGATTGTTGAGGAATTGACAAAAGCAGAGAAGAAAGAAGTGTTTTTCGAACCATGTTTCAGTTGTTTTCTACTCTCTTTATCTTCCTCCTTTTGCTGCCAAAATCATCAGGTTTCTTATATCGATTAGGATTCTTCATGATGCTAAATTCGTTCCTTCTTTATCTGGTCTTTAAGGTTTGATAAATCCCTCAAAATTTACACTAAAAAAACTGATTCTGCTACTGTTGCAATTTTTTTTTTCCAACTTACGCTTTGATTCTGACTTGGTTTCGTGTAATATCTGACCATCTCAGCTATATTCTGTCACTCATGACATGTTAAAGAATTGACCTACACTTTTATTGGGTCTTAGGGCTCACTGTTTTCATGGCAGACTCTTAGTCGGATTGGGATGCTCAGCATTGTCAGTTTCTGAATCAGATCAGGAGATCCTTTTGACCAACCAGATTGCAGCAAGATTCTGTTCTTCAAAATGAATTTCTCTCACTTTGAATCCTCCATGAAAGTTGTAGACTTGTATGCATAGATAAATTTGGGTTTTTTAATCCCCTGATTTTGATATCAAAAGCTCAAGATATTCCCGCTTGAATATCTAATGTGAAAGTAGAGAATCCTACCATGAAAAATATTCCAGCTCGAGTTTTTGCAATTCTGTTCTTCAAAACGATTTTATCTAACTTTTAATCCTTCATGAGAGTTATAGTCTTGTACGTGATGATGAATTTGGGCTTTGGAATAGCTTAATTTCGATATCATAAGCTCAAAATATTCCCATTTGAACATCTAGTGAAAAATAGAGAATCCTATCGCGAGAAGGCGAATTTACAGGTCTGATTCGAGGGATCCATTTTAATGTTTCAAGGATTTATCGGGTTAATAAGGAACAACTTTAAATTTAAAAAAGTTAATTAGTTTCGTTGAAAAAAGGGGTTGGATCAAAAAAACGTCACAATAATTTCTGTCGCGTTGGATTATATTTTGTTTCTTTTCACAAAACCAGCGACCACGTTTCCTTACCCTCGAATATCCCACTCAAAAAAGGCCACCATTTAGAACTTGGCAGCATAAAACAGCCCCCACAGGATTTAATTAGCATGGTACTGTTCATTGCGATTTTAAGAACGACCCGCCGTCTGATTTCTTTCCTTTTTCTCTGCAACTTCCTGCTGGTTTCCATGATTCTCTCGCTTGATTTTGGAGCTGCTGACCATGTTTTTTCTGCCTTAGTCCAAAGGAAACAGTTGGTGCCTCACGGTCCCAGCTATGGAAGGATAGAAAGGAGCCGCACCATCCTCTAATTATTGGAAAGAAATCGCTGGAAATCATCAAAATATCAATCAATATATTTTGGTTTCCTATTTTTGCTTTATTTGATCACCCCAGATTACATCCTAGAATTAATGTAATATTCGTTCCCGTTTCCTAATAAGAGCTGCATATAGACGATATATATATGCCTCCTCTGCTGACCTAAAAAGAAGAGGAGAAAAGAGAGAGAGAGGCAGGCAATACGAGGCAGAGAAAGAAAGGCAGAGAAAGAGAGAGCAAGAAAGAACAGAGGAGAGTAAGGAGGCGGAGAGTTAGAAAGCAGAAGGAAACAAATGGAAAAGATTAAGTTTTCTTAAGATTATCAAAAGCAAGAACAAGCAGGGACTGCCTTTCGGTCTCTGCTCCATGTTCTGCAAACAAAATCTGCAGTACAGGGAAGAACAGAGGAGCTAAACCAGTAGAGAGAGAGGGAAGAAAACGCAGAGATAAAGCTCAGGAGACGGACGCCAACAGAGAATAGAGGGGAAAGAGCCGAAACAGACGACAACACTGATAGACTAGCCAGTACGCCTTCCCCATCGTCGTCTTCCTTTTGTTTTCTGCCTCCAGGTCTGTTCCTCCCCATCTCTTTGCATGCATTTTCCTTTGTGTTTGTACTGTTCAAGTGAATTATAATTCACTTGAACAGTAACCGGGTCTCTTTGTATGCGTTCTCCTTTGTGTTTGTACTTTCAAGTGAATTTATTCACTTGAACCGTAACTGGAAAGTTTTCATTGAACAGTAACTGAGCCCCTTTTGTGTCCAGCCAGGTCAGTTGCTTGGGCAAGTGACCCAGCCAGAACTACTGGTTCCAACTTTTTTTTTTCTTTCTTTCTCGGAAAAAAATAAAAGAAAGAGAAAGAGATTTATGATTTTATAGCATATTTATTTTAAGGTCTGAAATTTTTTATATTGTAAAAAAAAAAATATCAATCTCGCATTTAGAATTCCTGGTTTTCAACGCAAATGCGGTAAATATATATATGTTTTCATGCATACGGCCAATACCCTACATATTTTGAATTTCCTTTAAAACAAGAAAACAAATATTCGATGTTAAAAAAATGTGTTTTAGCATGGATTTCTTAAGCACAAAAAATTATTTTAATGCATTCTGGATTTTACAAAATGTTTGTAAAACTCCAAAGGGTGTTGGCCAGTATTTCAAAAAATACAAAAATCTTATTTTTGGGGAATTCATCTATTATTCACCGTTAATGTTTGGATAAAAAAATCTCAAAGGGATGAATATCTAAAATATTATTGGGAATAACTTGTTATTATTATTCTCTGTTAATGTTTGGATAAAGAAACCCCAAGTGGTTAATATCCAAAATATTTTTCTAGAAATAATAAGTCATCACACATCATTGAAAGAAGCTTCGATTATAATTGAGGACATTTCAATTTTTTTTAACTCCATGGTTTACGAGCCATGAGAATATGAAACACTAAGGCAAAAAATAGGCTTTTAAAGCGGTCTGAATTTCCTTAGATTTCTAAATTTTTATCCCTTTTTTTTGCGATTTACGAGTCGCGAACACTTGAAATACTAAGAGAAAAATAAGTTTTTAAAGCACATTGAATCTCCTTAGATTTCTATCTCAGCTATTTTTTAATTCATAGGTTATAAATTTATTTCAAATCAAACACAGATTTTAAGAGATCTACATCGGTTCTTCTTGGCACTCTGTAGACATATCTACAGGTATAATCTATATTTAGACTTTGAACTCAAGCCCATTCATCATAGCAAATCTATCATAAGAAAACTGATTAGAGAACACCAACACCATAGTAAGGCAAACCAAACATCAAGCAGCTTACCTTAGGTAAGGCGTACTAGGAGTGCTAATACTTTTTCTTTACGCAACTAGTCCCTTGCCTTAGAATCTTTGAAAGACCAGTTAGGTTTCCTAGTAACCATAATACTAGGTAGCGACTCCCTTATTCACAAAAACAAAAAAAACCAACATGAATCCCTGCTCTTGTGGCCATTAAGTTTGAAATGAAGTCTCTTTGGAGATTAAAATACTTTATGGGCAATGAAGGGGCACAATCAAATTCAAGTATATTTCTATCACAAAAGAAATATGTACTAGATATGATAACAAAAACAGGAATGCTTATGAATTCAGTATGACCGAACTAAACATGTAGAAGTGGACCAGCATTTTATCAAAGAAAAGCTTGAAGCTAAGATAGTTCAATTTCCTTTTGTAAAGTCAGAAGAACAACTAGCTGATATTCTTACAAAGGTAGTCTCTAGCAAAGCATTTCATAACTCACTAGACAAATTGAGTATTGGAGATATCCATAACCAACTTGAGGGGTAGTGTTGGTGTGAGTTATTACATAAGATTCGACGGAGAAATTGTAAGAGAATTATTGTAGAAGATTTGAAGGAGAAATTGTAGGGAAGAAATTACATACCTAGATTAATTACATACCTAGAATTATTGTAGAAGATTTGAAGGATTTGACCGTTACCTCTATTTAAGCTATATCTATGTATAAGAATAATTACATACCTAGATTAGAATTATCTACCCAGTTAGAATTTCTTGTACAACCTATATGATCATATACTTGTGTACAATTGAAATGAATCAATAAAGAGTGAATGAACACTCTTAGTGCTTCTTATCCGCAACTACAAGTAACCATACAACAATACCATCTACCATAAGTAACCATACAACAAATTTAGTAAACCATAAACAACCATTTAACAATCTTATAAGTTCAAACAAAATACATAATATTCACGAATACAGTAGCTGATCATAGCCCGTGAAAAGCTCAATTTATTCTGAAGTTTTTCATTTCTTCATCAATACTAAAGTCTTCTTCCATAAGCTAGCAAGCTATTCAAGTTTCACCCTTCACAAAATTCTAATAAAATTGAAACACAACGACGATAAAATGCATCATCCGTTCTTTCACATAATGCTACAGCCAAGACCATCAGCCACTCCTGTAATTGCCACTATCTTTCCAATTTTTTTCAAGCACATTTCTTCGATTCTGAAATTAAAGATAACAAAGCATATGATTAGATATTTGGAACTGATGTTCTGTTGTGGGTAAATTTTGTGAAACTAATTGGTAACATCCAAACTATAAAAAAAATTTCGAAAATACCAGTAAATATTAATATCTAATAAGTTTTTTATTAATCTGATTATGAATGAGAAATTTAGCATTTTATGGTTAATTGTGTGTTTAAGATATTTAGGCTTTACAGGGGAATAATGACAAATATGAGTTAGTTTCTTCTTAAAAATAATATATATATATATATATATATATATATATATATATATATTAAATTGAATCTTTTATATGTAGTCTTTTTTTTTCAAGTAATGCTATTAACAGTCAATACACATATTCTTGACACGTGCTATATGATTTATGAGAATTGAACGCAAGGAAAGAAACCTTAACAAAACATGTAGTGGAACAGCACATAATCCATAAAAATGTAAAATAATTTTATATAAGGGAAAAATCTAGTAAGAAAAAGAGTACAGGAACAAAACATATGATCAATGAAAAATTTTGCATTTTTTGATTAATTGTGTGTTTGAGATAATTAGTTTCATACATATGTATGTATGTATGTCTTTTTTAATTTCTTTTTTTATGTATAATTAATATTCTTAACAAAATGCTAAGTTTATTTTTTATTTTGATGATAAATTTTTATTTGTTTGGGTTTTTTAATTCAAATATTCTTTTTTATATACATATAAATATAGTTTTATTTTTTTAATTAATGATCCTATCAGGCAAATCACATATTCTTGACATGTGTTATATGATTTAAGAAAATTAAACACAAAAAACCTTAACGAAACATAAGTGGAACAATATAATCCTAAAATAATTTTATATACATAAATGATAGACAAGTGGACTCTTAACTAATAAAAATACATAAAAATTAACAAAAATAGTTCTGGAAAAAATAATAAAAATTGTAGAGTGACAAAATTTATAAAAAAGGAAAATAGATGAATAAATAGATTAAATTATTCCGATAGAAAAAAAAAAGAAAAATAAATAAGTATCACTAGTTGATTAATCCTGTTATTTCTCTCAATTTTTTTCAATTTAATGAAAGAACATATATCAATTCGTAATAATGAAGAAGCAATCTGCTAGAAAAATCCAATTCAAACCAAATCTACAATTAAAGAAACATAATTAATTCGTTTAAAAAATTGGAAATTTTAAGCAATCTGAAGTATTTCTTTCTAGCATGCCATCATGTAACAGGAATCGAAGTTGATATCATTTTCGAAGATTAATTAAATATTACCTGTACGGGAGCTTTTAATGTCAAGCTCCTGCTTTGACTTAGTAAGGAATAGTTATCCCAGAAGATGGCATCATCGTGGTGAGTGAACCTTTTTCCACCATAACAATCACAACAAATTTCATAGGTGCTAGCTGAATCATCATTGAAGAAACATTGAGAGCAACTGAAGTATACGTCTGCCAAGAACGTATTACAAGACTGGCAAAATAGAGCTCTTCCACTCTGCATGATGTAGTACAAGACGATTGTTTCCTTAAAATCCAAGCTCCCATTGCCGTCCTTGTCCAGCGCTGTAAACAAGCTTGGATGAGTAAGAACCGTGTTGTTATCTTGCTTCAGATACTCCACGTATTCATCTAGGTTAATTCGCCCGTCACTGTTTTTGTCCATTTCATTGAAAGAAAATCTGGCATTTCGCTTCTTCTCATCGGACAGATTCTCATAGTAAGCTTCAGCAGCGCGGCGAATCTCCTCCATATCTATTTATGGGTGTAAGATTTAAGAGGAGGAGAATTTAAGAGGGTAATGGACGAGGTAGCTTTGGCCTACAATTTCAAGACTGCGAAGGGAATTTTAATGAAGTGGATAACTCTAAAATCCTGCCTCTGGTCATTTGGTGCATAGTTGAAAGATCTAAACCAAGGTTGTCAAAAACGTTTTTTTAACACGACATGAAATATACAATATAAACTCGGATCATAAACTCGAATTGTAAAATCGCAAGAAAAATATTTCAACTAATTATATATTGACGATTTCAGTCAAGTAGTAAATAATAATATAACACAATTAAAATAAAATTGAAATAAACAATACAAATGTCCAAACACCTTAAAATACATAATTCAAATAAAAATTAATGCAAGGTTTAAATAACTTAAAAATACGAAAAGAAAAAAAATAAGATTGAACAACTATGTTTTATTGATAGAGTTTCAAAATATTTTCTAGAGGACAGGTCTTGAAACACACTACAGGCAACTAGTGAGATGATACAATATTCTAAGGTATATCACAAACTTAAAAAAAAAAATTAATAAAGATCAATACAGTGAACCCGTGACAATGAGAACAAAAACGTACAAAATGACATCAATTTAATCCATACCACCTCAACTTCCATCTTTTTTATGTTAGTAACAAGTCCTAAAAATAATGTCCAAATATCTCACCAAGCAAGACATGTATTTCAAGTTCTCTCTAAGTCTTTGTCGTCTCTCTTTGTAGTTAACAAATGGTTAGTCTAAAACACAGTATTTCTCTCTATATAAGTATTCCTATCTCTTATTTTACTCCTTTGATTCCTCACCATCTACCTCTGTCTTCCCATGGTTTCGATCCTCCGATCATGCCTTCCCGGCCTAAAATACAATATAAGGCTTTCCCATGCCCAAGATCCTCTAATGCTGGTGTTAGTCTGCTAATATTGAAATTTTGAGATTTGAGCAACGGGGAAAGGAGAGACTGAGTAGTGGGGACTATGTAGTGGAGTGTCAGGGGACTCCGATAGGGAGGCAATAAATATTTTAACTTTTACTGGTTAAAACTCAAAATCGGTCAAACTCGGTCAAAATCGGTCAAACTCGTAAAATCAGTCCGATTTTAACCGAGTTTGACCGATTTCGAGTTTTAACCCGATTTGACACGTTATATACATGTTGACTCGCAAAATCATAAGATTTTAAGAGTCAACTCGTAATTTTAACAGTCTTGATCCGAACTATATTTATATCCAAGAAATAGAGAGTGGGGTTAATCTACGTATCATTGGGTTAATTTTTATATTACCGAGTCAACTCAGGTTTTTTTTAAACAATATTATTTTATTTTTTAAATTTTTTTATATATTTATATTTTTTAATCGTTTTAACTAATATGTTTATATCAAAATTAAATTTAAAAACAAAAAAATTATTTAAATTTATTTAACAAGTAAAACATATTTTCAAAACCATTTTTTATCGTACACGAACTTTTATCTGCCATACCGCTTCTTCTCCTCGGGCAGGTTTCCATGATAAGCTACAGCAGCGCGGCGAATCTCTCCTCCATATCTATTTATGGGTGTGATATTTAAGAGGAGGAAAATTTAAGAGGATAATGGAGGAGGTAGCTTT
>Ga0325411_1007722_pt1 | contig 11712 bp, 8 predicted proteins | sample PopdelMetagenome_13_FD_206181 | JGI IMG/M metagenome (GOLD analysis project Ga0325411, IMG submission 206181) | Populus deltoides microbial communities from Bellville, Georgia, United States - Xylem-PdIQD-R4 | ecosystem: Host-associated > Plants > Phyllosphere > Stem > Wood/Secondary xylem...
TATTTTTACTATTCATTTGTTTTTATATAACCTCAATTGATCTGTACATGGTTTACTTTTTCTGGCTATTATGACTTGTGCATACGATTAAGGATCAACTATAAAAACACTTCTCTGCATATCGAGCCCACTATCTCAATTTTGCACTATTCAAATGTGCATGTTACACTCTTTTATGTTTTGGAATAACTAATTTTTTTTTATTTCTACCTTTATTTCTCTCTAAGTGGAGGAGGTCAATGAAGAGAAATCTTGCTTATGATAAAAAATAATGCCATGCTCCTCTAATTGATAGCCCATATTATAAAGGCATGTGGAAACCTTAAAATTTTCAAAACCTTGAATATTTTGTCGCACGTGCCCGCGCGGCTTCGATGATGATTTTTGTTCGTTTGTTTGATTGATTCTTGGGAGTCACCACCTAGTATTTGGTTTAGGGTCACTAGGAAACCTGAGTGTGCTAGCCTTTGTCAGAGATTCACGGGAAAGGGAATGGTTGTGTGTAACAGCCCAGCTTAACATGTCGTATATTATCCCCTTTGGGCCTTACTGCCCTCACGGTTTTGTTTTTGGTGACGCGAGCCCACTTCTGAGCCTGACGCCCCAAAACACGTACAATATGTTAGTAACCAGTACTACTAATAAGGCTAGCTACCAAACCCTTACCCGCGCGATGTGGGATATTACAATCCACCCTCTTGAAGAAGTTCGACAACACAGTCGGCGCAACCGGACAGCCATTGAGGTCGACTCTGATACTAAATATAATAATATGACCCAACATGTCGTATACTATCCGCTTTGGGCTTTATCGCCCTCACGGTTTTGTTCTTGGTGATGCGAGCCCACTTTTGAGTTTGAAGCCTCAAAACGCGTACAACATGTAGCAAGCAACACTACTAATATGGCCAACTACCAAACCCTCACTCACTGATATGAGATATTACAATCCATCCCTTTAAGGAGCCCGACGACCCCGTCGGCACAATCGGATTGTCAGTGAGGTCGACTCTGATACCAACTGTAATAGCCCGGCCTAACATGTCATAAATTGTCTGTTTTGGGCCTTACCGCCCTCACAGTTTTGTTCATGGTGACGCGAGCTCACTTTTGAGCCTGACGCCTTAAAACGCATACAACATGTTAACAACCAGCGCTACTAATAAGGTCAGCTACCAAACCCTCACCAGCCGATATGGGATATTACAATTGTGGCTAGGGAAGGTATTAGCACCCCTAACGCACCGTACCTAAGCTAAGTTGCTTGGTGGTTTAATGTGATTTAAAGATTTTGAAAGTTATCATGTCAATGACTTCTTAAAAAGGGAAGAAAAGTTCCCCTTAGTAAGGAGATTATTACTTATCGGGTAGAGAAAACCTAATTGTTCTAGCATCAATAAAAACAAAACAAACTTTTCTATTAATATCAATAGTACGTCTTACATATAAGATCGCAATCCTGGATATAAAAAGAAAAAAAATAATTTTTTTATTTTTGAAATATTAGTCTATTTCTCATAACTTTAATAAACTTGTTATTAAAGCCGAAAATGCATACTAAGACATATTTTTTTTTGAAATTTTCTATATTATATGAAACTATGATATGATTTTTTATTTTTTATTTTTAAGAGACTTGGCCGTATGCATGAAAATAAAATATTTTTTTCTTTTTGTTTTTCAAGATATAATTTTTTTGTAACATTTCATAGAAAACCAGGTATTTTAATACCAAATTTATATTTTTACAATCAAAAAATACAAACCTCAAAATAAATACGCCAAAAACCACAAATATCTCTCTTTTTTTAGAGTGGGTCACTAGCCCAAAGCCAGTGACCCGGCTGACTAAAGCTTGCATGCGTGAACTACGCATGTTATGCACAGTGCGAAGGTAATTAAAATTACCTTCGCACAGTGTTATGTAACTACAAAAGACGGAATGAAAAAGAACTAACCTTGTGCAAGGAGGTAAAGCCAAAGACAATGGCTAGACAATTCTCCTCTCTTTTTCTCTGTTTTCTATTTGCTTTTTCTTTGGTTTCTGGTCTCTCGTTCTCTCTGTTTCTATTTTATGTTCTTCTTGTGGCCTTGTTCCTTCCATTTCTTCTCTATCTTCTCATCCCTCTTGGTATTCTTTTGTCTGTTTTTTTTCCTGTTTATGTTTGTTTGCTTCTCTCTCTACTGGTTTATTTTTGGTTTTCCTCTTCCTCTCTATCTTTTTTTTGCTGGGTCCAGCTCAGCCCAGTCAAGCTGAGCAAGACCTAGCAGCCCAGCCCGGTCACTGGCCCAAACCAATGACCCGGCTGGCCAGCTGAGGCACACGCAATGTGTGCATGCACAATGAAGAGGTAATTAAAATTCAAGTTGTACAGTGTCTATATAATTATAAATGGAAGGGAAGGGAGTAAAAAGCTTACCTGATCCACAGGCGTTGCTGGGTGAAGCCTTTCCTGAGCTTATCGCTGGAATTCTGGGAAGAAGCTAGGATGCCACTCACTGCGTCTGGCTTCCCTTCTATTTTGTCTTCTTCTTTTTATTTCCCCTGTTCATGCCTGTCTCCTGTTCTCTCAATCCTTTTCTTTTTTTCTTGTTTCTTCATGTCTCCCCCCCTTTTTTCTTCCCCTGGAATGCTTTGTTTCTAGTGCAATGATTGTTGAAGATGGAGCTTTGGATCTAATATTAATGAAGAAGTTGAGGCGTGCCTTTTATTTTTCACTTATGTTCGTTCGTCCCCCTTTCGTCCCCCTTTGGTTTTTTCAATTCTTCTCTTGTTTTCTTTCCCTCCTCTCTCTCTCGTTTTCTGTGTTTTCCTTCTCTTTTTTTTTTTCCGATCATGGCCTTTCTCTAGCTTTTATAAGGCCAGAGAATGCCATGCAATGGTAACGGTCGGCTTGGTAACGACATGCAGAGGGATAATAGTCGTGAAACATACCCCTTAACTGAAGCAATTTAGTGATTTTGCTACTGAAACATCTCTACTGCCTTTACTACTGAAACAGTTGCCGAGGAAGAAGTCAATGAACATTTGTCCAAGAAATAGCTTCGTTTTCCAATTCAAATGGCTATTTTTGATTTGGTCCTTGGGGTTTCATAATTTTTTAATCAAGCCCAGGGATAAATTATAATTGGACCCCTGGATTTTAGCACCATTTACAGCACAATCCTAGTTCTTTTTGAACTATTTAATTCAGTCCTCAATTGCTCTAAACTTTGGTATCCTCTTCTCACTGCTATTATTTTTTGTTTTCTTTCGAATATTTTTTTTATTTTTTAATTTTTTTTCTTTTTTGTAAGGGGATCCAAAAATAGGTATCAACAACTTTGAGTTTAAAAAACTTAGTTTTGAGCCCGTTGCTATAATTGGCGTTGAACTTTAGACCTTGTAGGATGGTAGTGATGAGAAAGTCACAGATATTTAGAAGGGAACAACATGTAAACTTAAGTTTGAAGTTGAAAAAAAAAAGCTGAAGAGTAGTTATTGGATATGAAGTTCAATTCCCAACCGATCCAATATTGAATCAATTAAATTAAATACATAAAAAACAACCCGAGTTAACTCGAGTTAATCCGTTATGTATTATTCTTGTGTAATGAGATCATGATAATTTAATGAAAAGTAAACAAAACAAATCATGAAATTTAATTCTCAATTAAATCAATATTAAATGATGAAATTGAAAGAAAAAAACTAATTAAAAAAATCTAAGTCAATTGGGTTAACCCATTAAACCTGGGATCCGTGTCATGAGAGTATGATAGTTAAATAGAAAAAAATTAATATTAAAAAATAAAATTAAACAAAAAAATTAATTGAAAAGAAAAAACAAGAGATATTTATTTTATGTTTTATTATTTGATGTTGGAAAATGAATGTGCTCATTTGTGATTATTTCATATCCTAACAAACTCTCTTGGTTTGTTCTTAAATGAATGTGCTCATCTTGTTTTTTTATTAACGTGGGTGTCCAGACCAGCTTTCGCGCACCTCGAAAAATCCTATGGACCCTAAAGTTAACGACCATGTAATCCTCCAATGGCTCTAAGAGGACTCGAACTCGTGACATTGGGGAGCAAACCTAAGACTTAACCAGCTAAGCTACCTCTCAAGATTCTCATCTTTAAAGGATATCATCAGTGGCAGTTGGTACCTTTTTTTTCTTGGGTTTTTTCCCCTTATTACATTGTCAATGACTCGAGTGTATCTATATGAGAGCTTCTACTATTAAAATTCTTATGCCAACAAATTTTAATAAAGAAGATTTCCATCCTAATTGCATTTATTGCATGTTTCTATATTTTATAATGCAAGCAATGTTTGCCTAACATTTTATATTTATAAGATATTGAAGGTCCTTGTTTTTTTGCTATCACCTATGCCCTTCGCTACAAGGTCAATTAAATTTACTGATTATGAGAGTGCTCATGTTGGATTGTGTTGGAGCAACATATGACAAGTATTTTTTTTATATTTGGATTCTTTTTTTGCCTTCATTTACATTAGAAACCTTTTTATTTGCTTTTAAACCTTTTTTTTTTATATAATATTGGTATAAGAGTCAATTGGGGTATATTTTTGGTATGTCTTGTGATGATCTTTTTACCTCAACTTTGATAAGGTATATATATTTTATACTCCTTTTCTTTCATTGTATGTTGAAAGAATGATCACTCTGTACTTTTAATGTTATAGTTGTTAAATAATACATTTACTTTTGTTTTATTTGTTAATGGTAGAATAGTATTTTCAGTTTAACTTATATATAATCCTTTTGTATTTAGGTTAACTTAAACACTTTAGAATAAACAGATTAATGAGAATTTCAGCTTCCTTCTTTTTTATGTTCGTTTTTCTTTTATGTTAATCCGAATTAATTTAACATGATATCAGAGCTGATTTTATGGAACAAGGCTTAATCCCAAACATAATTTTCGTGGATTTAACTCCGCCACAAACTTTTTTGAGTGGTATTTTGTGTTTCCTTTAGCTTCTGTAATTTGATATTTACATTCAGTTTCTGCAATTTCTGTTGTGTTTTGGAGTAATTGTATAATTTTGAGAAGATATTTGTTTATTTTTGTGATATCTGTTTAGTTTCTACAATCTAGTACTTTGTTTTTCGTTGCTTTTGTGTTCTGGTTCTTTTTGTTTGTTAATTATGGCTACCGAAAGAGATGATTCGCTTTAGTTTATGAGTGTGAGGTTGGATAGAAAGAATTATTCGTATTAGAGTTATGTAATAAGAAATTTTCTTAAAGGTAAGAAGATGCAGAGATATATTGGTAGAACTTATGTAATACCCAAGAATACTGAGGAGGAGGATGTTGTTTTGATAGATACATGGGAAACAAACAATGCAAAGATTAGTATTTGGATCAACAATTCTATTGAGCATTTCATAGGTATGCAGTTGGTGAAGTATGAGACAACAAAGGATGTTTGAGATCATCTGCAAAGGTTATTCACGCAATCAAATTTTGTAAAGCAATATCAGTTAGAGAATGACATACGAGCTCTTCATCAGAAGAATATAAGTATTTAGGAGTTTTATTCTGCTATGACAGATCTTTGGGATTAATTGGCTCTTATAGAATTGGCAGAATTAAAGGCATGTGGTGTCTATATTGAGCGTAGAAAGCATCAATGATTGGTACAGTTTTTAAAAGCACTTCGCAGTGATTTTAAAGGACTTAGAGGTTCAATTCTGTATCATTCTTCATTGCCTTCTGTTGACTCTGTTGTTAGTGGGTTATTGGTTAAAAAAATATATCTTCAATCATATTTTAAAAAGGAAAGTCTTTCTGCTTCGAATTCTTCTATTTTAGCAGTACCCTCTAAACCATTCTCTAATCATCAGAATAAGCCTTACACTAGAGTTGGTTTCGATGGGTGCAGTTTCTGTAAGCAGAAAGGTCATTGGAATGCCTAGTGTCCCAAGTTAAGACAACATAATCAAGCTTAGAAGCATGACAACCAGTCGTAATCTAATGCTCATAGACCACCTTAGGGTTATAAACCACCACACCTCAGTACTGCAGCAGTAACTTCATCAAGCTCTATCACCGATCCTAGTACTCTAACTGATTAATTTCAGAAGTTTCTCTCATTACAGCCATAAGCAATGTTCGCTTCTCCTTCCATAAGTCAATTGCCTCATAATTCCTCAGGTATGTCATATTCTGAATGGGTCTTAAATTATGATGCTTCACATCACATGTCTCTAGATTCTTCATCTTTTACCTCTGTATCCCCTTCACCTTTCATTCTTGTTATGACTGCTGATGACACTCTCATGCCCTTAGCAGGTGTTGGTTCTATTATCAAACCTCACTTATCTCTCCCTAATATTTATCTTATTCTGAAACTCAAATTGAATCTTGCTTTTGTTGGTCAATTATGTGATTCTAGTAATTATTTAGTCATTTTTTTCTTTTTTTTGTTATGTACATGATCTGCAGTCTCCGAAACTAACTGGGATAGGCCGTAAGGAGAATGAACTATATATTTTAGATGAATTAAAAGTGTCAGGTGCCGCTGCTGCTACTACTACTGTTGATTTGTCTTCTTTTCATTTGAGTTTTCATATTCTAGTTTTTATTTATGGCATTCTCATCTAGGTCATGTTTCATCTTCTTGTTTGAGATTTTTGGCATCCACAAGAGCTTTAGGAAATTTGCAAACTTGTGATATTTCTAATTATAGTGGATGTAAACTGACAAATTTTTCCGCTTTACCTTTTAATCAAAATATTTATGTTTCTTCTTTACCTTTTGACTTGATTCATTTTGATGTATAGAGACCTTCTCCTGTTGTCACAAAAGGAAGGTCTTGATATTATGTTTCATTTATTGATGATCATACTCGTTATTGTTAGGTTTATTTAATGAAATATAGTTCTGAATTCTTTGAGATATATACAGCCTTTCGAGTTCTTGTCAAAACTCAACATTCTGTTGTAATAAAATGTTTTATGTGTAATTTGGGTAGAGAATACACCTTTAATAAATGTTGTCAGTTGCTTGCCTTAAATGGAACCATTTACCAAACTTCATGTACAAATACTCCTGAGTAAAATGGAGTTGCTGAAAGAAAACATAGGCACATTATCAAACTGTTTGTTCTCTTTTATTGTCTGCTTTTATTCCTAGTGAGTTTTGGGGAGAAGCTGTCTTTACTGTTGTAAGTTTGATTAATACCATTCCATCATCTTATAGTTCGGGTTTGTCTCCTTATGAAAAATTATATGAGTGTGTCCTTGATTATTCCTTATTTAGAGTTTTTGGTTGTACTTGTTTCGTTCTTCATCTTTATGTAGAACACAGTAAGTTGTCCTCTCGATCTGTTATTTGTGTCTTTTTGGGTTATGATGAAGGTAAAAAGGGGTATCATTGTTTTGACCCAATAACTCAGAAACTTTATATGTCTCGTCATGTTGTCTTTGTTGAGCATATACCTTTCTTTTCTATTCCATCCACTATTCATACCTTGACTAGACCTAATCTTATTCGTATAGATCTTTTTTCTGAGGATTCCGATAGTTTATCATCTCAGGTTCCTAGTACCTCAGATACTCCTATCCATGTTCAACCAATTTGTACTCATAATTCTGCAGGTATTGACACTTTATTCTCCAGCACACCTGAAGCTCTATTCTCAACTACAGCTCCTCAAGCTTCATTTGAGATTCTGGATCCACCTCTACGTCAATTCATACGCATTCGTAAGTTCACAAACTACTAGATTTTACTTAATGTTGTTATTTTTCATCATTTACTTCCTTTGTAGCTTTTATTCATTGTCTATTTGAGCTCTTTTCCTATAAAGAGGCAATTCTTGATCCTCTTTGGCAGCAGGTTATGGATGAAGACTTTCTGCTTTATATAAGACAGATACTTGGGATCTGGTTCCTCTACCTCCTAGTAAGAGTGTTGTTGGTTGTCGTTGGGTGTATAAAGATCAAGACTAATTTTGATGGGTCTGTTGAACGATACAAAGCTAGGTTGGTTGCAAAAGGATACTCTCAACAATATGGTATGGATTATGAGGAGACATTTTCCCCTGTTGCAAAAATAACTATTATTCGTACTCTTATTGCAGTAGCTACGATTCGTCAGTGGCATATAAAAATGGCTTCTTGAATGAAGATCTTCAAGAATAAGTTTATATAGCGCCCCCTCTTGTTGTTTCACATGACTCTAGGTATATTTGTAAGCTTAAGAAAGCATTATATGGTTTCAAACAAGCACCTCGTGCTTGGTTTGAGAAATTCTTTGTTGTGATCTCATCTCTTGGATTTGTTTATAGTACTCATGATTCTGCTATTTTTATTAAGTGAACTAATGCAGGTCGAATCATTCTATCTTTATATATTGATGACATGATTATTATTGGTGAAGACATTGATGGTATTTCAGTTTTGAAGACAGATTTGGTTAGACAGTCTGAAATGAAGAATTTGGGTTATCTTCGATATTTCTTGGGCATTGAGGTAACTTCATCACCCAGAGGTTATCTTCTTTTTCAGTCAAAATATGTTATAGATATTTTTGAGCGGGCTAGACTTACTGATAAAAAGACTGTAGATACTCCCATTGAGGTTAACGCAAGGTATTCTTCTTCTGATGGTTTACCTTTGACAGATCCTACTTTATACCGTACTATTGTTAGGAGCTTAGTATATCTCACCATTCATCCAGATATTGCATATGTTGTTCATGTTGTTCAGTTTGTTTCTTCTCCTAATACTATTCACTAGGCAACTGTTCTTTGTATTTTGCGATATTTGTCGCACCCTCGCGGCATAGCGCGGTGTCGCGACAACCCTCGATAGATTTTGGGGTTTTTAATTTTATGAATATGGGAGTCGCCACCTAGTATTATGGTCACTAGGAAACCTAACTAGTCTTTCTGAGTTTCTAAGGTAAAGAACTGGTTGTGTAAAGGGAAGGTATTAACACCTCTAGTACGTCCTACCTAAAGTAAGTTACTTGATGTTTGGTTTGCCTTATAATTGTTATGATGTCGGTGTTTTCTAATCCCATCAGTTTTGCTAGGATAAGCTTGTTATGATGAACAAACTTCGACTTAAAATCTAAAATGAAAGAACCTTTGGTCATTGTGGATCACACCCTTATATATGTCTATAAAGTTCCAAGGAGAACCAATGCAAATCTCTTGAAATCTTTGTTTGATTCAGACTAAATTTATAACTTATAATTTGTGAGATAGGTAAGATAAAAATCTTAAGGAGATTCAATGTACTTAGGAGCTTATTTTTCCCTTAGGAATAATAAATCGCAAGGAAAAAGAACAAAGATTTAGAAAACTAAGGAAATTCAGAGCACTTTAAAAGCCTCTTTTTGCCTTATTATTTCATACTTTCACGGCTCGTAAACCGTAGAGTCAAAAATTGAAATGTCCTCAATTATAATCGAGGCTTCTTTCAAGGATGTGTGATAACTTATTATTCCTAAAAAAATATTTTGGATATTAACCACTTTGGGTTTCTTTATCAAACATTAACAGCGAATAATAACAAGTTATTCCTAATAATATTTTGGATATTCATCCTTTTGGAATTTCTTTATCCAAACATTAACGGTGAATAATAGATGAAATCCCCCCAAAAAATAAGATTTTTGTATTTTTTAGAATATTGGCCACCACCCTTTGGAGTTTTACAAACATGTCGTAAAATCCAGAATGTAAGAAAATAATTTTTATAGTGTTTAAGAAATCCATGCTAAAACACATTTTTTTTTTAAACTTTGAATATTTGTTTTTTTTTTAAGAGGAAATTCAAAATATGTTAGAGTATTGGCCGTATGCAATGAAAACAAGATGTTTTGCTGTATAATTTTTGCAATGTTTTCACAAAAACCGGATTTCATATCTTTACGGTATAAGTAGTACAAGCTAACGTTAATTAAAATATGAGAGAATTACAAATTTCTTGACAATTGTTTTTTGAATTTTTGAAATGGGTCAGACCCAGCCCAAAAAGAAAACTTTCTTTCTACGAGGCTGAGCTCGGCCCAGCCGTGTGGGCTGGACTACTAATGTCTAGCCCGAGCAGATGGCTGGTTACTGTGCATAGCAGAGTAACTGACTAATTATATCTTCATTTGCTGCAGAACGTGAATTGCTCACGTTTTGTATGCAAAGGAAACAAAACAACAAGACAGATCAGGGAAGGAAAGAAGATTACCTGGAGTGAAGGAACGTGCTCACCATCGCTAGCGGTGGCTTGAGGTGGCAAAACAAAATGATGGGGGGTTGCTGCGACTGTGACTGTTCTTTATCTTCCTTGTGCAGAGGCTCCAGCCTCTATTTTCTTTTATCCTCTTCTGTGTGGATTGCTCTTCCCTGTCACTGTCCTTGTTTCGTTCCCTTTGTCCATGTGTATTCTCTCTTTCTGGTTTGTTTGCTTCGGCTTCTCTTCTCTCCCTCTCTTTTATTCTACTTTCTCTGTCTCCAGTAACGAAGAGATGAAGGAAAGAAACTCCCTATGTTCTCCCCTGTTCTCTGTGATTTTTTCTCTTCTTTCCATTTCTCTTCTTTATTTCATTTCTCTGCTATTTTTTCGTCTCCTCGATTGCCTCCTTTCTTTCTCTCCTTATCATGCCTGCCTCTCTCTCATTTTTTCTCTTGTTGCCTACCTTCTTTCCCCCCCTTATCTCTTCTCCCAGCAAAGAAGGTTTATATAGCCTAAGACACATCTATATTTAGGAAACAAAATTTGGGGACACAATCGTAAATGGCTTGCAATCAAATAAATCTAATTAGGAAGCAAAATATTTGGATTGATTCGGTGATCTTGGTAATTATTCTCCATGTGTAGAATCCCAGCCATTAAATGATGGTTCAGCTTTCCACAGCTGTCCTAGGTGTTCAAAGTCGTTGCCTTTGGACCAAAGATGAAAAGAAGTTGACGGTACTTGTTACAGGGTTCATTGCGTGCAGAACATTGGTTTGTTCTGCATGCAATGTAATTAATTTTGGGTTCCTTTAAATCATTAATTAAATCTCTAATTTTAAAACTTTTCAATTCAGTCCTTGATAAAAAAAAGTCCTCCAAATCAGCCCATAATCCCTCGAATTAGACCTGCGGTCAAGAACCTTTATCGCGATAGGATTTCCTACTTTCACACTAGATATTCAAACGAGAATATCTTGAGCTTATGATATCGAAATCAAGTGATTCAAAAACCTAAATTTTTTTACACATATAGGACTACAACTTTCATGAAGGATCCAAAGTGAGATAAAATCATTTTAAAGAACAGAATTGCAAACAAACTCAGGCTGGAACCCTTCACACGGCAGGATTCTCTACTTTCACACTAGATATTCAAATGAGAATATCTTCAGCTTCTGATAATGAAATCAGGAGATTCAAAAGCCTAAATTCATCTAAACCTACAGGTCCATAACTTTCATGAAGGATTCAAAGTGAGATAAATTCGTTTTGAAGAACAGAATTGCAACAAAACTCGGTTAAAAACCTTCTTGTGGCAGGATTCTCTGCTTTCACGCTAGATTTCAAAAGGAAATATCTTGAGCTTCTGTTATTGAAATCAGGCGCTTCAAAAACCCAAATTCATCTACACCTGTAGAACTACAACTTTAATGAAGGGTCCAAAATGAGGTAAATTCATTTTGAAAAGCAGAATCTGGCTGTAACATGGTCAGTCAAAAAGATTTCCTGATCT
>Ga0325411_1007726_pt1 | contig 11709 bp, 8 predicted proteins | sample PopdelMetagenome_13_FD_206181 | JGI IMG/M metagenome (GOLD analysis project Ga0325411, IMG submission 206181) | Populus deltoides microbial communities from Bellville, Georgia, United States - Xylem-PdIQD-R4 | ecosystem: Host-associated > Plants > Phyllosphere > Stem > Wood/Secondary xylem...
GTCAATCACACAGCACGAGTACTCCTCTGTTATTCAACGACAAAAATCCTATTCAAATCTTCAACCTTCTCGTGCCATTTGATCTTTTGCAGAACACGAGAATTGATCGATACTGGTCTCCGACTGTGCAAACAATTAGACTACTGCAGCATTTCCACTCTGTGACGAAACATCCATCTGCATGTTTGAATCTCTAATTTCATTGCATAAAAGTCTACAATTGTGTTCGCCCTTGTTTTTTCCTCCCGACTATTTGTGACCCCTTACTCTGTTAAATGCCGCAGACTAATCCAAGTGGAACACTTATGATAAGTATGGCTCTCAACAACTTTTCTGTACACATAATAAATTCACCTTCTATTTATTTGTGTGTTTTAAAAATATTTGAATTTTTTTATTTAAAATTAATATTTTTTATTTTTAAATTATTTTGATAAGTTAATATCAAAAATATTTTTTTAAAATAAAAAAATATTATTTTAATATATTTTCGAGTAAATTTTTTTCAAAAAATAATCATTACAGCAATAACATACACTCGCTTAATATTATAGAAACATTAATTGAAGTGAGAGTCAAGATAGCGAACATTATAGTATACAGAAAAGTAATCTCATGATGTAAGAATTAAGGTTCATAGGCATTGTAGCATCGATGAGATAATTAGAAAAATATAATATATCGCCAAAAGAGGAGGAATGGTAGGGTATGGGGATGGTGCGCACACTGGCGCAAGCTAGCAAAACACTAGCTGGTAGGAAAAGTTAACACAGTTCGGTGAGATATATGTGGGAGCAATTATTAAGGCGGCAATGATATATTAATGCTAATAAACAATTAAACATTACTATTGTAAAGCACGGCCAGGCTAGATAATATATATATATATATATATATATATATATATATATATATATATATATATATATATATATATATATATATATGGCTAGCAAGTGTGTGGCTAACACGTGTACAAGCTATCGTATTGGTTAGGTGATTGTCCCGTGGGTAGATGTGATTGATCCCAAAACCACCTGTCTTTTTTTATTTAGAGGGTGATTAATAATGTGATAATGATTATTTTTTAAATAATTTTTTTATTAAATATATGTTAATAATTTTTTTTTATTTTTTAAAAATTATTTTTTATATCAGTACATTAAAACAATTTAAAATATACAAATTATATTAAATTTTAATAAAAAATTTAAATTTTTTTAAAATATAATTTACATCGCGTTACAAACATATTCTTTGACTTCTACACTCTCATTTTCTTATACATTATTGAACCATCCCTTCCAACAAATGCCCATGCTATCTCCATGTGGGAGAGTTTTTTAATACTTGTTTTTTAAAAAATTATTTTTAATATTATTATATTAATAAAAAATATTAATTTAAAATAAAAAAATTTAAATTTTTTAAAAAACATTTTTAAAATACAAAAACAAACCTCATCTCCTCCTTGCCCATCAACATCAAGCATTGCCATGTGCACGCCACGCCCATGTAGTATTATATATTTCCCGGCAGTTTTGAAAATTGAGAGGAGAATATATTTAACACGCCCATATATATATATATATAGTATTGTACTTGTAAAAATAAAAATAATAATAATAATAATAAAAGATTAGGCTATTTTTATAAATGGGATCCCATAATGTAAAATGTCATTAATTAACCTCTTTCGTGTATTAAAATCCAAATATTTATTAATAAGAGATTGAAAATATTTCTTTCTATTTTTTTATTTATTTTTGGTTTTGTAATGCGTATGTTCTCTGAAGTTCTTTTACCACTGAACCAAATATATGTGCATATGACAATGAGTGAGACTTCTCGAAAATTAGGATACGGGCTACACCAATTAGTTATTTTGTTATATGCAGACGTGTTCAATGGAGAGATGATGGCATTGCAAGACACTTGATCTTGGCCGTCCAATTATAATTAGTATTTAATAAAAACAATTAGTTAAATCCACGAGGATTAGGTTAATGAAAAGGAGACGTGTCATGTCATATGACTTAAAATAAATCTTAATATTTTCTGGAAAAAGAAGAAGAAGAAAAAGGAGCATGGATGGTTTATTCTGGAAATGTAATGGCACATCAAGGATGCCCATGGAATAATCACCGGGTCAAGTGTGTCTCCGAGGTTCCAGTCTTCCGCAAAGGTCTATAAATTATGCGCAAAAATTTTCTACCAACAGAAGTCTCCTTCATTTATCAATTATATATATACTAGTCAATTTTTTTAAAATATAAAAAGGAATGCTAAGAGTATAAAGAGTTTTTATATATATATAAAGAATTATTAAACCTAGTCAAATGGATTAATTTTAAAATCTCTTGTATGTCTAACTCAAGTTTCCATTTAAACCACGTGTGAGCTAGCCTGACTTAAATCAGTTGATTTTATGTCTGGTAAAGATATAGCTTAGATTTTTTAAGAAAATTTCAAGATGATAACGTTTTTTTTTAAAATATCAAAATAATAACAGATTGGATCAACCTCGGTCCCCCGAGACTCGGGTTATGGATTCTATTGGGTTTAATAACCATTTTTATAAATATTTTTAATTAATTATATAATAAAAAACAAATGCTCGCAAAATTGAACATCAACTCTAAATTAAATATTTATTTGAGATTGAAATAACTCTATAGAAAAGAAACAAAAACAAATCATACAGTCTATTTTCTAATTAATCCAATATTGAAGGGCGGAATAGAAAAAATAATTAAAAAAATAAAGGATCAAAAACAAAAAAAATATATCCAGTCAGTAGGTAAACTCGCTAAGCCTGTTAATCGGATAACCTGGGCTAACACGCTAAATCCATGAACCAGGTTATGGACTCCACTAGGATTATAATTCATTTTTTAAAATATTTTTTATTTAACTATATGATAATAAAAATAGACAATCACAAAATCAAATACCAGCCCAATACCGAGATATTTTTTTGAGGCCGTGATAACTTTATAGAAAGCGAAACGAAATCAATTATGAAACTGAATTCCCAATTAACCAATATCTATAGATAAAATAAAAAAAAAGTTAAACTTACCAAACCTACGAACCATGTCAACCAACCGAACTCGTGAACAGGTTCTTGAATCTTATAAAGTTTAATAGCATGCGGTTTTTCTTGAGTTAAATCCGTAAACCGGGGCAACTTGAGTTACCCTAACAAACTAGCAAACCATTTTAACCCTATAAAAAAAGCAAAATAAAAAGAAATAAATTATGAAACTCAATTCTTAATCACCACAATATTAAAAAATAAAACAAACAAAAAATAACTTTAAAAAAAATAATAACAAAAATTAAAAAAAAAGCAATACACCGTGGATATTGCATTTGCGGTATATTAATTATAATCCATAGAGTAATGGAGTGGGTGAATAGTAGTTTTCCCCGCACCCTTTACTTCTCTGTTAATAATGTTAGTATGTGCGGTATATTTATCATTATTTAAAAAAAAATTTAAATAATTAGGGAATTTATTAGTTATATAACTAATAAAAATAAATTGAGAAAGAAATTTAATCTTGACATAGACAAGTCCAGCCCTTTTCATATCTTATAGCAATGGAGGACTGGAAGGGGTTAAAGCTGCATATCCTATAGTATCAGAGACGGACCTACGGCTTAAGCTACAGGTGCCATGGCACCTCCAAAACCCACAAAATCTTCTGCCATTTGATTTAATATCATCTTAGTCAGCCATTGCCATAACATCCCAAACCATCTCAGTCAACCCATGGCCCCCCAGCCTAAAAATTCTAGTTCCGCCCCAGCATAATGCCATCACCATCTTATCATTTGTCTTTTTACAATATAGTCAAATAACTAGTATGAGATTCATCCTTGGGGGGGGGGGGAAGACTAATTCGAGATTCCTAAATTTGGGGCTTGTTTTAGTCAGGATGTATGGAGCAATAATACTAAGATATAGAGCAATGGCGATGATTTGATCAGTCAGATAGCTGGGAGAATTATCGAGGATGAATATAATAATGACAGAATGATTCTGCTGGCACTATAATTCTAAACAATAGTAGAAGTCACCGAACACGATTGCCCTTTGATCATGGGTGGCTTAAAGTCGTGATTGCTATCTCCAAAACATGCATCTACGGGTTGAATTTGTTACCCTCTTTTGTTCATATACTAATTTCTAGTAAAAAAACTCGAATCACATGTGGGATTAGGTTTGGAGGGATTTTAACATAGTATTACTCTAAATTAACTTCTGCTAACTTTTTCAGTGGAGATTGTGATGGAGACTGCGTTGGATTTTGGTATTTTGGAAGTCAATGATGTAAAGTGCTTCTATACCCTATAGGAGGGGGGGAAACACAGCATGCTTAGAAGCACTAGCAGCCTAGCACCACCTTCTTTTCTTTGACGCAGCTGTGAGTCATCATCATTGCTGCAGTTTTCTTCTTAATTTTTAGCAATTGTAATTGGTTTTTTCATGGCATTCCAACCCTAAAATCTGCTCCTTGTATGCTTCATGTGCACTATATATATGATAGGCTTCACATTACACAGTAAATAGGACCCGCGTAAGTTAGAGCAAGCATGGATCTGTAACGCAGAAGCCGAGCAAAAATCACCATGGTTCTATTAAAACCGCATGATCCATATCATGACCTCAATTAATGGAGTTTCATATAATATTTGTGTTTGGTGGGATATAAATGAGGGAGGGGGGTTAAAGAGAAAGAAACGAACTCTGTTCCCAAAATGGTTCGTGTATTTGGGCCAGAAAAAACAGAGCTAATCTTCTAGAACATTTAACACTGTTCGGCCATGGGAGCCTCCAGAGTTTGACAATTGTGCTGAACGCTTCCGGGAATTAAGAAAAAGAAAGGAAATAGCAGCAGAATGGAAAGACCTCGAAGTTTTCATAGAGTTTTAGCTAAAAAACTCAGTATATCTTTTCTACTTCTTTTCAACGCCTCTCCATAACCTGGACTAGAAGTCTAGCACCTCAAAAAATAATAATTTATTATTAGATTTTCCATCAACAACACAGATGGTTTAGGGTAAGCGTTTTGTGTTCTGTCTAGTTTTGGATTAAAAAAATTAATCAAACTAAAATTTATATATTTTTTAATTATAAACCAAAATGAATTGATCACTCAACTAATTCGGTTCAATTCAGTTTTTGTTTCTTTTAAAAGAAACAGTTAGAATTATGTCCATTTAATTAGGTTTTTTAGGCATTTTTATAACAGTATCAGAAAAACATGGTGAATTTAACTAGTGGCAATCCAACAATGGCTGAACCAGATGCAATTGATGCTTGTAAATTGCAATGAAACCAATACAAAACATCTCTTCTTCCCCACCCTGAAACCATCTCTTCACCTTGGGAGAGAGTCTTTAATTTGCTTCGTACTCTTGCCTGCGGCTTCTGGTGTTTTTTTATTTATTCATGCAATTTCTCGAAGGATATCCTCTAGACAAACACGCCCTAATTAACTTCTTTTACTTATTTATTTATTTTACCATCTGTCACAACAATTGTACATATTTTTCTATAATAACACTCCACTCGAAGTCACTCGCAACCTTTTTTTTTTTTTAATGAATGAAAACAATATAAAAATAATTTGAAAATATTAAAAAATATTAATTAAAAATAAAAATAAAAAAAATCAATTTTTACTATGTTGCGTAGAAAAATACTTGTAGTTACACATAAAGCTAGCAAAGAGAATATAAAATATTCCCATATCCATTCAAAATAAAATTTATTTTGGAACCAATTAAAGGAAAGATTAATTGCCCTTCGTTGCCTCAGTTTAATTTCACACTATTAATAAAAAAAGAGAGTAAAATTTTAACTTTATTCTCAATATAGTAGCTAAACTATGGACTGCGAATCAATTGAATAACATTTACTAATTGTCTAGAACCCAATTGCTAAAATTTAATTTTTAGTTTTTAAGTGTAAGAGGATATATCAAGTACCAATTTTAGCAGAACTTTGAGAATAGCATGAATCGAAACGTTCAACATTGCTAGGAAACATAAAGCAGTCGTGACCATTTCAAATGAGAGGCTATAAGAGAAGAAACACAAAATGAAGGCTGGCAGAGACTTGAAATCAGGTGTCTGACAAAAGGAAACAAGCCAATGTGATATAGCAATGAAGAAACAAAATCACTTGGACAGTACAAGGTGATGTATGAGAACGACAGCAGGTCTAGGAATCTTTCAGTGGAGCTTTCTTTGCAGCCTCAGCCGCTGCTTTCTCTGCTTCGATCTCAGCAACAATTGCATCAATCTCAGCTTCTTCAAGTTGCCGCAGCCCCTGGTCTTTTGTCATCACGGCAATTTCTATGTTCTTCCCCCCACTCTCAACAACCTAATTCCAAGGAACACAAAATATAGGTAAGAAACAGGCAAGTATAATGGTTTCTCTGCAAACATTGAGAAACAGCTCAGATTTCAGGAGAAGAAACATAAAAGGAATTCCGTATCAGTTGGTTAGCCCACTATCTTGACAGGTCTGGGTGTTTCACCTTTGTTATCTGTTTTTCTTTGCTCGACAGAAAAGCATTGAGACAACATAGATTTTTTACTGAATTAAAGCCATATAGAGGATATGATTCACCAAATAATAAATGCCATCATATGGTTGTAATTCACATTCAGCCACGGTTCCAAATACTCAAATGATATGGCAGTTACACATACAACCCAAAAATGCATGGCTACACTAGAGATCAAGAAGTTAGCACAACAGATACAAGTTTTACAGAACAAGAAATTGATTCTGTTTGAGAGAGGAGATAGACAAAGAAGAACCTTCTGCAGCATAGATTTTTAAGCTATCAAAACATCGACGACAATGGGGGAAGATGTAGATGCAATGGCATACAATATGCATATTTAACTAAACAATCATTAGTGTTAGTGTTACCCAAGTCAGAACAGCAGTTCATGCAGAGAGTTTGAACCAAACCCACAATGTTATAAGCTGCATGCATGGCAGCTGTGTAGCAAAGACTTGTTAACAATCCTTTCTATGAGACCTAGTTATACCCCAACTATTTTTGCAATGATGTTAGGACCAATCCAACTTGTATGATAGCAATCATATGAAGTGGAAATGTTCTATTACCAAGTAATAACTTACAGTTGAATCAAGTGATGATTAAATATAAATGCCAGCTGCTATAAAGTCTAAAAATAACTACTAAGCATCATCTTACATCTGTCAACTGTAAATGGTGCACATTTATTTAGCTTGAATGCATGTTCAATTCTAAGGAACAATATGCATCCTTGGGCAATTTGTAGCACATGCATTCTACGATCAGCACCAACATAAAAAGGAAGAAACTTACTTCAAGTAAAGCACGGATAGCTAACTTCACAGTTCCTTGCCCAGAAGTTTCCTTATAGTTTTTCTCCAAAAACTCCCGCATTGAGTTTGAGTTTCTCCCGGTAGCATTAGCTTTCCATGCTGAAAAAGCTCCAGAAGGATCAGTTTGATAAAGAGCGGGGACACCCAAGTGTGGGTCAAAGCCAACAATCAAGGTCGAAAGACCAAATGGCCTCACACCACCACTCTGTGTATATTTCTGTTGCAAACCAGCAATATAACGCGTTATATATTCAACAGTTACAGGATCCTCAACAGTTAGCCTATAGCTTTGGCACTCAATCCGTGCCTTGTTAACCAAGACACGGGCATCTGCCTTCAATCCAGCACATACTAGTGCCACATGATCGTCCAAAGATACAATCTTCTTCACTGATCTGCAAACATAACCAGCAAAAACATTACATAACATTCACATAACTAATCTCATTGAACACAGAACAAGACACTAGATGTCGTAACAACTACATTGCAGATCAGCGTAAAATCAAACAAACACCTAATTAGCAACAACAAAATCCATAATATCAATAAGCTCTACACGCCAATATAAAAGATTTGAAGTACGAAAATTACTTATGTTCATTAACCAAATTCTAACACACATCAACAACAAACCAAAATAAATCTTTTTTACAGTCTTCATGAATGAACTAATTGAGTAGTTAACAGTTTAACTACCACGTAAAAAGCCAAGTAGATTCAAATAAGAAATGCTAAATTAAAGCAAATTCACTAATCACGATTAAACCAGAAATCAATCACTAGTCAACCCCAATTAAACCCTAAAACTCAATTTTCTCCTTAAAAAAAAATCTCCTTTCATCACAAACATAAAAAAAAACAAGGAAACCCCTGAAAAACTTATAACTTAAAAATCGAGAAAAAGGTAAAATCACCTAGAATCTTGAAGTTTAGCGGTGGATTTCTTTTCAACACCGAGAACGACAATATCAGTGCCACGGACACCAACGGCAGCGTTTCCTTTACGGACAGCTTCGAGAGCATATTCTACTTGAAATAAATGGCCATCAGGAGAAAATACTGTGATTGCACGATCGTATCGAGCCATGGCTAGGCTTCAGTTTTCTCTTGTTTTAGCTTGGGTTTTGCTTTGCTTCTCTGTGAGATCTGCGGGGTTTTTGAAGAAAAATATAATTCGACTTAGAGGACAAGTCACTTGTTTTGGCTTGAACGACGTTGTTTTGAGTTCTTCTCGTTTCTTGCTCTGCGGTTTATGTTTATGTTTATGTTTGTGATTGTGATTTTATCTTTATTTTATGAGCTCTGTTTCTTGATCAAGTTTTTTTTATTAGACCACTTCTTTTTTAATCTTTGTATTATTTTATGAATTTATTTTTCCATTTTAAATCTAGTATTATTATTTTTTTGATGGAAAATATTTAAAAATAGACAATTAAGATCAATAATTAAAATCTAAAAATAATTTATAAAATTATTGAATTAATTTTTTTATAAATGTATATGGGATTTGATTGGATTATCTTCAAAATAATGAAGCTTTTGTTATTATTTTTCACAATTCTATTGATATTAAAAGAATCTCTTTATTCATGTTATTGTTTTATTCGTATTTATATTTTTAATTTTTATTCAGTCCATATATATTTAAAATATTACAAAAAAAATTACATTGTGATTTGATAGGTTAGACCTTAGTTATTTTTTTTAAAGTATGGTTGTGCGCTGTGTATTTTTTTTTACTTGATTAGATAAAACTAGTTAGGTGGCTCGCGTTACGTCGCAAACTAAAATGTTTTTATAAAAAATATTAAAAAAGCTAAGATTAAGAACGTTGGGTCTAATGTTGGAGCCAAACCCAAGAGTATTGGATTTAAATGTAAAACCAACCTGCAACGCCAGACCCAAGAACCTTGGGTCTGGACGTAAAGCAAGACCCAAGAGCGTTGGCTATGGATGAAATGTCAGGCCCAATAGTAATATTTATAATAAAAATAATAATATTAATAATATTATTAAATTTAGTTTACCCAAGTTCTTATAGTTTTTTATCTCTTGAAATCAAATTTATAGTTTTTCTTCAATAGGTATAATACTTTTTTAAAAAATTTAATAATAATAATAATAATAATAATAATTACAAACTTAGGTCTGACACCACAGCCTGCCCTATTCATCATCATCATAATAATAATAATAAGCATAAGAATAATAATAAGAATAATAATTGACTTTACCTTTCAAATTAAATCTATGTTTCTTTTTATAGTAATAATATTTTTTGAATTTAATAATAATGATGAATATAATAATATTTATAATATTAATAATAATATTAAACTCGCCTGACCCAAGTTCTTATAATTTTTAATTCCTTCAAATCAAATTTATGATTTTTCTGCAATAGTAATAATATTTTATTTTAAATTTAATAATAATAATAATAATTTTTAATTTTATCCTTCAAATCAAATTTATGTTTGTTTTTCAATATGAATAATATTTTTTTCAAATTTATTAATTATAATAATAATAATAATAATAATAATATTTATAACACAAATAATAATTTTTTAAATATTAATAATAATATTAAATTTGCCTGACCCAGGTTTAAAAGGGTTTGGCTATAATGTCAGGTACAAGAGCTTTAGACCTCTCTTAAACATCAGGCCCAAGAGCTTTGAGCCCCTCTTAAACGCCAGACTCAAGAGTCGTAGGTCTGGTTGTAACGCTGGACCTATGAACCTTCAGTCTGGAGATTTTAGTTCGGACGCAAGACCCATTAGCCTTGGGTGTGACGTTTGACTCAGGAGCCTTGGGTGCTGACGCCGGACCCCAGAGATTTGGGTCTTGACTCCAGTCCCAAGAGTTTTGGGTCTGGAAGCCGGACCCTAGAGTCTTGGGTCAACCTGGGCTGCAAGATCCAAGGGATTTTGGTTTGCGCCCTGCTACACCCAAGCAACTTGGGTTAGACGCCCTTTTCCAGCCTCAAGTTTCTTGGGTCTGGAAGAGAATGCGAAGCCCAAATTAACAACAACAACAACAACAACAACAATAACAATAAAAATTAAATTTACACTTCAAATCAAATCTATGTTTTTTTTTGGTTTACGATAGCAATAATATTTATTTCAAATTTAATAATATTTATGATATTAAACTTACGATAACAAGAAATGTTTTGGGCTGCAATATTGGACCAGCTCGAAATGAAAATGTGGTGCCTCCGTTGAGGGTTTGTGATAGCCTTGAATGTTACCGATGTTCATTGTTCCTCCTGTTGGAAAAGATTATTTGACCACAACATCAAGAAGAAATCGACTCTTGAGCTTCAAGAGATCTCAGGTACAAAGCGGGGCAAAAGGTTAATAAAGGGAGGAAGGATCCAGAAATAACTTCCAAAGCTGGTGAATCTTGATGGCGAGATGAAGGAAAGACATGAAAACAGCTTTGATTTCGCAAATTACAACAAAGTATGTGTATGTTGGCAGAATCGGAGAAGAATCAACATGAAGAACTGTGTAGGCGTATTATTAGAGGTGCCTAGAAATACACAATAGCTTTGGTGGAAGAGAACGGAATGAAGGTGAGACGTAACAAGCACATGGATGACATGAGGAGAGCAATGAAGGTGAAGGGTAAGGGGAAGATCAATGTGTGGTTCACAGTGATAAAGAAGTAAACTCTTTTGAGAAATTTTTTGAAAAAACTCCAGGTGATGTACGTGTACTCTTACCAAAAACCCGCGTTTATGACGAGACTCAGCATAGAGCTAGGAGGAAGGGTTTCTACACTTGGAGGGTCTGGAGGGAATCAACTTCGTTTGGGCTTTGGTAGGCGTGGCTGTAAATACTGGTATGCCTACCAAATCCCCAACGAAGTTGATTCCTTTCACACCCTCCAAGTGCAGAAGCCCTTCCACCTAACTCTACACTAAATCTCATCATAAACGCTGGTTTTCAGTAAGAGCATACCTACACCACCTGGAGCTTTTTCAAAAACTTTCTCAAGAGGGTTTACTTCTTCATTGCTGTGAACCAGCACACTGATCTTCCCTTTACCCTTCACCTCAATTGCTCTCCGCATGTCATCCATGTGCTCATTAAGTCTCACCTCCACTTCGTTCTCTTCCACCGAAGCTATCATGTATTTCTGGGCACCTCTAATAATACACCTACAAAGTTTTTCATGTTGATTCTTCTTCGATTCCGCCAACATACTCATACTTTGTTGTAATTTGCGAAATCAAAGCCGCCTTCGTGTCTTTCCTAATTTCTTCATCTTGCCATCAAGATTCACCAGCT
>Ga0325411_1007731_pt1 | contig 11706 bp, 4 predicted proteins | sample PopdelMetagenome_13_FD_206181 | JGI IMG/M metagenome (GOLD analysis project Ga0325411, IMG submission 206181) | Populus deltoides microbial communities from Bellville, Georgia, United States - Xylem-PdIQD-R4 | ecosystem: Host-associated > Plants > Phyllosphere > Stem > Wood/Secondary xylem...
CTTAATTGGATTAATTAAATTAATTCCAAGCTTAATTAAGTCTCAAAACTTATCAATTCTCCAATTAAACCCTTGATTGGACTAATTAAATTAATTTCAAGCTCAATTAAGTCTCACAACTTATCAATTCTCCAATTAAAACCTTGATTGGATTAATTAGATTAATTTCAAAGTTTAATTAATCCCAAAAACTTCCAATCATGTTGCTCTTAACCCAAATTTTAATTCATTCTTCATTTATTTCATTTTTACTTGTTTTTCATCATTATTATTTTTTTATCATCATTTTTTTATCCTTTTCAGTAAATAAAATAATAATAATAATAATTAAAATAAAAATGGTCAAAAATTGGGTTATGACAGTTGCCCCCTCTTTATAATATTTACTATGCAAAGATATTATAAAATTTTATTTTCTTTTAACTTTGTGTAATAAATTTATAAAGAAAAAGTGATATAGAAAAAAAATCCTTTGTTTCTTTTTTAGTCTTAAAAACCTTGAAAACAGTAGATTGACGCACAACCTTTACAGAGAGATGTAGAAATCAAGAAACAAATCATTTGAAAGATGGCCCACATTTTTTTTAATGGATGAAATTGTTTTGGGCAACAAAATACAGAGAATTTCACAAGTGGTCTAATTAAAATAAAAATGGTCAAAAATTGCGTTATGACAATACTTTTTCCCATAAAAAAATAAGATGTCAGAAATTCATTCATTCCAAAGATTTATTTTTAAGACCGTCGCAATATCCGAATGCGACAAAGATAGGAATTGATCTTTGTGTTTTGGTAGGACTAGAATGCCGACATTTCAATTTCTTTCCTTTCTTTATAGGTGGATTTGCAACGTCAAAGGAGGAGAAAAAAGAATCAGTGTATATTTGAAACGGCATCGTTTCGGTCCTTAATAAAGTGAGAAAAGCCACGACGTCCTCTCTACTTTCAACTATTCCGTTGGTGGGTTTTCATTCTTGGCATCAGTTTCGCTTTGTCACTTCCTCTTTACTCACTCTCAACCCCTGCTAGATGGCCACAAATTTGCAAACTTGCGAAGGCAAAGAGAGCTGTACAAAAAAGTTAACTCACTTGGAAGACAACACAGCCTTATTGGATTCCCCTTTTAAAGAGAAAGAAGAAAGCTGAGAGAGAGATGATGAGAGGCGTGTTCAAGAGAATCAATGACTTATTACAATGTAGCCTCCTCACCTTTCTAGCTAGGGACCCTATCTACAGTATTTTGCTACTGTGGAATTAGAGTATCTCCTAAATTGATGAAATAACATTTTAAATAATATAAATATAATTTTTTTATTATATCTATTCTAATAAAAAAAACCATTTAAAAAATTAATTATATTAGAGTGGAAAAAACAAGTATTTTGTTATTTTTTAATAAATTTGATTTTTTTTCCACGTAGCTATATTTAATTGGTTTATTTTTTAGTAGTTTCATTTTATTAATTTTGATTTTTTAAAAAAATATGTTGGAATAGTATTTATAGAAGAGAAAAGACATTTTAATATTTTATTTAGCACTTATTTGAGAGTGTAAAATAAACTAAAAAAATTAAAATAATATTTTTTTAATATTTTGCTTTTGTTTGAGATGCTATATTTCATAATTTTATAAGCCCTTCTCTCTCTCTTGTAATTATACACACACGTAGGCATATATATATATATATATATATATATATATATATATATATATATATATATATAATGTGTGTGTGTGTGTGTGTGATTCTTGTCCTTTTGTTTTAAAATTCTTCGTTTCACTCTCATGAGTTTATGGCATTTTTGTACGGGCTCAGTCTCTTGCTTGATCTACAGTAAGTACTGCACGGTCATGAATATAGAAATAAACGCCCTCACTCGAAGAAGGAGCCGATGACATCATGTTTCATAGTTTGTACACAGTACACTGAGTCATCTCCCTGGCTTGTAATAACTTATTTTCTAATCTAAATTGGCAATTAGTAGTGACATCACTGTCGAGGAAAAAAAAAACAAACTGAAATGGTATGTTCTAAAACAGTGTAGACTGATGACAAATAACTTAGTAAATCTTGAGTTCGAGTCGGAATATATAATTTTTTTTTTGTAAAAGTTTAAAATAGTTAGAATTTTATTTATTTATCTAGACTCATAAAATATATTTTTTTTAAAATAAATTTTTCTCGAATAAAAAAAAAAATCAAGCTCTTATAGTAATATTGACTTTGTACTCAGAATTATGCACTCGTCATTTTCATTTTTCCATACAATGTTGATTCATGGCATGTTGCCCTTTTCTGATATTTCAACAAGTTTCTCTTGTTCATATAGCGAACACATCACCAAATAGAAACTCTTACCATTGAGATTAATTAAGGGCTTTTTTTTTGTATCATTGGTGTTTTTTTTTTTATTTTAAAAAACCAAATATGGGCTGCGGTAATTTTTCAAAAACTAGATGGAGTGGTTTTTCAAAAATTGTTATTGAAGTTGTTGGTTTTAGTTTTTTAATTAAAAATTTTAAAACAATCGAGTTTTTATTTTATTTCAGAAAAAGTTTAAAATAAAAACAAAAAAAATGGAAACATCAATGATCCTAATTAAGTGATGAGTGAAAATATTGAAGCATTGTGGCTAAATTCTATATACAAGGCACCACCAAAATGGAATTTCCAAGCTTTCACACTCTTGAGAGTTGATAGCTATGTCCGGTGTGGAACATCATCTATAAGAAATTAATTAACAAATATTAAAAAAAAAATCAGGTTGGGTTTTCTAGCCTTTTTAAAAAAAAAAATTCTATCATTTAATGTAGGTATGGTTTTTATTGAGTCATGTTGACTGTTTATTTGAATAAAACCCCACATAATTATTAAAAAAAATAATAGAAAAGAGAGGAAAAAAAAAACAAACAGGCCAAGTAAAAATAGCCTAACTGCATCGAGCTAGGTTTATCCAAAAAAAACCAGGCACGTGGGTCCGAGGGAGACTCCCGAGGCTGGCCTATGAATTCTTTTTTATATAAGGGGTCCATCCCTTATACAAAGAAAAAAGATACATGGTCAAGCATGTGAACCTCCCTCGAGCTCATGTGTCGGCTATTTTTAACGGGCTTAGATGCCGTTTGGTAACGTGGTTGTGGGTGAGGTTTACCCGCAACCACGTTAATAAGCGTTTGGTAATTGAAATGAAAGCACTTTCAGTGGGTAGGACCCACATGGCACCGCTGGTTTAGGAGAAGCATCATTTTGCTGCTTCTCGTCTGGGAAAAACAGCTACAGTGGAGCATGGCTCCACTGTAGCTGTTCACTAAAGTGCACAGTTTAGTTTTTTTTTTTTTTTAATTTCGAAAAACCAGTGCGAGTGAATTAATTCACTTGCACTCTTCACATGAAAAGTTTCACTGTTTTTTTTTTAATTTCGAAAAACCAGTGCGAGTAAATTAGTTCACTCGCACTGTTCACATGAAAAGTTTCACTGTTTTTTTTTTAAATTTCAAAAAACCAGTGCGAATGAATTAATTCACTCGCACGGTTCACATGAAAAGTTTCACTGTTTTTTTTTTTTGAAAAACCAGTATAGTTAAATGATTTTACTCATACTATTCACGTGAACGTGAACAATATTTTTGATTTTTTTTTTAAATTAGCTTAAGGTGAATTAAATTTACTTGTACTGTAATCTTAATTTTTATAAATGATAATATTTTACCTAATTTTATTGCACGTTTAAAATTTTTTAGAAAACTGTAGTTCTTGTCAAATGAATTTTGTGTGTAATGAAATTTTAAAATTTTTTTAAAAAAATTGACTTTTACTCAAAAAAACTAGTATTTAATATTATTTATTAACACTACATAAATTAGAAAGATATCGAATGATGACGTAACATTTATGGAATTTGATCACAATTCCAATTATGTTCTTGCCGGGTCCGACCCAGTGAAAAAAAATCAGTTTTTATTTTTATTTTAATTGTGTTTTATTCAAAAAATTAGAAGGAGATCGCTTGATGACATAACAAAAACTTCAGTTTTTGTTGTTGCGCGCTTAAGAAACCATGGAAAATATAGTCCTTATTTGATAGATTTATTTCGTATGTGATGATATTGCACATAGTTTAATGGAATAATAAAAAATATTTGATATCAATATTATTTATTTCATGATATAATAACAGTAGTTAAATCTACAATATTTAAATTAAAAATCATTCATATATATATATATATATATATATATATATATATATATATATATATATATATATATATTTTATAACCTCAATTTGAAAAGCATTTTTTTAACCAAACATATTAAACTACTTTTTGTTCAACCTCAATTTCAACCACAGTTTTAACCAAACACCTATTTTTTCAAACCAACCTCAACTAAAAGTACTTTTTATAAAACAACTTTTTTAAAACCACAACCACAACAGCAACCTCAATACCAAACACACTCTTAGTCCAACAAAGCTAGGCTTTTTTGTATTAGCTTTTTTATTTTTGTTTTTGTTTTTATTTTTGAATTTTTTTTCAATACCTTTATTTAGTGTGAGGTTTTTATGGAATTTTATACTTTAGTATTAGGTTGATAATAAAACAATTTTTTTATTTTTTATCATATAATAAAATAAATTATAAAAAAAATTAATTCAACTCAATGGAGTCCATAATCCGGATCACGAGTTTGGCAAACTAAATAAATATTAACCAAATAGTCAATTCAGGATTTTTTAAGTTTGAGACGTTGTACCAAGTTTCATATTTTATCTTTTTTTTTTTTTTTTGCAATCCCATCATTTAGAGTAGAGGTTTTTATTGAATATTATTATTAAATTTTTAGCAATTTAAGATAAAATCAACAATGCAGCTTACCTCAAGTAGGGTGCGCTAGGGATGCTAATACATTCCCTAGCCACAACCAGTCCCGTACCATAGAATTTCTGTTGACCAGTTAGGGTTTCTAGTGACCGTAATACTAAGTGGCGACTCCTTCAATGTGACCTTTCCCATCAAAAAATAGGATGCCAGAAATACATTCATTCCAAAGATTTATTTTTAAGGCCGCCGCGATATCCGGGTACAACAAAGATAGGGATTGATCTTTGTGTTTTGGTAGGACTAGGATGCCGACATTTCAATTTCTTTCCCTTCTTTGTAGGCGGATTTGCAGCGTCAGAGGAGGAGGAAGAAGAATCAGTGCATGTTTGAAACGACGTCGTTTCGGTCCTTGAAATGCCCATTTTCAATTTGGTCCTTGAAATTTTAAAACTTTAAATTCAAGCCCCTGATCTTTTAATTTCAAGATTTACCCTTCTTAAAATTAAATTAAAAATAAGTGGGTCAAAATTGGGTTATAACAATCGATCTTTACTCTCACAGTCAATCGGTATGTATTTTACCAACAGGATCAAGGACAAAAACAATTCATCGGTAATTTATGGTTTGTTGGTGAGTTTGTCAGTAATAAATTTATCGATAGATTGACAAACGGAAAAAGTGCGCAAAAACAAATATACCTGCTTCATTTCGTTGGTAAATATAACTTAACATTGACGGAATACCATTTGTAATTTTATCGTTGAGTTAACAGTAGCAGTGGTAATTGCAATAATGTTTTTTAACTCTTTGAAATATGTCGACAGAAATATTCCGTCGGTAACCTTGTCAGTAATAATTTAAAAAAAAAATATATATATATATATATATATATATATATATATATATATATATATAGTGAATATAAGTAGAAAAATAATTAAAATATATTAAATTAAATAAAAATAAAATATATAAAAATAAATTAAAATAATATAAAAATTAAATATCCATTACAAATTTAAATATTTTAGGTTCAAATACAATAAATATAAAATAGAGGCGGTGCTAGAGAAGGAGGAGGAGGCTAGTCATCGCTGAAACCATAAAGCCAATAAGGAGGAACACATGGATCACCATATGTGATCTCATCTCCATTACCACTAGGTGGAATTCTTCATAATCCGTAGTGAGTTGTTCATTTTTTGATCGGATGTTTGATTCTGTACTCGTTGGCCTAACATCACCGCGAACTCTGGAGTTTGTGTGATCGGAACCAATTATGAGCGTCTAACAGTCGAAACACTACAAGTCGTACACAAGTTTGCAGTCGTAATGTTAGAGAGTTCATACACCTGATTTTTATCGGGCCCACCAGACGATCTTGCCTCCAACCATAAAAACCAGATCGATATCCAGATGGGTCGAAAGATCGTCCATATATCTCTCCTTCAAGCGGTTGTTATATGTTTCTTGAAAATAAAAAATAAATTCATCAAATTGAAGGAAATTATAACTTAATAAAAAAAATAGTTGAAAACCAACATACTATAAAGTGTGAGCTTAGCTATCCATGAACCGTTGCACCTCTTTTTGGTGATCATCACTCCGCACATGTGTTTCAACAAAAATCTTCATCAGACTTGGCTCATGTCCAAGAATCGTAGCCTACAAGGTAAAAATATTGTCAGTTAAATAAATTTACAAAAAAATAACAAATAAAAAAATGGATGTAATAAAAAAAATCTTATCACCCACTTTGCATGCGAAACAAACAGAATGGAGCCGTCTGTGTGTGGTAACGGAACCGTGAACACGCCGATGCTGGTTCTGCACACCGGACTTTGACTGTCATGTGAAGCACGTGAATGTCACATGTTGACTGTATTTTATCCATACAGCCTCCGAGATATATGGCGGTCTAAAATCCTTCTAAACCGCCATGTTATTCCAGGCTTGAAGCTCGCTTTCTCTCATATATTTTTTTGCTTTCTTTTAAGCCTTATACCAAAAATATGCAACATATATGTTACCAATAAATTATTTGTTAGCAAACAAAAAATAAAATTTTAATATTTGAAGAAAAAATTATTTTGATTTCGATTTTACCTAATTGCAGCATGATTCTCTCAAACCCTTCTCGCAACATTACAATCAGCTCTCTCCCATTCAAATTTTCCCTTCTAGTGAAAATTTATAAAAGGAAAATTTCAATAATTTCAATAAACTAACCGAATTAACATAATAAAAATATATTTAATTTAATACTAACCTTAAACCTTGAAAATTATGCATCAACCTGTGGTTTCCATTCAAGATGTTTGGAAACATGGCTCCATTGAGACAATAGAATTTTCATCGACGATTTAAAGGCTGATGTTATTATTCTTGCAATCTCAGTGTTTGTAAACCTGAAATTGCATTCGTTAAATAAAATCATTTTAAAAAAATTATTAAACATGTTATGAAAGCAAAACAAACTTACATTGAAAGGTCATCCTTTGATTGGGCCTCGTAATTACGGGTAAATAGAACCCGTTGTGAAGGGACCCCCCCAACATTATGACATCGCACACAACAACCTCACGTCGTGATTCGATACTTGTGCCTCAAGTGCATGTTCTTGGTCGGCACCTGATGACTCGTGATCGTCAGAATTGTCTTCTTCTTCTTTAGTTGACGCTTCCTCATCTCTATCACAATCTTCTACATTGATTTCATCGCTATCATCATCTTCATCAACTTGTGTGTATCCGCTGAAGTTCAAAATATCATTTAACTCCAGCCAGAAATCATTCCACAAGCATATTTAAGGACGTACTTTACCTTCTATAATTTCGTCGGTATATATCGAGTGATTTTTTTGTCGACACATTTAAGGATGTAATTTACCGTTGGGTTAATTCCATCTGTAACGCTGTCGGTAAAAATTACACGCCATCATATTGTTTGGCTTTTTTAATTCTTTATTTTCTCATTGCAATTCCGTCAATATATACCAACGGAAAAAATTTGTCTGTGTTTACCGATGGATATAGGGATGAAAAATTTTCTCGGTAAAGTTCACCACAATATACTGACGAACAAATTATATTGATATTTTTATTTGTACTTGTCAATTTTCTAGTGGTGTCTAGAATTCCTGTTAAACTATAAACATAATTTTAATTTAAAACCATAAATATTAATAATTGAATGCTAATAACATCAAATTTGTTTTAAATAGTAAGTTAAAACAACCTAATTAATAAATCCTGAATTAAATAAATATTCTATACTTAGTTAGAAAAGAAGATTGAAAATAACAATAAAATAAAGAAAATTATGAAACAACATCAAACATGAAAACAATTTTATCTAGTTACAGTAAACTAACACCTATATAACTGGATCTATAAAATACAGTAGCAAAATTTCAACTTGATCAAGCAATTAGATTGAAAACTATACATTCTATTTTTTTTTTTTTTTTTTCAAATTTAAACTCGTCAATCTCATCTATAAACATGTATGCAAGACATTGTATATAAGTCTAAATAATTCAAAAAAGGCTTCCTGCGGAAAGATAATACCCATGGAGATCATCCTCTTATCAGAACTTAGCCAAAACCGAAAGTTTCTGTTGTAGTCGGTAACCATCACTGCCGTGCCCAGAAGTTTTGAAGTACATCTTAGCTAAGAGACAAGCTTGCCACGTTTTCATATATCACGCTTGCATATACGCATTAATGTCTCTAGAAATTAGTGATACTTAACAAGATCAGACCGGCTTACCAACCCTAATTATAGTCGCTCTTCGATCCAGCTGGACGGTGCCGACAAAATACCAGATAAGCAAATGACGCTGACAAACTTAGTCAGAATCCATTTAACCCGATCGTATCTGTTGTCGATCTAGCATTGATTTATTTCAATAACCAAAGGTTTGATGACATGGTACATGGGCCTTAAAAGTTATTACAGGTTAGTACTCTTTGTTTTTCTTTTGATTTTATTATTATATATTATTATTTTTTAATTAATGAGCTCTGTAGTTTTTTTTTTAATTTATTTTTTATTATATTCTTTTAATTTTATGATAGGAGAGATAGAATATAACAGTTTGGCTTATCTCTAGGTACATGCTTGTCATAGTATTAACTTGGATTAACTCAAGTTGATTTTTATATGTTTTTTCTCAAATTAACCTCATTATTTTTATTTTATTTTAGTTTAGTTTATTTATTTTATTAAAATAAAATCAATTTATTTGATTTAGCTGCATCTATAAATCCCAGGACCTGCTTCTTGTTATTCATACGTAACCTGTTGTCCAGTTTTGTCAGAGACCATAATTGAAAGCAATCTCAGAATTTGATAAATGTCCATACTAGTGTGTACCCGATTACTTCCGTGCAAGTTTCCCTTGAAATGAATTTTTTTGTCAAAATTCATTTCTTGGTGGGGGTATTTTTTGTTACGTCTCGAAGACTTTTGATGAGCTGCTTTTCCAACCGAAGATCACATTTCAAGGAAAGCGTGGAATTTTTTCTCTTTTTATGTTGCTTGGACTCTTTGCCTAATTAGCCAGGTATAATCTAATTTTCAAGAGTTTTTTTATTATTATTAACGTGAATGTCCAGGTTAGTTTACGCGTACCTTAATTAATCTCACGGATCCTGAAGTAAACAATCATATAAGCTTTCAGTGATCATTATATTAATAACTACAGAATTTAAACCTGAAATCACAGTATATGAAATTTTTTAATCTCAAAATTTTATTATTTAACCACTTCATAAATAGCAAGGGTGTTTTCCTCTATCATTGCATTGATTATCGGTTACTTGGGTGTTTTATACGTTTTCTTTCCAACTTTTACTTTGTTTTTACTTTTTAGCAGTTTTCAGGTTTATAACAAGTAACTTCTCGTTCTTTTACTTCGCCATCCTCTAAATGGCTATTTTAACATTTTCCTTAATTATTAAAAAAAAACTATTATTGTAGTAAAATAACTTATAGTTAGTTTAACTATTTATATAAATAATAAACTAGATTAATATATTTTTAAAAAAATTTTATAACAACTTCATATTTCACCTTAGTTAGTTAAAGCATGTATAGTCATGCACCTGCACTTTGTTGTCAGAAGCCCTTTTTAGTATTTGTTTTGTTTTTTTAATTTTATTTTTTTATAAATTTTTATTTAATTTTATTTTTTAATATTGAATTGATAATAAATCAGTTTTTTATATTTTTTTATTATATAATAAAATAAAAAAATAATTTAACCTAGTAAAATTCATAACTCGGTTATTAATTTGATAAATTCACTAAAATCATTAACCAAAAATTTATGTCAAGTTTTAAATAATTGTCTCGTGTTTAAAGAAAATTCTAAATTAATTTCCAATGTTAGATATTATTTTTTAAATTCGAGAAAAAATTAAATCCAACGTGATAGCAGGAACAGGGAGGCACTTGGCTGTGATATTGTTGTCGATTCTTGTGTGAAAGGATGGCTTCGGGCACCAGCAGGAGTAGGTCCCGCATGACCACAGAGTTGTTCAACAGCCTGTAAACAGCATATTTCTAAGTGCCGTTTGATTGCGTCTGCGTTTGGTGTTTGTTTGCGTCTGCGTTTGGTCTGTTGGGTTCCCCAAAACACAGTTTACTGTGCATGGGGACTCACATATATTTAAAACAAATATGAGTCAATCTCCATCATCAGTCGGCGATGTGATAGTGCCTGACGAGGAATTTAACTGAATCGTGCGTACTGATATGTCGGCAATACTGAAGAAAATAGTAATATTTTTTTTTTGTGTTTTTAAAAAATTTTAATAGGTTGGTATTAAAAATAATTTTTAAAAAATAAAAAATTATTATTTTAATATATTTCTTAGTTAAAAATATTTTAAAAAATAATCATAAACACACTCTCAAATATACTTTATATATTTAATAATCATCAATGACGATAAATATATTAGTTGTTAGTTATTAGAGGTTAATTTAAATCAATATAAAAAATGAAAGACTCTTACATCATCTTAAAATAAAAAAAAAATTATTTTTCTACCGAATTTGTTAAAAGATTCAAACTCAGGATATTGCAGTAATTTTTCTTAATTTATGTCTTCATTAATAAATATAAATATTTATGTATTCTAATTTCAAGCTTGAAAACCTAGCTTTTAAAGTCATATAATTTTGTTATTTTGATTATTTTGAGGCGAGCAAAAAACATTTTATACTATATACAATAATTTTAAAATTGATATAAAGAACAACTTAAATCTAAGATCATTAAAATTCAATATTATTCATATAATTTTGTTATTTAAAGTATTTTGAGGTGAGCAAAAAACATTTTATACTGTAGACAATAATTTTAAAATTGATATAAAGAACAACTTAAATCTAAGATCATTAAAATTCAATATTATACCTATATATATATATATAGCTATAAAATTTGATCTGATTTATTATTTGGATCAGAAGTTGGTAAGTCACATATCTGATCTTCAATGCAAAATGCTAAATTGATAAAGTAGCTTTTAGAATAGTATAAATATAGCTTTTATGATTATGTGCATTCCAATGGTAAAAAGTTATTTAGAAAAGCCAATTATATTTTAATATATTTCATGTTAAATTAATTTTAATATAATTATATAACTAATTTAGATATTATATATATAATATAATTATGATCTTATTAATTATATTATTAATATGAGTAATTTATAAAAGTAATATAAAATTAATGAAGTAATATGAAAGTTAAAAGATATAATTTAAAATTAAACTTAAAATTTATTTATATGAATATTTTTAATTTTCAGTTTTATATGTTACTGTTAAAAATTTAATTTTTTAAAAGTAAATTCAAATTCAAA
>Ga0325411_1007732_pt1 | contig 11705 bp, 13 predicted proteins | sample PopdelMetagenome_13_FD_206181 | JGI IMG/M metagenome (GOLD analysis project Ga0325411, IMG submission 206181) | Populus deltoides microbial communities from Bellville, Georgia, United States - Xylem-PdIQD-R4 | ecosystem: Host-associated > Plants > Phyllosphere > Stem > Wood/Secondary xylem...
TGGACTTAATTGGCTTGGAATTAATTTAATTAATGAAATCATGGACTTAATTGAAAAAATATCAAAGTTTGGGGTTTAATTGGGGTCCAAATTGAAAAAATTAAATCCAAGGACCAGCTTGAAAATGACGCGGAAATGCAAGGATCCAATTACATTTTAACCGGAGGTCTGATTGCAAAAGCACAAACTCTCGAGGACCAAATTGAAAGAAAGGGAAATGGAGTCGTTTTGGGAGGCGACTGTTCGCTCGTCTTCTTCCTCTGCAACGGCTCCGCCATTAAAGGCAGAGACGTTTTGTCCATTGAATGCAGCGCCTCACGCCATTACTGCCGATCATTACAACGCCGATCAGCCTCTGGCCTTATAAAAGCTGGGTAAAAGGCAACCTCAATGGGGGATTTTTTGGACTGAAAAGGGGACGAAAAACCAGAAAAAAGGGAGCAAGACAGAGGGAAGAAACCCAGCAAAAAAAACCCAGTACACAGAGCATAAAGAAAGACAAACGCAAGCAGGAAACCCAGGAGGCACAAAGAACAAACACAGACGAAGGAAGAAGAAAACAGAGAGGGGGGGTGAGACCAAGAGAAAAACAGGGCAAACCAACACAGAAAACAGGGAAGCAAAACAAAAAAAAAACAAAGAAGAAACCGGAGGGACAAGCAAACACAGACAGAACAGAAAGAGAAGAACGAATTCGCAGAATAACAAGAACAAAGAAGGGCGAAGGAGAGAGGCGCTCAGCAGACCAAGTCAGTAACCTCTTCTTCTTGCATTATTTCGTTTGATTGGCATTTGCACTGTGCAAGTGAATTTTAATTCACTTGCACAGTGTAGCAACATGCGTGCGTTAGCGCACACGTGTTGCTCAGCCCGCCAGGTGACCTGGCCGGGCTGGCTGGGCCTAGCCCATCCCATGTGGGCTGAGCTGGGCCCAGCCCAAAAAATATATGCCGGGCCGGGCTAAAAAAAAAAAAATAACAAAAATAAAAAATAAAAATGTGTATGCATGAATAAAAATAATATAGATTTATTGGTTTATTCACTGATGTCAGAATCATGAATAAAAATACCGGTTTAAATTTATATTATTCATTGTATTTTATTTTTATTTAGCGAAAAAAAAAGAATAAAACTGTGCATGTGTAAAAATAAATTTATTTTGCTTGTTTATTCACTGACACCAGAGTCAGGAATAAAAAATACTGATTTAAATTTATTTTGTTTTTATAGCTACGTAATATTTATCAACGCCAGAGTTGGAAGTATCCGTAGTTGAATATTCATTGGCGCCAGAGTCAGGAATATTATAAGCAAATTATCATAGCAAAAACTAATAAACATTTAGCAATATAAGACAAAACCAGCAATGCAGTCTGCCTCGGCAGAACGTTTAAGGGGTGATAATATCTTCCCTTTTACGTAACCAGTCCCGAACCATAAAATCTCTGTTGACCAGTTAGGGTTCCTAGTGACCATAATACTAGGTGGCGACTCCTTAAACAAGACCTTTTTCCTAAAAGAACAAGATGCCAGATATCTGTTCTTTTTCCATAAATCAAGAGATGATTTTTTTAGGGCCGCCGCGATGTCGGGTGCGACAAAAAGCATCATCATTAATATCATTAATAGATACATTAATGATGTCTAACACTATAAAACCATTTAATACAAAACCAAAACCATAAAAATATTATCCATATATATTTTCACATAACAACCAATAAACGTAATATAAAAGCCTAGTTGTAGTAAAGCAAGAACATACATAAGATTCCGTTGAACTTTTAGAGCGTAGAGTACATTATGAAGATAAAGTGTACGACCGCTTCGTAAATCCAGTTTGTAGGTACCAATCCCAAGCACAACAGCGAAATCATTATTCCTCATTTATATGTATCTACTTCCCTTTGGAATTCGATGAAATTCCATAAAGGTTGTTTGATCCATTGTTATGTAGTCGGTTGCTCCTCAGTCTACAGTCCAAAACAGAACAGATTCAACAAATATTAAACAATTGCTAATGTATAGGTTAAAGGGATGATTATGGTTAAACATTACCTTTGGCTCAGTGCAATTATGAGTAAAGTGACCAGGTTTACCATAATTAAAACAATTTATATCCCTGCTTTTCTTACCACCACGTTTCTCATGCTTGCGTTTATGTCCACTACTACTTGCTTTAATTCCTTTATTGCCATATTTATGACCCTTACCCTTTTTTTTTTTATTTTTTTATGTTTAGAGCCATATGCTCCTTGCATTTAGTGTAAGATATGAAAGCCTCGCTTACAGGCTTCTCAGCGAGAAGTTGATCTTTTTCAATCTCAACATGACGAACAACATCATCAAATGTCTTGATGTTGTTATTGTGGGTAAGGTTAACACGCATGTGTGCTTAATTGCTTGGTAAAGAACGGATCACAACTTGAACTTGTTGTTCATAAGTCATTTTATGCCCAACACCCTTTAATTCACTAATCATGTTAGATATGATTGTAAGATGTTGCCTCATCATTTAATTTTGCCACTTCTGTAACCATCAATTTTGAGGGTTAATTGACAGTTTAGTAGTGGAGGTTCTCCCATACTAAATCTTCACAATACCAAACTACTTGGGTTGAATGATGTTTTTTAAAACACAACATAATATCATTTCTCATGCTGCTCAACATCAAAATATGAGCTACACAATCCTCACACTTATAGATTTGATATGCTTCCATATCAAGCTTATGTTAAGTAGTGTTTACTTACTTAGGTTTAACCATCAGTTGTGTGATCGTTTCCAGCGTTTCTTGCTTTTGCAAGAGATACTCAATCTTATGATGTCAAACATCGTAATTCTTTTCACTTAGTTTGTCTTAATGATTTAAATCAGCAATAATACTCTTAAATGCAGCCATATCAAGCGCTATTAACACCAATTACAAATTAGTATCTAGTATAATTTAAATGACTTTTATTGCCACTCCATTCTAAATTGAACAAATAATAATCTAACACATACAAATAATGTTAACCACTTAATCAATTTAAATGACTTTTATTGCCACTCCATATCAAGCTTGTGTTGAGTAGTGTTTCCTTACTCAGGTTTAACCATCAGTTGTGTGATTGTTTCCAGCGTTTCTTACTTTTGCAAGAGATACTCAATCTTATGATGCCAAACATCGTAATTCTTTTCACTTAGTTTGTCTTCATGATTTAAATCAGCAATAATACTCTTAAATGCAGCTGTATCAAGCGTTATTAACACCAATTACAAATTAATATCTAGTATAATTTAAATGACTTTTATTGCCACTCCATTCTAAATTGAACAAATAATAATCTAACATATACAAATAATGTTAACTACTTAATCAATTTAAATAACTTTTATTGCCACTCCATATCAAGCTTGTGTTGAGTAGTGTTTCCTTACTCAGGTTTAACCATCAGTTGTGTGATTGTTTCCAGTGTTTCTTGCTTTTGCAAGAGATACTCAATCTTATGATGCCAAACATCATAATTCTTTTCACTTAGTTTGTCTTCATGATTTAAATCAGCAATAATACTCTTAAATGCAGTCGTATCAAGCGCTATTAACACCAATTACAAATTAGTATCTAGTATAATTTAAATGACTTTTAGTGCCACTCCATTCTAAATTGAACAAATAATAATCTAACACATACAAATAATGTTAACCACTTAATCAATTTCTATTTGTATAGTCTAATTATTATTGGAAATTTAAATGAATATAAAAATTATAGTTATTAGTTTCAACTAACAACTCTCACTGATTAAATTGTAGATATTTTAATATACATGTATATAATATAATTAAAAATTAAATTACAAAAATATGCAATTCAACAAAAAAAATCAACCAATTATCTTAACAAAAAAACAAAAAATAATTAAGAATAATAAATTTCAGAATTATTTTATATTGCATGTACATAATTAAGGTGATTGATTTTGCAGTGGTATTGTGATTGTTACGTCTTCATGTAGCCCTTCGTTTTATATGGATTTACTGAAAAGGAGGAATTGATGTAAATTCATCTTATAAATTGTATAAATATTTTTATTTAATTTTTTCTATGTTGTATACTCTGTATGGTTATTGAGAAAGTGAAGAAAATAGAAAGATGTTGTAAATAAAAAGTATCCTATCGGTAGATGTATTTTTGGCCTTTTACTCAACATCAAGAATTTTGCATGCCACAGATTTGTATATATAATCAGGTTCTTAGTATGAAGTGCCATTACTGAAAAGAGAATTCTAATAAATACATTATAAATGAATTGTGATACTATCAAAGCAAGGTCAGATTTAAATTTTGGCATAGAATTTTCTATCGTTCAGTTTTACGCTATTGACCATAACTCCAAATCCAACTGTTGGATCGAGCTAAAACATTACCAGAAGATTCCAGAGGTATTTGTCTATGTTGAGGTAAACTTTTATGTGAATTGGAGTTCGAGAATGACTTATGATATGGGTCAAAATAGGCTATATAAATTTTGTTATTTTTTCCTTTTGACTCTTGTGAACTTCTTATTTGGCAATGATTCTTTTTCTACAAGGATGTGACAGCTTGTTTTGGGAATCTTATAGTTGTACAAGGATCTTTAATGGGCTACAACATAGTTTTCAAGTGTGACAATGATTCATTAATGTTTCAAAATCCTTTTCTTACAAGGGTTTCTTGTTCATCTTAGCTACATAAAAAAGAAGGGCTGGTAGTATTTAATGACATTTTGGTTTCTTGGATCATTGGACAGATAAAGACTTCGGACTTATAGGCTTTATCTTTATTTTTGTTAGCTACAACCCAAGGCTTGTTTGGGCTTAATTAATACTTTGTTTTCAGCTAAGATCCAAACCTTGTTTGGATCAGGTTATGGGCTTTTTGGTTTAGGGTTTTTGGACCAGTTTTGTAAGTGGGCCAAATCAGTCCACTATGGTAGATTCATTAAGGTTAATTTTTCAAGAACTATTTAAACTCATGTAGCCTCAATTTTGGCAGTTGTTGATGAATATTACTTCTGAATTTTTAGTTTTAATGCGTTAGAGTGATTCTTGTATTTTTCAATTCATGAATGAACTGAATCTAACTTATCGAAGATTAACTAGCTTCGTGCCATCATTCTACTTTGTTCCAATAGTGTTGGTACCTTAGGGCAGGTTCCCATTGTGTCACACAACTGATGCGAACCTCGTGGTCATGCAATCCGCAATCAAGATTGAGATCTAGTCCCGGAAAGTCGAAATAGATATGATAGGAGTGTGATACAATGGAAACCTGCCCCAAGATATCAACACTATTGGAATGAAGTAGATTGACGCCAAGAAGCCAATTAATCTTTGATAAGTTAGATTCAACTCGTTCAAGAACTGAAAAATACAAGAATCACTCTCACATGTTAAAACTAAAAATTCAGAAGTGATATTTATCAATGGCAGCCAAAATTTAGGTTACATGAGTTTAAATAGTTCTTAAAAAATTAACCTTAATGGATCTACCCTGGTGGACTGATTTGGCCCACTCACAAAACTGACTCAAACAAGTCTTGGATCCTAACTGAAAATAAAGTATTAATTAAACCCAAATAAGCATTGACTATAGCTAAAAAAAAATAAAGATAAAGTATATAAGTCCTAAGTCTTTATCTGCCTAATGATCCAAGAAACCAAGATGTCATTAAATACAATCAGCCGTTTTTCTTTGTGCTAGGATGGACAAGGAATCCTTGTAATTAAAGGATTTTGAAACATTAATGAATCATTGCTACACTTGAAAACTATGTTGCAGCCTATTAAAGATCCTTGTAAAACTAGGAGATTCCCAAAACAATCTGCCATATCCTTATAGAAAAAAGAATCATTGCCAAATAAGAAGTCCCTAAGTCAAAAAGAAGTAATAACAAAATTTGTATAGCCTGTTCTGACCCATATCACAAGTCTTTCCCAAACTTCGTTTCACTTGAAAGTTTACCTCAACATAGACAAATTCCTCTAGTAAAGTTTCAAGTCAATCTAATGATTGGATTTGGAGTTATGCTCAGTAGCGTAAAATTAAACGGTAGAAAATTTTAAGCCGAAATCCATATTTGACCTTGCTTGGATCATATCATTCCCTCTCTCTTCAAGATGTTTCTTCCTCAAATCACCAACAGTTTTAATGGATAATTTATTGCCTCTCTTTAAAGCCTTTGGAGTTCTTTTCTTGCACGCACTTGCATCTAACAACATTGTATGAAAGTAGTAGCTAATAATAATTTCAAATAAGCACGCCTTGCCATCCACTTGTGTGTATATTTTTGAATGATAACCATTGCTTCTCTTTTTTGTTTTTCATCCTTTTAGCGTTATTCCTCCTTTTTACATCGAAGCTTAAAGGTCATACAATAATCTTCAACACTTATCAACCTTAGGATTAGGTGGTTCGACTTTTGTAGGGACAAAAGGCTTTGGTTGGGTAGCCCCATCTCTTCTCTGATTTAGCGTCCATAATGATGAAGATAAAGTTGAATTGATCTGAAAACGTGTGTTGCCCCTTCTCCTTATTTGTCTTTCCACCTTCGTTGCCATATGGACCATATCCTCCAACTCTTTGTAATGTTGTAATTCCACCATATTCATAATCTCCCTATTCAACCCATTAAGAAATCTAGCCATCATGGCCTCGTTATCCTTAATTACATTGCCCTGAATCATCGTGATCTCCATTTCCTTGTAATACTTGTCTATTGACTTAGAATCCTGATTCAGAATTTATAATTTCAGATACAAATCCCAATAATAATAGTTAGGCACAAATCACCTCCTCATCAACACTTTCATCTCCTCTCACGATGCTATTGGCCTTTCCCTATTCCTCCTCCTACCAATCTCATTCTGATCCCACCAAATCAAAGCTTAATCTATAAATTCAATGACTACCAATTTCACCTTCCTCGTCTCCGAATATCTACAACATTTGAAAATTGAATTCACCTTTTGATGCGAACCCTAGCGGAATTTAATGGAATTCACGAACCCAAGATCTATCTAATCCAAATTTGATGAAAATAAGATGAGCTTATCACAATGAAAGACCTGCTCCAAAGCAACAAGGCTATAAACCAACCCAATCACAACGCCTACACCTTGAGACGAGCAAAAGAAGTATAAATTCACAACAAACATTAGTCAATTCTTTGAAGAGTTAAAATTTCAATCAAGAACCTAGATTTACAACCAAAGGTCAGCAAAAATTAGAATATTATTAGGCAAAAAAGTGTGCTGAAAATTATTCTCAAGAGCATTTATATCCTAAGCCAAAAACCCTAGTTTCCTTAATGGGTCACATATAAACCCAATTTAAATAATAATCAACCCAAGCAACAACTAACCCAAACTAATTAAAATAAATAAAATAAACAAGTATGAAACCCAAACAAGTGTTTCCTCACAAAATAGAGAAAGCTTAATAGCCCAACTAATTTAATAAGACAAGTTCAGTTATTTCCGCATTCTGTCTGGTAGCAGCAAAACCCAACTTCAAACGGATGGTTCTCTCTCGTCTTAAAAAATTAAAAGGATTACCATATACCATTGGAAAGGTATGGAAGTCTAGTTTCCATCCCAACTAGAATCACCTTAAAATTCGACATGTAGCTCCAGTTATGATAAAAAAAAGATAGCGAAAGGTCAAACTGTCTGAATCTAATCTTTTTCTCCTAATCCTTATGTAACGGTCTTGGTTTCATCAACAAACCCCTCTTGAACATGAATAAGATTAATCATGGCTTACTCCTCATTATTTAATATCCTCTTGAAGTCCACCTTAGCCCATGTATCTTGAAGAAGTCATTGAAAGCCTCTTTGAACCTCTTAGCTCTAAGTCTGGTAACTGGACCAACTGGAACCTCCAATGAATCTTTTGGTGCTTGGATCACATCACCTTTTTCCTTCCTACTCCAAATAAGCATTGGGATCGTGTTTACCTTGAAAGAAATGAATTTTAAGTTTAATGGAGTCCAAGTCCCCATCCATATTTTTATATGTCCCTATGCCACAGAAATTCACATTCCTCTTAACCCTATTTGGTCCAGATCTAATTCCTTGGCTAGAAGATGCAAAATCATAGTCAATTTCACTTGCATCTATGTTTTCATCAACAAACTCCTCAAATTCAGATCTAACATTTTGAATGGCCCTACAGACCGTATTTCCTCAGCGATCAACCCCACTATTATGTTGCTTTCTCAAATTCACCTCATCTTTTAGATCCTTGTATGTCTTAGACAAGAGCTTGAGTTGTTGGCCTATGGCTCTCAACTGGAAAGAGACATTAGCATTTTGTGTCACTGATTCGTTGTTTTCAAACATTTTTTCAATCAATAAAATTTGATTAGTAGCACAAAATATATCCCCATACCTCTCATGTTTCCCATAAAAATTATGGTTTTTCACTCTAATAAGCTCACAACGTCTTTTACCCCACAACTTGCTTTCTTTTGGTTCCTTAGGAATTGAAATAAAAAAATCAAAGATAGTAGCCTTCGCAACGCAATCCAATTGTAATTCTCAAACTCAAAAATCAATAAATATAGTAAAAACAAGGCAAAACAAAACTATGATTACGATTCACGAGTAGTAATGCAAATTCATATGAATTGTGGACGAAACGAAGACACAGGATAAAATAGAAATGAATATTAGTGAAAAAAATTACTTGACTCCTAAATAACCCAATTATAATAGAAACAAAAAGATTTGGACAAAAAATTAGTAAGGATCACATTTTGGAACTTGACTCAAATCTGATTTATTACACAATTTTTACATAACATAATTGAAACCCAGACCAAAATATCTCAAAATAACCTCAAATTCAATATTTAGTATTTAGATACCTAAAAAAAAATCTCAATTTATAGATCGTTCTCTCATGTCTAGGTACCCAAACCCCCTTGTATGATCAGTTTGCGGCAAAATTGAACCTCGAATTAAAACTTCAAGTAAACGATATCCAAATATACCCAAATTTAATATATGGTGCAATCTCATCCCTAGTAAACAGAATACGAAGTTTCAACTGATTCTGAGGTAGTTTGCTTATGATTCACTAAGAGTTGTGTTTCTGCGGCAGAATTTAATCATCATTCAAATTTCATCCAATCTCTTTGTTTTTTTTATATGCTATTAATATAATTGGGACAATAACAAGATGAAATATAACCTCTCTTTTTTTTTGCTTAGATGCCGCAGTCACAAAGAACAAAAAGATGAACGACGCAAACACTAAAAAATTTGAAGGAACACTAAGAAAACAAAAATAACAGAAGGATATGACATTGTTTTGGAGCCTAGCTCTGATAACAACTAAGGCAAACCTTGTGATGACATGGTCATGCAACTCACAATTAAGATTGAGATCTGGTCCCGGAAAGTTGAAATAGATATGATAAGAGTATGACATAATGAAAACTTGCCCCAAGGCACCAATACTATTGGAATGAAGTAGAATGACGCAACGAAGCTAGTTAATCTTTGGTAAGTCAGATTCAATTCATTTAAGAACTGAAGAATGCAAGAATCACTTAAAATAGTTCATCAATGGTTGTCGAAATTTAGGTTGCATGAGTTTAAATAGTTCTTGAAAAATTAACCCTAATAGATCTACCCTAGTTTACTGATTTGGCTCACTTACAAAACTGATCAAAAAACCTTAAACTAAAAAGCCCATAACCTGATCCAAACAAGTCTTGGATCCTAGCTGAAAACAAAATATTAACTAAGCCCAAACAAGCCTTGGGCTATGGCTAACAAAAATAAAAATAAAAACTATAAGTCCAAAGTCTTTATCTACCCAATGATCCAAGAAACCAAGATGTCATTAAATACCACCAGCCCTTCTTTTTTTGTGTAGTTAGGATGAACAAGGAATCCTTGTAATTAAAAGATTTTGAAACATTAATGAATTCTTACCAGAATTAAAAACTATATTGCAGCCCATTAGAGATCCTTATAGAACTAGAAGATTCTCAAAACAGGCTATCACATCCTTATAAAAAAAAGGATATTTGCCAAATAAGAAGTCCACAAGTTAAAAGGAAATAAACAACAAAATTTATATAGCCTGTTCTGACCCATATCACAAGTCCTTCCCAAACTCCGTTTCACCTAAAAGTTTACCTCAACATAGAAAAATTCTTCTAGAATCTTCTGATAAAGTTTCAACTCGATCCAACGGTTGGATTTGGAATTATGCTCAATAGCGTAAAACTAGACGGTAGAAAATTTTACGCTAAAATCCGAATTTGACCTTACTTGGATCGTATCAAATTGACAACTCAATCACCAAGCAAGTTTCATGATAACATATTATGCAAAACTCCATGATTCAGAACAACTATGTTGCTAAGTGTAGTCGTTCGATTGAAAGAATATGCTTGTTTGTCAAGTTTCTACTTAAATTTTATCAAGCCTAACCTTCCTCTCTTTCTTATTAACTGAAGGGAGCTACAACATAGGTCGTTTGGTGCTAGAGGAATTCAAGCAAGAAGCCATTTTCAATACTTCCTTGACAGGGTAAGATTTATTTGTGTTCTTTCTAAAAACGTGAGTTTTAGTTTGTTTTTTTTTTCTTTTTTATGATATCATGTTCTGTTAAGCATGTTGAGTGGGTCGCTTAATTGAGTTAGTAGAACTAACATTAATGTAACCCAATTTTTTTTTTGACGAGGGGGAGTTTCCCTGAGTTTCAAATTTTGAGGTTCGGAACATTTAAAACTGAGTTTCTGCCCCTTTATATTTTGTCCGAGCTGCTGTCATTTTTTAATTAATAGTTGTTTGCTGTTGCTATCTCCTCTTTTGCAATTTTTCGTGCCCGGTCATGTGTTATTGACTGTATTTTGATGCCCTAGCGACCCGTAGTGTACTTTTCCCTAGTTGTTTTCTTTCTATCATGTCTTGTTTTTTGATCAAGTTTTCCAGTCAAAGTTACTTTCATTTATGCCTTCGGATTTTCCCACCATGCATAAGTTGCTTTCTTCCGTGATCATGAATTCCCTTTTGTTATTGGATTGCTCTAAAAAATACCAACCTGTTCTCCATCCACTATGATTTTCTTGATCGCACATACTCTGTGGCTTTGTTACGACATGTTCACAAGAATATGAAGGAGGCATTCATTCTCCTTTCAAAGGCACTCCTCTTTTTTCCTGCCAAATAACTTAATCACCTCTACATGCACCCTTAAAGATGCTGGTTTTTTTTATGGCACTGAGTTTGACAAAACATTTTAGATTCCACTAGATTTAATTGCTTAATCATATCAGCTCCAACATTTTCTACATCTGCATATTTAGGGCAGCCATGGCATCTATTTAGCTTGCACCGAATTGGCTGCTAACCCTTTTAGCTATCGATTTCACCTCACTAATTTATCTCAACTCAGGATCAGCTTTGCCGAACTCTCACATGAACTGATTTGCACAGGTTATGTTTGCTTCTTTTCAAGTAAGCCTAAATCCAAACCTGTTCTGTTATGCTGTTGCAATTGCCGTTGTTGCCCTCCTAGCTTGGATTCACCTCTTTTCACCTAATTTGTCTCCACTGATCCTAGCTCAGGATGACTAGAAGACATGCCTGCTTGGTAAAAAAAACAAAGAAACATCCTTTGGATATGCTCGATCGGATCGATCTGAACTTTCACTTCTAT
>Ga0325411_1007733_pt1 | contig 11704 bp, 9 predicted proteins | sample PopdelMetagenome_13_FD_206181 | JGI IMG/M metagenome (GOLD analysis project Ga0325411, IMG submission 206181) | Populus deltoides microbial communities from Bellville, Georgia, United States - Xylem-PdIQD-R4 | ecosystem: Host-associated > Plants > Phyllosphere > Stem > Wood/Secondary xylem...
AAGGTTAGCCTGGTGGTTAGATTTGCAGTCCTTTGTTACTTCACGGGTTCGTATTTTGTAGGTGGACATTGACGTAGCTGAGTTGCAATTCACTGGCTGTGAATTCTTTCCTTTGTGATTAGACTTCTGAACCTTACTTGATGAACTTGTATGTATTTTGCTCAAGGAATTACATGGAATAAATTAAATTGAACAAATCTAGGGACTAAAAACAACAACATGTAAAAAATAAAAAAAAAAATTGAAGAGGCAAACAACCAATCAGCCATCTTAATCAAACCTTGTCATGGTTTGTTCTGCTGTCATTATTAGCCTTGTACTGCTGAATTATTCAAACCCAAAAAAGCACACCAGCCAACACCCGCATATGACAATCAACCTTGTCATTTGTTGAGTCCTTGATTGAAGGGCAATGGGATTTTTATGGTATTGTTTATATTCGCAAAAATTGTCAAATATCTGTTGGTGAATGTTTTTGGAGCGAAAAATAAAATAAAATGCTGGCCATGGGCCATAGTAATCCACATTTTCACACCCACTTCTGTTCTTGCTCTTTATTGTTCTTTTTCAGGGCCTTGCTTCCTCTTCACTGAAAGTACTATTGTCACCAGCTGCTTTGTTCTCCTCCAAAAAACTTGACTGCCCATTTCCTTACAGGTCTCACCTCTCTGGTATGTCTACTTGCCAAGATTTTGTTTTTCTGTTTTTTTCTTTGTGAAAGAAAACTTTTTGGGCTTTAAGTTTTGTTTTGCTTTCACCTTTAGATTGACCAGTGTGACTTGAGGACACCCATTTGTTGACTAAGAAAGATGGGGTGAGATCTGGATGTTATTGTTGCTGTTGAATTAATATGTCTCAATCAGATTTGTTTTGAATATGGTTGTTGCTTAATGTGATCAAGTATTAAAAAATGGTTTCTTGAATGGTAAAAGAAAAAAAAATTCCCCTGTTGTGGGTGCTGCAGTTCAGTTTCTTTTGAAAGTTAAAGTGTTTTTATTGATGGATAGAGAGATTGTTTGTGGGATTCTACCTTGTTGGTTGGGAGACAAGAGGAATGAATGTTAGTTGCAAGGTAATGAGATGGACTATGATAGAATATTTTGGAACTCTGATGTTAGTTTCATGATCAAATGATTGTGTAACCATATGAAATCAAAATTCCTTTGAGAGGTATAACACTCAGATACTAACATTTTCAACACTGCAGTATTTGGTACAATTTTGTTTTTTGTTTTTTTGTTTTTTTCCACTGCTTATGATTTTTTTCCCCTAGATTGCCTACGGTTATGTATGTCTCCCAGTTCAATTTCACACATGACTGTCTGTTTGGTTAACCACATAATGGAAGAAAAGGATGTTTTTGAATGCTTTGTAACATTACCAGTATGTTGCTTGTAGAAAAGAAAAACAAAAACTTTGCAAAATGTACATAATGCTGGTGCTGCTGTATTTTACTGCCAGGTTCATGTAAAGTTGGAAACTAACATCTGGCATCAGCAATGGGTTCTGGAGACTGGTTTAAGACAATGATTAGCATGAAGAAAGTAAAGGATGACAGCTCAAAACAACCAAAGGTATTGAATCATCCAAAGCAAATTTGCTGTCAACGCATTTTGTTCTTCTTTGTATTTTCATAATGAATCCATATCCTTTACCTTGATAAGATTTATTGTAATCTGGCCATTCAATTCTTTTATTATAAACTACCGTTGATTCAAGACTATTGCAAGGTTGTTACGTTTATTGTTGGAATTGCTGTTATTAGGATAGTGGTGAAAAAAGTTCTTCTTTTTTAACTTATTATATGCGACCACATCTGTTTCTGCAATCTGAACAGGGCTGTACAACTTCTGCAAAATCAAATGGCTTCAAATGGAAGAACAAGCTGCGAAAAGAATCTGCTATTTTTGCAAATGGTTCCAGTAGGGCCAATCCCAGATTTATTGACATGCCAGTCGAGGATGTGGCCGCCACTCAGATTCAAACAGCATTCAGGGCCTATATGGTATGTCCATTGTCTGTACTACCTGTACAACACATGGATGCATATTCATACAAATGGAAAGACATGCATATTTGAATGGACAATGGTTCATTAAATCATTTCCTAATGGTGCAGGCTAGGAAAACTCTTCGCCGTTTGAAAGGTACTGTGAGGTTACAGATCATCACTAAAAATTATTCTGTCAAAAAGCAAGCTGCAACTACTTTGAACTACCTTCATTCTTGGAGCCAGATACAGGCCCAGATTAGAGCCCGTAGACTCTGTATGGTTACAGAAAGCCGGTTAAGACAGAAGAAGTTAGAGAATCAATTAAAACTTGAGGCAAAGCTTCATGATCTGGAGGTTAGGATATAATTTCAATGCTTATACAATCAATCAAACTAAAACAATGATTTTCTTTTATATTGATATAGATTTAATGGATGTTGTAAGTTTTTGCTGTAAGGGGAGGTTGATGTAGAAATACTATATGCAGTCACATCCATGGAATTTGGTTCCTTAAGACTTGTCACTCTCTGCGGTTTTAAGATTGTTCATATGTCTACCCGCAGAGAATACAAAATAATGATGAAGGTCATTTATTCTCTTTCATTAGGAATCGAATGTTCGGAATTTAATTTTTTAGCTGTAGTCTGTTGATGTCCACAAATTATTCTCCACTCCAATTATTATATGATCCCGTCTCTCTTTAAGAGTACTGATTGAAATGAATGACAGGTTGAATGGTGTGGTGGCTTTGATACAATGGAGGAAACTCTTGCAAGAATACATCTGAGGGAAGAAGCAGCAGTTAAGCGGGAACGGGCGATGGCATATGCCTTTTCTCATCAGGTATTTGAAATCCCAAAAATGTTTTTTTCATTGTAGTTTCCTGGAAGGGGCAAAAACAAATTGGAAATGACCACAAAAATCCCATGAATTACAGTGGAGGGCCAGCTCTGGTCATAGCCTCGGGCTTGTTAATTTTGAACTTGGGAAAACAAATTGGGGCTGGAGTTGGAAGGAACGCTGGATTGCTGCTCGTCCATGGGAAAGCCGGGTCCCTGTGAAGTCTGCTAGTCCAAAGAAAGTGAAGAACAAGCAGGCTAAAAAGGTTGATGAAAACACAAAGTTGCAAACCAAAAAAACACCAGTTTCATCCAAGCCATCATTGTCCAATGGGAGAGTAAATCCAACAGCACGGAGATTATCTTACCCTCCAGCTGAAAAAGGGGCAACACTTGAGAGAAGCATTAAATCTGATGCAGCAAACACTAAACGTGAACACTCGGTATCTTAGTACGAAGCAAAATTATAAATCGCAAAGACTTGATCCTACTTTCAGTCATTTTTGTTTCAGATAAGAAAGGATGTGTTTTATGCTTTTGTGTAAGTTGAGTGGTGTGATAGTGGTATGCTTTTGCATATAGTACAGAAACTATAGATCAGGCCTGGTTTTATGAATGGCAATTGTCATTCTTTTTGCGTTTTCTCCTTGATATATTTTTACCTTTTCTTTTTTTCAAGTTCATATGTATTTATTGTGTAAATAGACATCATTTTTTTGGTGGTGGATTTGTGATGTATTTAAAGTCTTATCAATCCTTGCTATTAATTAGTGTTACTGATGCATGACGAAAGATATTTGAAGTTAAAGAAGAAAGAAAAAGAAGAAAAAGCCAAATGAAAAGAAGAAAAGGCTGAAGAAGAGAAAGAATGAGGTTGAAAAGTATGCAACTTGTAAATTTTATTTAATTCATAAAAAAAATATTTAATATTTTAGAAAATAGAATATAAATACTAAAATTCTTCTTTCTATTGAAGGAACTTAGCCTCTGAACAAAGATTTGAAATAGCATAGCTCTCCCTCGTCTTTTTTTCTACCTCTAGGGCTGGCTCGAACTTCCAAGAAGGATTCACAACAACTAATAAAGAACTAAGGGGGAATAACTTTGAGCTTTGAGAATAGCTCGATGCCTTGTCATCTTTAGCGAGATTGACAGACCAACTTGCTTTGAGAAAGTATTAGCTTAGCCCTTCTTGGGACATCTGTACTAGCTGTCATTTTTACCTGGGATGGTATGATTAAAACAAATAATTGCGTTTATAGCTTATTAAATAAAATACTTAGTAATAATTAAATTAAATTAAACAAATAAAATAAAATTAATAAATCTCAATTAAAAATTCAAATAAATTGAACCAACATATAAACTAAAGCTCAATCTCACAACTATTTGAGCTACTTTTCATCATCTATGATCATAAATAATGTAAATAGTGTCTCGGGTTCTGTGTCCCAACCAACTCTCCTGAAGTTAGAGAAATTTGACCCCGTCAAGTATAGTTCAAGGCGGCTCCAATACTACTCCTAAAGATCATGATTAAGTTGCTATGAAGTTTTTCTAATAATCCAAATATAGTATGAATTTGGTTGTCTAACTCATATACTGAAATTCGTTAAAGTTCATCGTCCCTGATAGAAACAACTTGTGCATCCAAAATAGCATTAATATGTTCTTTTGTGCTAAAGATAAGAATAATAGGTCAGGGTTTTCAAAATGAGCATTAAAGATAGGTTGTATTTTATATAGAACGAAGTCTTTCATGTTAAAAGTAGAGATAATATTAAAGTTTGATGGCAGTTTAATGACATAACTATTTGATTTATTCATTTGCAACACTTTAAATGGTCTAACACTACCCACTTGAAATTTATGATTGATTTTCAAAGGAAATTGTTCAGGGCTAATCTGTATCACAAAATAATCTTCAACATTAAATACATCATGATACATATGTAAATCAACTTGAAATTTATATTGTTCATTACTTGCTTGAATTTATTTTATGATCTCAACATGCAAATTATAAACTCTACATATAAAGGACTTAGTTGAATCAGACATTTTAGAGTGAATAGACATAAGAAGAAGATTTACAAACTTTCTAGGTTCGTAACTACGAACACTATATGATTCGGGATTTGAAGTGGAACAAAAACTATTTGAAGCCTTAGTCAATATAGTTTGGACACAACCTAGTAAATTAAGATTATCTTCATCTTCTTCATTGTCATAACCTAAATTTGATCTTATTTGCTTTAATTTAATTTTTTCAAGGGGGTTAAAATTAAAAATTAAAAGATCAGGGACCAAAATTTATTATGGGTGTGGTTTGTCAAACCTTTGAAAAGATTAAGGACTATAGTGTATTTTTGTTTAAACAAACTATCAAATAAATTTATTTTCAATTTTGATTTTTAAAATTTAAATCAAATTTAAATTTGAAAACCAAATAGTGTTTGTGTTTGTTTGGGATTGTTGGACGCTTATGTTATAATTTAATAAATACACATTCACGAAGAACAAAAAGGAAAGGGGGAAGGAGATTATATATATATATATATATATATTCTCCACTCTTCTAAAAAAAATTCATATTTTCATTTCCCAACATTGGGCATAACCTCTTACCAGTGTTAACCCTACTGAAATCAACTTCCTTTCCTCTGCCTTAGTCATCATATAACTACCCTCACTTTGGTATTAATTTTATTTTTTTTCATTTGGGCATACTTTGATCTTGCTTGTTTTCTTTAGCATTTCCAAAAAAAAATCCAAAATATTTTGCATGTTTTAGCATTTTATAGATAAACAAAATGTATATACAAAAATATTTTGCATGCATATTTGGATTTTATAACAAGTTTACAAAATCCATTGATTTTGGTTAAAATTAAAAGGTTTATTGGGCTGACATACCTGAATTTTTAAAATAACAAAATCATAAACCTTATCTTTTAAAATAAAAAATGTTTGTTACTTATGTTTGATAAAAATTGACTCATAGGGAATACCAACTTTGATTGATATCCATCAATGTTAAAATTATAAATATTATTTATAATATTCATTGATATTAGAGTTAGAAATATTCAGATTCATCAATGTTAGAATTGAGAATATCTTCAATATTCACCAATACTTAATATTCATTAACGCTGGAGTTATGACTATTTATACTAGAATTAGAAATAACTTTGAACCTCAATATTCAATGACGCCAAAGTCAAGAATATCAAATCTTTTTATCATGTGGTACTTATCAACACTTAAGTTGAAAGTATTTTTAATTAAATATTCATTGATGCTAGAGTTGAGAATATTATAGACAGATCATCGATATCAATAGTATAACACAACAGCCCTTTAGTAATTTAAAATAAAACCAGCAATACAGTCTACCTCATATAGAACGCTTTATAGGTGATAGTATCTTCCTTTTAGCGTAACTAATCTTGTACCGTAGAATCTTTGTTGATCGGTTAGGGTTTCTAGTGACCATAATACTAAGTGGTGACTTCTCAAACAAGACATTTTCCTTCTAAAAACAAGATGCTAGAAATCTATTATTTTTTATTTTTTTAAAAGGTCATCATGATGTCGGATGTGACACTCATCATGTGTTAGGGGTGAAAGATTAAGGAACTCAACATGTTGTTTTAAACTTATGACGTGTTGGATGTCAATCTTAATGGGTGGAGAATCAAGTGGTATAAAAGGACTAATATCATGAGACTCTTCTAAAACCATGTTTACCTCTTCAGGCGATTTCATTAAAGAGTTTTCTAAAATTTATTCCTCTACCACTAAAGCAGAATTATTATTTTTTGTTAACCTTATTTTCAGACTCATTTGGATTTATAATGTTAATTCTTTCTTCTTGCACATCCTCTTCATCTAAATCACTAAAGTCCTCAGGATTGGGTTCATACACTTATAAATAGTAGTTTTTTTTCACTTATATCCTTATGTTCTTGGATGACTAAAGATTTAGAGGTGTAGTTGAAAAAGATACAATCAAAACCTTGACAATTAGCACACTAAACCTTTAAACTCATCAACACATTTCATTAATGACTTTTTTTTCTTATCTTTTTTATAAATTTGGGCACTAATAGGATTAGATCTATATGATAGAGCACCTAACAAAGAACCATCATTCCTAAATTGATATCTAAAAAGGATACTATAAGGGTCTTGACATTTTATCCATTGACTATTTATAAATAACCCATGATCTTGCTTTATAACATAAGCTTGGTCAAGAGTTAAAGCACCTATGAGCTTGATCTCTTTTCTAAAATCATTCAAGCTTCACAAAATCTACACAAAGTCATGATTTTATTTTTCCTTATGACACATCTCATTATATAATCATTAAATTGTGTGTATATGCTCATTGACAAACTTTTTCATTGTCTTAGATTGTTCCATTGATATAAGAGTTTAATCTTATAAGACTGGGGTCGGTACTTCTCTTGTAGTTTTTGTTTCATTTTGGTTCAATCAGTTATGAGAGGTTTACCTCTTTTCTCTAAACAATGCTCAACATCTCCCTAAAAAATCAAGTTTCATCAATGATTATCATCTTAGTAAATCTAACTCCTCATATTATCAGACAAGTTGTCTCACTCAAAGAATTGATCCATGTCGTGAGTTCATATATCAAATATCAAAGTGTCATGATGACTATCAAATCTAGGGGCTTCTATTTTGTTAGGGCTCATGACTTGCTCATCAAGGTCATTGTGTTTATAGTAATCTAAATGATAGTTATTTTGGTGGCGCTCAGGGTGAACTTATCTACAATGATTATTTTTGTGATATTTATTGGTCTTTGGGTGCCTTATTAAAAAAAACTCTCCTAGGATTCAATTTTTTAAAACATGATGGTCATCTGGGTTTGCAGCACCCCTCAAATAGCCTTTAAGAGTATTACTATGGGTCGAGTCCATGGTAAACATGGACTTAAGTTTGGACACTAGATGATCATGATACAAATACATGCAACACTAACTTAAAAATTTAATTGAGATCACATTTGATTCTTACAAGTGAAATCACACTATAAAAATAAAACTAATTTTATTTTTTTAATGTGGATATTAATCAAGAACATAAAACACCTAGAAAATTTTAAGAATACAATGTTAGACCTTTATGTATAAACAGTTAATCAAAGAAAGTCATAATGTTCCACCATTTTCGATAAGCTTTATAATTAATACAAAGTACTAATGACTAAATTTGAATGACAAGGATATAAAGTGAACAAAAATATAGGAGTATAATGCAAGATGAAATCTTTTTTAGGCATAAAAAATATTATTAATGATAAGTTGAATAACAAGTGTAATACCAGAACAATAAAATTCAACGTATTAAATGATAAAGTGATTTACTGACTAGGTTGCTTAGTGAGAAGATATTAGAGGTTATTACTGCTAACATGGCGAAGACTGCTGATGTGGTGAAGACTAGCGATGCTGACATGTCAGTGCTGGCTTATGTGGCACTAACATGGCACATGTGTTAATGTGTTAGTGTGCGTTGACATGGCACTGACATGTTGGTGTGTTCTGTTGTGATATTGATGTGGCAATGTTAATTAATCTATCTTGACAGATTGTGATAGTGGTTCCTTTATTGCTGCTGAAGATGAAAATTTGTTGTGGCTGTTGAAGGTCTGTGTTGAAGATGAACAATAGTTTTTTTTTTATTTGGGCTATAAACAGAAAGATTTTTTTTTCAATGTTAGATCAGCAGTTAATTATGATTCAACACAAGCCCTAATAAATCTATTAATTATAAGAACAATTAAAAAATTATGCTTTGATACCACAGTTGATGCGAGATGAAAGAAATTTGAAGCCAAAGAAAAAAGAAAAGAAAAAGCTAGGAAGAAAATGCCAAAAAAAAAGAAGAAAATGTTGAAGAAGGGAAAGAATAAGGGTTAAAAAAGTCTGCATTAGTGCAAATTTAATTCAATTCATCAAATATTATCTAATATTTAGAAAAATAGGATATAAATACTAAAATTCTAACTAGAACAAATAATTGGTCTTATAGCTCACTAAATAAAATATCTAACAATAATTAAATCAAATCCAATAAATAAAGGTTAATAAATAAATCCCAATTAAAAATTCAAATAAATTAAATCAAAATATAAGTTAAAAGTCAATCTCTTAATGATTTGGGCTACTCTTTATTATCTATGACCACACGAGCATGTAAACAGTGTCTTGATGCAGTGTCCCATTGAGAATTCTTATCCTTTTACTGCGAGACGCTGTTCCATCTTTCATTGCAGTCCATTCTTCTACATTACTAGCGCACTTCATTTCTATAAGTTGGATGGTGTGGTTTTCCCCATTGTTTCTCTAAGAAAAGATTGTTAGGGCCATCTGCAATAGCAGACTAATTAATTGTGAGGGCCATCTGCAAACAGAGTGGAAGCTGTCAACAAAACTCATTTGTTTGATTTGAGAAGTTTTCTTGAGGTTCTGCAAGGTGCATTCTTTCTCCACTGCCAAGATTCTTTATCAGCAGTTTTCTTTTTCAACTTAAAGGATAAAGAGTTCCTCTACTTGGTTATAACTTCAGAAGTACTATAATGCTTGGACTGATGCCTTGGTAGGGTAAACAAGCCCAGCTACTGTTAAGGCGTGCATGAAACAAGTGAAATTTCATTGTCAACAGGAGGAGGATAGGCTGATGTCGAGCAATAAAATTTTCATTTATGGGTGTGTATCAAGAAAAAGGAAATTCACTCGGTTCGGTGGTTCATGAGATTTATGATTGCGTCTTTTCGCCACCATTTCTGGTTAGCCACAGTTTCTTGCTTTCTAGCTTTCACCAATTAAAGCAAGCCAGTTATTGAACCATTTAACTAGTCCTCTGTTAACAGGCAGCTCAGCAAAAGCCAATCTCTTTTTGGCAAGTGCATGCGTCCTTAAAACTTCCATGGCTCACCGGCCAACCAAATCATTATGAACCATTATTTGTTCTGAATGATATTAATCCTTGATTCCTTATTCTTATTTTTATTAGAGAATGTTTATTTTTGCTTTAAAACTTGTTTTTCAAAGTATATTGCAAATTATTTTTTACTTGAAAAAATATTAAATTAATATTTTTCAAGTATTTTTGAATTTTTTTTAACACACTAAAATAAAAAAAAAATTAAAAATATTATTTTAATAAAAATTTATATCAAAATTCCAATGACACTAATTTACCATCTCTTTTGTTATCACTAGCGCAGGCACATGCTATGGTTTAGACCTTGCCTAGAACGTGGAAGCGAGCCACGAGGAGGTCATTAATTGTGAATATTCATGTGTGTGTGTGTGTGTGTGTGAATGGGATAAAAAGCATGGATTTAATATCGGCAAAACTAAGCTAATTATGATAATGTTGATCACAGGATAACACAAAATTACTGCCATAGTTGTTATGTTTCTATTTTGGGGAAGAGTGAGTGAGAAAAGCATTCCATTTTCACAATCCTATAGTTTTATTTTTTTCAAAGATAATTCTATAATAGTATTGCTTTTGCATAAGTTGGACATAAAAACATAAAATTCTAATTCTATACTAATGAGTTCTAAAATTAAAGATACTTGGAAATAAAGCTAATATGTTACATCATTGATTAATCTCCTAATTCAAATAATTTGATTTATTTTTCATAATTAAGGCATTTAATGACTTGATATAAAAAGTTTAGAAGGTTGGTAAATAGTAAGTGATGTCTTGTAAGCCAAGTGTGGTAATAGCAAGTGGTGCTTGGTAACCCAAATGACCGGTAACTGGTAGCTGGTACCTGCCAAAGGTTTTCTTTGATGGACGTGGGGATTTTTTTGATGATAAAGTCAGTAACTTTATAGAGAAAGAAAGTGCAATGATATTTTAAAGAGATATACTTTTAAAATATGTATACTAAAACTATTGAGAATTAAAAGATTGTAAACCTTTAACTTGAAGAATTCATTGTGTTTTTATAGCATATGAATCTTATCTTTTTATGGAGAAAAGGGGTTAAAGTGTAATTTCACCATTGTGATGTTTTGAGTTGTATTTTACTCAAAATAATATGTATTGAATCAATATAAAATACTGAGTGACCTGCGTGGGATCCTAAAAAAATCTCTAGCAAGTGTTAGGCTCGAGCCCATTAAAGATAAAAAATGGATTTAGATGTGCTTCCTAGATCCAATTATGTTGGGCTTAGGGTGCGCTCTCAAGCTCACAGGGGTGCTAGGCTTTTACCTAATTGGGTGTACGCCTTGTGTAGGCTCATGTTTCTTACTCGAGCCCATGCCTTCTAGGAAGTTGGGCTTGAGTTTTCACGTCCGAGCTCACTCTTCTTGAACCCCATCCCCTGCTATACATTGGGTTCAGGTTACCAAGCTCAATCAAGGGGTTTTTTTGAGTTTTTTTTAAGAGAATTTTTTAGATTCATTTTGGAAGGGGTTATTTGGATACATCATACACTGAATGTTAATTGAAAATGATCTCCCACATAATCGTATATGGTTTGAATTAAAAAAATAAGATATGAAAAAAAAATCTAAATGATATAAGAAATGATTAGGAAGAGATGTAATCTCATTGTTTAAAAGTTATCGTATGAGTAACTTAATTATTGTTAATAATAATATTACTTCTAAATAACATAATTAAGGATGCTACAATTGAAAACAACCATAATCTCATGAGATTGGGTTGTTTTGTTTTTTAGTTTGAAACTTTTAAAAATCAGCATCCATAATAATTTATTTATTTGATTATATCAAATTAATAATCCTCTTTTTCATTGTAGAAAGTAGTGCATCCTTTACCGCAGGGGTTAAAAAGTTAGCTTCCACTT